>Ga0129297_10000511_pt1 | contig 18529 bp, 15 predicted proteins | sample I18A1metaG_FD_94708 | JGI IMG/M metagenome (GOLD analysis project Ga0129297, IMG submission 94708) | Lake sediment bacterial and archeal communities from Gulf of Boni, Indonesia to study Microbial Dark Matter (Phase II) - ​I18A1 metaG | ecosystem: Environmental > Aquatic > Freshwater > Lake >... | reverse complement strand
GTATTTATACCAAGGTTTTCTCAAAAAAGCCATCGTATTATTGGAGGATCGGCTAGCCTTCAGCCCCGCCAGCTTAGGATATTCCAGCCATAATTCCAACTTCATTCGCCGACTCACTGGAGAAGTCGAGTTATCACTGCTTCTGATCTCTCGTCATTTTCGGTCAGATTGTCAAATGACGATATATATAGCCATATTGGTTAGGCTCTAGATGACTCGAGCATCAGCTTCTAATGAGAGCGATATCAATGGTAAAATAATAACCAATATCAATACGGGAGAAAATTATGGAGTTTATAAGCATCTTGAATGATGTTTTAGGACCAGTTATGCGGGGCCCTTCAAGCTCGCACACAGCGGGCTCCTACCATATCGGACGGATTGCTCGGTCTCTTTTGGGTGAGCCCCCTGCTTCAGCATTATTCATGTTTGATCCCGACGGTTCATATATCAAAACCTACGACAAGCAAGCCGCTGACCAGGCGTTCGCTGCAGGAATTATGGAATGGCCTCTCACTGACGACCGCTTTGCCAAAGCTCTGGATTTTGCAGCGAGTCAAGGGATACGGATAGACTTCCGGGCAGAGCCGCTTGAATATGCTGATCACCCCAATACCGTGAAAATCCATATGAGCTCGAAAAGCGGAAACTTCCTCACAGCAATTGCCAAATCTGTTGGCGGCGGCGGCGTAGTCTTTTCTCGGCTCGAGGGCTGGCCTGTGTCTTTGAACGGGAAATCTTATGCCGTCATTGTCCATTGTGATGAATCCTCTGAACCCGAAGTTAATGAGTCGCTATTTTCAGATAAAGAAGGACACTTTTTCGAGATGCGGGAAACGCAAGGAAAAGAAATTTTGCTTTCCGTCTTCAGGACCACTCCTCTGGAGCCGGCTAAGCGAAGGCAAATCGAGGCAAAGAGAGGAGTCAAAAGAATTTGGACAGCTGCGCCTGTGTTCTATGTCCAGCGCGGTGAACCTCTATTCCTGAGCGCCGAGCTGATGGTTCACGCTGCAAAGAGAGACCGTAAGACTCTCGGCGGGATAGCCCTTGCCTATGAGGCACAGCTTTTGGGGATTCCGGAATCCGAAGTTCTCAAAGAAATCGAGAGAAGATATGAGGTCATGAGCGCCAGTCTCCAGCAGGGACTCCGGGAGGAAGACATCCATATGAAACTGCTTCGTCCCACGGCCAGAAAAATTTGTCAGGCTGAATCGGAGGGGAGAGTAGCGATTGGAGGCCTCCACACCAAAGTGGCTGCTGGAGCCATGGCGGTGATGCATGTCAGCAATAGCATAGGTATCGTTTGTGCCGCTCCTACAGGAGGTTCTGCTGGGGTCATTTCGAGCGTAGTTGTCACTCTGGCAGCGGAAAGAAAACTAAATTCGAGACAGGCAGCGATGGCGTTATTGGCTGCGGGCGCTGTCGGATTAATCATTTTAAGGCGGGCGACTTTTGCGGCGGAGGTCGCAGGATGCCAGGTGGAGATCGGCGCGGCAGGTGCAATGGCTGCCGCAGCTGTGGTCGAAATCGCCGGAGGTCACCCAGGCCAGGCCGTCGATGCCGCAGCCATTTCACTCCAGAATACGATGGGCTCGGTCTGTGACCTTGTCCAGGGAATATGCGAAATTCCCTGCCATACCCGCAACGCCGTTGCGGCCTCAAGTGCTTTTATCTGCGCGGATTTAATACTCGGTGGATACGAGAATCCCATTTCGCTCGATGAGACGATCGACGCTGTTTTCTCCTCGGGCAACATGCTTCCGCCTGAGTTGAGGTGCACGGCCTTGGGGGGCTTGGCGACTACCCCTTCTGGGCGATCTCTGCCATTACTGAGACGATGAGATCTGCGTGCCTCGCTCCTGAGTACACCTCAGAAGTAGTACATTGAGCGGAGGCAGGTCACCGAGGGCACAGCAGCGGGCCGACTTCGTAAACTTTCTGGAACACGGCCGCCTGGCGCCTAATAAAAATAGATTGTGACCAGATTGTGAATATCCCCAGTATACTTCCAAATATCTACGTATACCTACATATACCCACAGATAATCTGTAAGTTGCTGGAAAGATTGACTATTACTTTGTTTTCAGGAGGTTAGGAGAACTGCCCTCATTGGATCCGGAGTCCGTCGCTCTATCCACTGAGCTACAGGCGCGCAAGCTGCAATTAGGCACTCATATTACATCATCTGGGAGGCATTGTAAAACCGTATCCAGGTCACAATTTAGCCATAAAAGCATCTTCCTCCCGTCCTCAATTTCTGAGAGCCCGGAGTTGGCATCCTTCCCACTTGAGCTCAATTTGACATCTCATCTCTTCGCGATTTATCATCCCTGACGATGGGGTGAGGCAAAATCGGTGAATGAACGCTCATCCGGCCAGCGCAAGGGAAAAGCAATTTCAATCTCGTTTTCCCATCCCTCCTACTGGGGAATTGCCTTTCCTCAAGACCCCGGCTCCTGCGGTTCCTGCAGGCCTTCCTAACAATGTCCCCCCGAAGGGCTGGACTTGCTGACCTAGGCTTGGCCAATTCCCCTGTGGTATAATGAGGCGCCACCGATTCCACCTGGGGGTCAGAAACTTTGGCCATTCCTCTTTCATGCTGCTCGGTCAGCCCTCTCCGGAAACGCCAAGTAATCCATCGACGCTATGCCTCTCCAGCCTCCCTCAGGAGTAGATGAATTGCTTGGCTAAGACAAGAATAGAGAAAACGGATGAAGATTTTGCTCGTATCCCCATCGGTTGACCCGAACGAGAAGACCAACAAGCAAATGATGATGCCGCAGCTGGCATTGATCATCCTCCAGGGTCTGACACCCAAAGAGCACCAGGTTGTTACGGCTGATGAAGAAGCTGAAGGCATCGACCTCGAGCATGACTGCGATCTTGTCGGAATCAGTTTCATGACTTCCAATGCATCCCGCGCCTATTGGCTTGCCCGGGAGTTCAAGAAAAGAGGAAAAACAGTTGTTCTGGGCGGTGTGCATCCGACGCTGCTTCCTGACGAGGCATTGCCCCATGCCGATTCCGTCGTGATAGGCGAAGCCGAAGGTGTATGGGCCGAATTGCTCGAAGACTATAAAAACGGCTGTTTAAAGAAAATATATCATAATCCACGGCCCGACCTTTCGATATATGTACCCAAAGATTTCAGCAAAATCATCAAACGTAGCCTTTTCGCCCTGGTGCCTATCATGACTTCCCGCGGTTGTCCCTATCATTGCGATTTTTGCTGCGTCACGGATCTTTTCGGTAAAGAGATCCGCCATGTGCCTGTCGATAATATCGTGAGGGATATCAAAGAGTCGGGCCGAAAAAACTTCATGTTTCTTGACGATAATATTATCGGGCAGCCCAGCTATGCCAAGGAGCTCTTCGCTGCTCTAAAACCCCTCAAGATTTCGTGGGTTGGACAGTCATCCATTTCCCTCCTTGTCAAGGATGATGAGCTTCTGAAGCTGGCCGCTGAAAGCGGCTGTAAGGGCCTATTTATCGGACTCGAGAGCATCAAGGAAGTCCAGATGAACTCCTTACGGAAGTCGTTCAACTCACTTCAAGGATTGGAAAGTGCCCTGAAAAAAATGCGTAAAGCCGGAATATTCGTCAATGCCTCAATGATCTTCGGTTTTGACGAAGACACCAAAGAAGTCTTTGATGATACTGTAAAATTCCTTATAAAGAACAAGGTCTGCTCGGTCTCCTTTAATGTTCTTACGCCGTACCCGGGGACAAAGACCTTCCAGAAAATGAAGGAGGAAGGCCGGTTGCTCACCGACGACTGGAAATACTACGACCACAGCACTGTGGTCTTTCAACCGAAGAACATGGCGCCTTATGAATTGATGGTTGGAAAAATAAGATCAAGGAAGAAGTTCTACAGCACATGGTCAATTCTTAGGCGGCTTTTGGGGAACTTTCGCCATCCCGTGATCTACATGGCAATAAACTGGGGCCATATCAAAGCCGTCAAGGTAGAAGAGAAGAGGTTGGCTGTAGTCAAGAAGGATATTTATGATAAACCCAAATAAAGTTCGTGGCCTTCATCGTGGATTCTCAGGCGATTGACAGGATCGTTGACCATCTGATGCCGACCTTTGGGGCCGATGGGTCTCCTGGCATTTCAGACTAAAGATGCCTGGGGCAGCCTGGCCTCTCTGAAGAAAGCCCGGATTTCGCACCAGGACGCCCGTAGAGCCATGTTTTTGGCCAAAAAATGAGGGGTCTGGCCAAATGGCGGGGGCATTATGGTCTTTCATTCCTTCCCCCTGATGCTTACTCTAGAATGACCCAGAATCAACGATCTTTTTTGGGTTGCTGCGATTTTCCTCTCCCCCTCCCCCCTTCAGTCTAGCCAGCCTCTTCCTGGCATCCTCGACTTCAGGCAGGCCCAGGTCGGCGTCTACTGATAATCGGGAAGCCTAGCCTTAGGCTTCGGACCACACTTGCCTCAATATTCTTTTTTCTGCCCTCTTAGGTCCCCTTCTTATCAAGTAGATCTACCATTATGCGGACTTTCTATGCTCACATTAAAGTTCTTTCTTCTCTCTCCCCCTCTTTTTTCTCTTTTTCTTCTCGCCTTTTCTTTTTTATCTCTATCTCTTCTCTCTTTTTCTATTGTCATTGGTTTGCTTCTTTGTTGGTGATTCCTCTTTTCTCTTTCTCTTCTTCTATATTCCTTCCTAGAAAATCATTTAATCTCATCCGTCTTCCCTTTTATCCGCTAATTAGTCCATCTGACCAAATTATCCTTTTTCTAATATCTCCAGATTTACTCTCTTTTTCAGTTTCATTCCAGCAGCACCGAGAATGACTCTGATAGCCTGAGCGTTTCTTCCCTGTTTTCCAATAACCCTCCCCATATCCTCCGGAGCAACCGTTAGTTCAATGATTGAGCTCTGTTCCCCATCTAATAGGGTAATCTTCACCTTGTCTGGGTTGTCCACTAATGATTTGACAATCAGCTCAACGAGTTCTTTCACTGCCATCTCCTTTAATACTTAAAGTGTTTTTTCTGTCTTTGAGCATTCCGCGCTCCTCACTTGTCTTTCCTGAGGGGTGAATGCGCATCAAGGTCTTTGAGGTCCAACATATTAATCTTCTCAAGAATGAGCTAATAAAGCAAGGCAAAGGTCATCGGATTCGATGAAAATGGGAGACAAGAAGTTCTTTCACAATTAAATCCGGGATACAGATTTGACTATTCAAAAAAAGACTTTAGCTTTCGACTATATTTAGGATACTTTAATTTTCTTATCGCTTTTTCTTGGATTTGCCTTATTCTCTCACGCGTAACTTTGTATTGCTGCCCGACTTCTTCAAGGGTATGCTCGTTGCCGTTTCCTAACCCAAATCTCATTTTTAAAATGCCTACTTCTCTCTGGGTATGAGTTTTCAACGCTTCCTCAATTTTCTCTCTCAAATCAATAGAGATGACTTCATCGACGGGCGAAAGGGTATCCTTATCCTCGATAAAATCACTCAGCTTACCTTTTTCTCCTTCTCCTATTGGGGTTTCAAGTGAAGCAGGTACTTGGGCAATTTTCATTATTTTATGTACTTTATAGACGGGCAAATCCATCTTTTTCGCAATCTCTTCACCTGTTGGTTCTCTACCTTTTTCCTGGACAAGGTTTCTTGACACTCTATTCAATTTGTTTATGACTTCTATCATATGAACAGGAATCCTTATCGTCCTTGCCTGGTCAGCAATTGCACGTGTTATTCCCTGTCTTATCCACCAATGAGCATAAGTTGATAATTTATACCCTCTCTGGTATTCATATTTATCCACTGCTGTCATCAAGCCGATGTTTCCTTCCTGGATCAAATCAAGAAACTGGAGTCCGTAGTTGCTGTACCTCTTGGCTATGGAAACCACGAGTCTCAAGTTAGAGCTGACAAGCGTTTTCTTCGCTCGATCGCAGATCTCCTTTCCTTTAGCGATGGTTTGCAGTGTCTTTCTTAATTTCCGTGAATCAAAACCGATCTCTTGCTTATATAATCTCAGAAGCGTGCCGATTTTTTTGATTCTAAGTTTCAGTTCCTCTCCTTTTTTCTTGTCGTTGACTCTGGCTAAAAAGGCATTCAATTCTTCCTTACTTGTTTCTGATTTGTCGATAACCCTTAGCTTTTCACTGAGACTCTCGATAATTTTTTCTCTATAAACAGAGCAGATATTTAGTTCCCTGATGAGACGACTCATATTAACGATGAGACGGCCACGTGCAATTGCATATTTCTTTAATTCAGGAATTTGTTCTAATTTGGTGCTTAACTTTTTTACTTTGCTGAATACGGCTAGAATCCTCTGCTTTTTCTTCTCAAGTATTTCTGTTGCGAATTCCTCTTCAGTGGAATCGAACAAAGCCAGGCTGATTTCATCATCTTTATCTAGTTTCTCTTCCAATGAAAGAATTTCATTTTGGACAAATCGTGTTCTTGAAAGGGCTTTAATGACTATCCCCTCTCCCCGTTCCATTTCCTTTGCTAGGACCAATTCTTCTTTTCTTGTTAGCAGAGGAATGTTACCCATCTCTCTCATATAGATTCTGACAGGGTCTGATGTTCGCCCCGGTTCCTCAGACGCAATGTTGAATCCAACGTTTTTCATTGGAATTAGGATACCTCTTCCTGTCAGGAATGGCCAGCAATTGAGGTCAAATTACCCGGGCCGAGAGCGAGATCTGGATCTCCCTGAATTCCTTGTTTTTTAGCGCTTATTTCTTTTCCCGGGACGTAGTGTACGTGAACGCTTTGAGCAGATCGAGGGGCAGGGGGAAAATGATCGTAGAGTTTTTCTCGGTGGCGATCTCTGTCAGCGTGCCCAGGAACCTGAGCTGGAGGGCCTGGGGATTCGTGGAAATGATATCGGCGGCCTGAGTGAGCTTGTCCGCTGCCTGGAACTCGCCTTCGGCGTGGATGACCTTGGCCCGGCGTTCGCGCTCGGCCTCGGCCTGCTTGGCGATGGCCCGGATCATGCTCTCGGGAAGATCGACATGCTTCATCTCGACGAGCTGGACCTTGATGCCCCACGCGTCGGTGCGCTTGTCGATGATCTCTTGGAGCTGGGCGTTGAGCTTCTCCCGCTCCGACAGGAGGTCGTCGAGATTGACCTGCCCGAGGACGCTCCTGAGCGTGGTCTGGGCAAGCTGGGAGGTCGCGTAGAGGTAATCCTGGACATCGATGATGCACTTGATCGCCTCTATAACCCGGAAATAAAGCACCGCATTGACCTTGACCGAGACATTGTCCCTGGTGATGACGTCCTGCGGGGGGATGTCCTGGGCAACCAGCCGGAGGCTGACCCTGACCATGCGGTCGATGGGGGAAAACACCAGGATGATCCCCGGGCCCTTGGGCTTGGGAAGCACCCGGCCCAGCCGGAAAATCACGCCCCTCTCGTATTCCCTGAGGATCTTGATGGAGTTCAGGATGTAGAGGACCACTACTCCGATGATGATGATCGGCGCCGTTAAGAAACTCATGTCCCCTCCTTGTTCTAATTTTGATAATGCCCTCTTGCGGCAATAGTATCTTATGCTACTTTTAGACAGCTTGTCAACCCGAGATCCTATTTGAATCACGACTGAGAATTTTTATATTTCCATTTGCCTTATTCTATAAGAGGTTGTTTCGCTTAGCGTCCCGCTGCTATCCGGGGAGATCTGGGCGAACCGGGTTTCCCCTGCCTCTATTACTAATAGCCTATTCTTTTAGCCCCTCTAGCCTCTTCCTGGCATCCTCGACTTTGGGCAGGCCGGGGTCGGCATCTTTCTATTTGAGCTCAATTTAACATTTCATCTCTTCGCGATTTATCATCCCCAACCACGCGATGAGGCAAAATTGGAGCCAGGAATGCTTCTCAAGTCGGCGCAGCAGAAAAGGGGTTTCTTAATTTTTAGGGGGTCTGCGGTGCCGTCCGATCGCTCGCCAAACGTGTGACCTCCGATACAACGGAGACGATTAGGTCCGGCTGACTGAACGGGATTATATGCCCGCTCTTCTCGGCGACGATCAGCATGGCGCCTTTTACTGATGCCGTTAATCGTTCATGAGACTCCCGCCAGGCCTTCTGTTCTTCCGGCTTGGGCAGAAAAGCGATTCCCGAGGTGATCACCCGCACCGGGAGGTCGTCCGGAAATGCGGCCTTGCGCATGACGGCGATCTTTTCGGCTAGGTTGCTGCCCGGTGCGCCGACCATACGGACCGAGGCGCGTTGCCACTTGTTGAGCGTTTCCGGCCGGGAGGTATCGAACGGGAGCTTCCCCATCATGGGATGGTTGTTGCAGTATTCGATCCCAAACGTTTCGACGAACTCGACCGTGAAAGGGTCGACGAAAACCACGCCCCGGACCGTATCTGGGTGTTCGGCGGCTTCGAACCGAATCAGGAACCCCCCGTAGGAATGGCCGACGAGGATGAGGTTCCGGTCGAGGCCGAGAGTCCGGAGCCCCCGCCACAACGCGGCCGTGTCCTCGCGGAGATCATATTTCGTCTCCGGCAGGTCACTCTTTCCGAATCCGGCCCGGTCATAGGCGATGACGGTCGCGCCAGTTTCCTGAGCCAGCCGTGGGGCCAGGGCGTCCCACTCGGTGGAATCCATGCCGCCGCCGGACTCAAGGAGGATCGTGGGGCCTTGGCCTAGGATAATCCGAAAGTTGAGATTGTAGCCCCCGACGTCGACCAACTTTTCAACGGCCAGGACGGACTGATCCGGCGCCATCGCCAGTGTCGTAAACGGCGTCATGATGGCGAGGGCCAAGAAGGAGTGTTTCAGAGCGGAAAAAAGGTTCATGGGGGGAATCGAAGTCTGAGAGAACATGCTTTTCTCCTTTCTGTGACCTATTATACATGAAAAAACGGGCGCCCAGATAAATGTGAGCTGCCTCAATAAGGCCCCAGGGCAGCCATCTGTTGCTCACTTCTGTCATCTGCCCATACCGGACCGTATATTTCGCGCTTGTAACCGGGAGCAAGCTCAGACTCCAATCCGAACGGTTCAGCCTATAGCTAAGCGAAAATAGCAAGTTAATGCGAGGAAGCAAGACTTCTTGCTGTGTCACAGATATTGCTTTACTTCGGCCCTTTGAGAATAACCCGTAGCGTTAGGTGTCCATATCAATGAGGCGCATATCCGTGGCCATGCGTCGAATTAGAGATCGGGAGGTCAGGGCATGGCTAAGGCCTTTACTCGCCTCACAGCACCGTCCATTATTTTGGACTCAACTTGACATATGACCATGCTACAATTTATCATCCCCAACGACGGGATGAGGCAAGATTGGTGTTATGAAGGCTCATCAAGCCGGCCTAGCAGAAAGGGGGTTTCTTATCCTTACCCTTCTTCCTCAACGGGCGGCTTCAGTTCCCTCGGTAAGCCTTCTCCATGATGTTTTATCCCGCGATTGAATTTACCTGTCGCAGTGGAAAAGGATTTGTTCTGATTTAAGGTGAACCATGTATCCAAAACCCTATCTCCGAAAGTACGGACGTGCGGCGCAGTTCACCGTCTGGATTGTCGACGGAAAATTCATTCGGACCCACATCGATGAGGAGTTCACCAATTTCGGCCAGCACTACCGCTTTCCTTTCATTCCCAAGTTGGAATTCTGGATCGATGAGGAACACGGGGCCGGGGAGGAAGAGTTCTTCATCGACCATCTACTGGTCGAAAATAGGCTGATGAAGGGAGGGATGAAATACGATCAGGCCATCGCCAAGGCCGACTTGACCGAAAAAAGGGAGCGCAGCAAGACCCGCCTGATCCGGCAACTCGCCGGCTTGGACCGGAAGCATCTGATCCGGCATGTTCACAAGAGGCTCCTCCGGAAATACAGTCGGGCAGTCCACGTCTGGATCGTCCACGGAGACCTCGTCCGCGACCTCTGTTTCATCGATTTCACCGAAGGCGGGCATGACCAGGTCTACCACTTTATCCCCGAGAACGAGGTCTGGCTGGACGACGACCTCAGCCCGAAGGAGAGGCACTTCGTTCTCCTCCATGAGCTCCACGAGCGGGCGCTGATGATAAAAGGTTGGACTTACAGCCGGGCCCATCGCGATTCGAGCCGCGTGGAATATTTCTGCCGCTCACATCCTGAGAAGTTGGAGAGGATGCTCCGGGTCGAGATAAAGAAAAACTCTTGAATCTTTGTTTGAAAATTGTTCTTTATACAAAATCGAGCGCTCAGGAGGGCAATGGTGATCGCCGCGGCCATCTCGGGACAGGGCTTACCTGCATGTTTCGCTGAGAAATAGCGATCAGGGAAACAGCCTTGAAAAACATATAGTGTTTTTACTTCAGGAATGATTCATAGGGGAAGCTATTATGGTAACGATTAAGCCTGACAAAGTAGAGAAAACACTTAGAGCAGTGCACAAGATATTGGCAGCCGAGGGAAAAGACCTGCGAGCCTCGCTTTACCAGGATATTATTCTCAATGCCTTGAAATGCCAACGAGATGACCTTGATATTCTGGACCTAAAGGTCATCAACCGTGCCCTGGCCGAGTTCCGATACGCCGCAAGCGTTTTCAAACCGTTTAGAATGATTCGCAAGGTTTCCGTCTTCGGTTCGGCTCGCGAACGCAAAGGCAGTCCCTACTACGAGCTGGCAGTAAGATTCGCTCGTGGCCTGGTCGAGAAGGGCTTCATGGTCATCACCGGAGCGGCATCAGGTATTATGAAAGCCGGGATCGAGGGAGCCGGACCTCGGAACAGCTTTGGCGTTAACATCCTCCTTCCGTTTGAGAGAGGAGCATCCAAAACCATCCGGGATGATCCGAAAGTCATCAGGTTCAAATATTTTTTCACACGCAAAATATTTTTCGTGATGGAGGCTGATGCGGTTGCCTTATTCCCGGGCGGATTTGGCACGCATGATGAAGGATTTGAGGTATTAACGCTGCTGCAAACAGGGAAAGCACCACCCATGCCCGTGATCCTCATGGAGCTTCCTGGGGAAAATTACTGGGAAACGTGGGACGGATTTATCAGACGGCAATTGCTCGCCCGAGGCTTCATATCTGGGGAGGATTTGAGTTTTTATAAGATCGTGAGGTCTCCTGAAGAAGGAATAGACTGGATCACATTTTATTATTCAACGTTTCACTCCCTGCGCCAGGTCAAAGACAAGCTCGTGATCAGGCTCGAAAAGGAACTCAAAGATGCTCATGTCAGAAGATTGAATGATATATTCAAAGATCTTATTGAATCGGGGAAAATTTCCAAATCGCGTCAGCTTGCCGAAGAGAAAGACGAACCGAATCTCAGGTCAAAACCCAGGATTGCTTTCGCTTATAACCGAAAAAGCGCGGGACGTCTGAATGAAATGATTTTGACGATCAATAGACTGAGCCGCTTTGCATAATAGAGGGAGTGATTTCGTTGCCATAAAAATCAGATTGAGGTGGCTTCGGGGGATCAGAATAAACCCAAGCGTTAGCTTGTGGCCAAATTGTGACTATCCCCGGTATACTTCCATATACCTACGTATACTTTCGTATACCCATAGATAATTTGCAACTCGCTGGAAAGATTGACTATTACTTTATTTTCAGGAGGTTAGGAGAATTGCCCTGATTGGATCCGGAGTCCGTCGCTCTATCCACTGAGCTACAGGCGCGCGAGCACCCGAATGGCACTCATATTACATCATCTGGGAGGCGTTGTAAAACCGTATCCAGGTCACAAATCGGTCACAAAGGCCACTTCCCAGCATCCTCGACTTCGGGATAGAGGGAGTCGGCGAGATTCAAGATCTCAGGATAAGCTAACCACCCCGGCGATTAGAAGACCGATCATGATTATGGGAATGGCCGCTTTAGCGTGGGCTTTGAAGTGATGGGAGAAATCCTTATAGTCCTCCTTGATTGACCCGGGGATAACGACGAATTTCGGGGTGATCTTGCTAATGAGGAGCCAGTCCAGGAGTACAAGGTCCCCCAGAGTAGCGAACAGGAACATAACCAGCACGTTGAGCAGGGCCGTTAAAAATGATATCTCCCCTCCGAGCGTGGACTTCAGCGCCAGAGTTGAGTAGACAGGAAAGCTGGCGACGAACACAAACCAAGGAAGACCAAGGATCATCGCCAACGTTTTTTCCTTCTTTGTCTGGGCCGGGACTTTCCTCTTGACGATCTCCGGATAGTCTTGGTAGCCCCAAACCCGCGGACTGAAGCCGATCATGATGAGGAATAGATATCCGGTTACAATAACCCCGTAAGAGAGGCCGTTAATAATAACTTGGGTAATGAGCATGTGATATAGCCTCCTTGCCGAGCTCCTCGATGATCTGGTCGCGTCCGGCAAAAGATATCAAGGAAAGGGGGTATAGTCAACTGAAAACAGGCCTCTCCCCTCTCCTTTCGGTGTTAAACGGAACTGGATATCGACTCGCATTAGCCTTATGCAAATTGTGACTATCCCCGGAATACTTCCATCTACTTACGTATACTTGTATGTACCTGCAGATAATTTGTAATTTGCTGGAAAGATTGGCTATTACTTTTTTTTCAGGAGGTTAGGAGAATTGCCCTGATTGGATCCGGAGTCCGTCGCTCTATCCACCGAGCTACAGGCGCGCGAGCACCCGAATGGCACTCATATTACATCATCCGGCACCCATTGTAAAACCGCATCCTGGTCACAAATCGGTCACAAGAGCATCAAAGCTCGTAATATCTAGTTTCTCAGCTCCCTGAAAACGAAAATATTAAGATTTTGCAGAGCGACGGATGCGGAATCCGATGATTTGGGAAGGTGGCAACCTATCCTCTCGATCTCCGACGGCCGGGATTGGCTAATCGTCACGAGAGGTATCGTAGAATACGACTGCTTCGCCGATGGCCGGCGGCAACCGGTGGGGATAAACTCCCGAAATCCTGATTGGCTTAAGGTCTGGGATCCGGTGCTCCGCTCAGGAAGATCGTCTCTATCCTAAAACCTTTCTCTCGAGACGGTGGAAATTCCAGGGTCTGTTGGTCTGGGTAGGGTGTCCAGGTAAAAGAAAGCCGGGATGTGCCAGATTGCCCACATGAGTGCTAGCAAGATCGTGGCTTTAGAGACGCTCATAGCTTTTTGGAGGCGCGGAAGTGCGAAGCCGCGCCAGCCGATCTCCTCACCGAAACCGAAGGACACCAGCCAAAGGAGCAGAACGCCTGGTCCCAAATAGGGCAAGTAATTGGGCTGCCCGAGCAGGCCAAGGTCCGGCCACTCGCCTTTGACTAAGAACACGATAAGGACGGAGACGGCGAACATGACGACGGGAGAGAAAATCGCAAAAACGGCCCACAGACGGCCGGCTCGCCAACTCGTAATCCTGCCCCAGAGTTCCTGCAATCCACTCAATCCCGAGGTCGCAGCCGTAACCAGGACTGATGCCACCGCTGGGCCTAAGGCCGCTAGGTAATGGATCGAGAACGGAATCTTCGGGGCGATCCAGCCTTGTTTGACCGCCACAAGCAGCAATTCGATTAGCCAAGTCCAGGTCAGAGCCAGAATATAATAAGCGGCCTTCCTCTTTTTTGCTCATTCTTCTCGGCCTCCTTCTCAACGCGGAAGCAATTGAAAACGAGCCGGCCCGTCTGAGCATCATGCTTGTCGCGACAACGACCGAGAGGAGAACTCATAGTCGATCATCAGGTCGTGAAAGACCTGTGGCTGTTTTTCCTTCAACTCGATGGCGTAATCGAGGAACTTCTGAATGCCGTCCGTCAAGACCTTTCTCACTTTGGCCATGAGCCACTCGTTCTTTTCAGCCTCGTGGATAAACAGGTCTCCCGGATTCAGGTCTTTGAAGGCCCGATAATCGTCAGTGAAATGAATGATGTAGATCATGTCCAGGAAAATGCTCTCAAAATTGTAGGTGATGGCCCGTTCCATGAAGTTTAGCCAGACCGCCTTGGCCTTCGCATATTCTTGGATGATGGCTTCCATCGCCTCGGGGGATTTGTATGTGACTACTTCGGCCTGGCAGCGCATCCTCCTAAGGTCTTCAAGGGAGGAATTTTTAATCTTGACCATTGTGATTTCTGGAGTCTTCAATCCGGCGAAATTGGCCAGAAACAGACTGCGCATGTCGGAGCGGAACATATAGCTCTTGATGTACATAAGCTGCTGTCGCTTGGCTTTGGACTCCCGTTTTTCCAGTAGCTTTTCGACGATGAATACGGCGACCATGACCTCTAGAGGGATAGCGGCAAGATGGAAGAAAAATTCGATGTGGGTTAAGTGCTCAAGCGTCAAGAACAAGAAAGAAGCGGCGACAAATGATAAATAGAATCCAGCATTCCTGGGCAATTTTAAAGTCATCTAGCCCCCACGGCTTCCTCTGTCAGTTTGAGATATCCGTGAGACTCGCTTTCTTCAAAGATTTGAACCGCCTTGGAAAAGCTATCTCGCGCTTGATCGTTTCTCCCCTTTGCCTCGTGGAGACGAGAGAGATTGAGATAGATCTGCCCCTTAATCCCTTTTGCCCCGATCTCATCTGCCGCCTCCATAGCTCTGTTGAAATACTCTTCGGCCCTTTGAGAAGCCGCCGGGATATCTTTGCCGATCAGCTGCAGATAGACTTGCCCCAGGCTGTTTGCAATTGTCGCATACCAGTATTTTCTCTGACTCTTAAGTTCTATTACGAGGGCTTTTTCCATCATTTCTAAACCCTGGTTCATCTGGCCATTGATAATTGAAAGCAGCCCGAGGAAAGCCTGGATCGGCGTTCCAATTAACTCACATCCTAAAACCCGACTATCAGAAGCGGTTTCCTGGAGGACTTCTTCAGCTTCCTGCAGCTGACCGTTCAAGATATAGCTCACGCCGAGGAGAAACCTCGAATACATGCAATAAAGCGGGTCCTGGGCGGTTTGAACCGCCTTCTTGCTGGTTTCAACGGCTGGGGGGAAATCACCGGCCACCAAAAAACTGAACGCGACCATGAAATAGCCCATGACCATGCTTCTTAAGTTAGAATGTCTTTGGCCATAATTCGCAAGCGTCGTTCCCACCTCGAAAGCTTTTTTCCCGTCTCCCCTATAAAAGCTGACGTACCCAATCGCAGCCAATGATTTAAAAAACAAGTATTGGTCTGAGGGGAAATTCTTGGAGATCTCCTGCGCCCTTTCAGCATAGAGAACGGCTTCTTCGAAATCGCCCAATTCCGCGCAGGTCCAGGAAAGCCAGGTACAGGCATAGCCGATAAGGAGTTGATCTCGGATATCCTCGCCCATCTCGAGTGCCTTGCGAAGATATTCATAAGATTCCTTGTACTTTTCTCTGAACCAGATTGTCATACCGTACCAAGCATAAAACATCCCAAGTTTTGCCTTATCGCCCAGAGACTCGGCGAGGCCCATGTGGGCATAGAGCAATTCGCTCTGCTCCCGAGAGTCTGCTATATAGTAGTAGACCAGGGACCACTTGATTAGGAGCTCTATAAGCAGCGCATCTTCGTCCTTTGTCCTGTTCGGCTTATTACTGAGAAGATTAAAGGCCTCCTTGAAGTACTGGTGAGACTCTTTCACGGCGTATCTGGCCAAGCTTTTCTCACCCGACAGGATAAGATAATCAACTGCCTTAAGGACGGACTGGCCTCGCCTGAAATGAAAGGCCAGTGTTTCATAGAACTCAGGAAGTCGATCTTTAAATAGGTTCTCTATCACCCGCGCGATATGTTCATGAATTTCTTTTCGGTCTTTTTTCAGCAGACCGCTGTAAACCACCTCCTGGGTTAGAGGGTGCTTGAACACATACTCCAGATCAGGTTGAAGCGATCGGGTTCGAATCAGGTCGAGTCGCTCGAGCGTACTGAGTTCCTGTTCGATTCGCTCTTCAAGCGTCGTGATCTTTATCAGGATTTCATAAAGAAAGCTCCTCCCGATCACTGACGCCTCTTGGAGAATCCGCTTGGTCTCCTTTTCCAAGCGATCCACCCTGCCGGCAATAAGCCCATGGATGGAAGAGGATATATCCGATTCAGTTAGCGGTCTGGTGATGGTCCAGTCGCCATTCGCTCGGATCAGCGCCTCGGATTCGATCAGGGAATTGACCAGCTCCTCTAGGTAAAAAGGATTTCCTTCAGCTTTCTTCTGAACGTGCCGACTGAGTTCAGATGGGATGCGCTTGGTTTTGAGTAAAGATTCAAGCATGTCCTGGGCTTCCGAAAGTGAGAGATTCTCCAGTCGAATTTCTTGGTAAAGTTGGCCGATACCGTTTGACTGATGACTTGTGAAAAGGCTAAAGGTCGGCCGGTAAGCACACAGGAAAACGGCGGGCTGTCGAAACTCCAAACAGACACGTCGCAGCAGTTCCACAAAGGAGGGATCTGCCCAATGCAAATCCTCGATAAACAAAACGGTCGGAGCCCTCTTGGCCAGCGCTTCAAGAATTGCCTGAATGGCTTCCTGAAGATGGGATTTCCAGAATTCGGGGCTGACATTATCCGCTTCAGGGTAATGCAACGAATAAAGACCACCAACCCAAGGGACCACGTCCCGGCTTTGGCCAATAAGCCCTTCAACCCCGAGCTCAACTTTTTCTCTGACCTTTTCTGGAGGATCGCTTTCTTCAATATGAAACACCCTGTTTAGGAGGTCAATCAGCGGGAAATATGGCATGTTTTGAGAATAGGCGTACGCATGCCCCTCCAACCATTGAATCCCATCCAGATCAAGAGAAGCCTTGAACTCTTCAATCAACCGGCTTTTTCCCGTACCGGCGTCTCCGCAAATAGAAAAAATGCTCCCCTTCCCTTTCTGGAGCTTTGGGACGGCTTCTCTCAGTTCGGCAAGTTCCGCATTTCTGCCAACCAGATCGGCTTTTACGCCGGAAACCCGGTGGATAGTAACAGGCTTATCTCTTTGAGACACCACCTTATAAACTTGTACCGGTTCCGCCTTGCCTTTGAGCATTATGCGGTCCAAAATCGCAAATTCAAAATGCCCTTCGGACTGGTGGTAGGTGTCCTCATCAATCAAAATTTCACCCGGTTTGGCCAGTCCGCAAAGCCGTGAGGCCACATTAATGGTATCCCCTGCCACGCCATGAGTTCCTCGCTCCATATCCGCTTCACCGGTGACGACAAGACCGGTGTTTATCCCGGAGTGCATCAACAAAGGGTGCCTGACCCTATTTTTGCTCTCCTCACCGAGTCCGGTAACAAATTGATGAATCTCGCGGGCCACTTTAATTGCCCGGATCGGATCATCCTCATGGGCCCTCGGTATACCAAACAGTGCCATGACCCCGTCGCCGACATAGTGTTCGATATGGCCATCGTATTTAGACACAATCTTCGAGGTTTCGCCAAATATTCGACTCGTAATCTCTTTGACTTCTTCGGGATCCAGCCTTTCGGATAAGGTCGTATATCCGGAGAGGTCAGAGAAAAGCACCGTAGCGTGTTTTCGCCCGCTTTCCGATTGTGCCAGGTTCCTTTTCGTGGCAGGAGATTTTGCTAATTCTTGTCCGCATCCATTGCAGAATTTAGCCGTCAGCGGTAATATTTTCCCACATTGAGGACATTCGATTTCCAATCTTTCCCCGCACTCAAGACAAAACTTAGATCCTTCTTCATTCTCAAACCCGCATTTCGTGCACTTCATTTTCCCCTCCTGCTCCGATGATAAAATCCGATAGACTCCTTTTGTATCCTAGACAACCCCTTGAATCTTGTTGCACTGCTGTAATAATACAGCCCGCTCATCGAAAGATACCCTATTGTTTAGTACCACATTGTGGTATAATTTTATCCCGTTGAGAATAGCTTGTCAAGAAGAAATATCAAAGTACAAAAATTGTCTTTGGAGATTGGCTCCATCAAGGTTGTCCTAGAAAAGAAACCAGTGGATTTGACATCCAGCTATATTAATAATAGGGGGATCACTGGGAGGAGATGATTAATGGAAAAGAAGGAGTTCTCAAGAATTCGCGGCTATCTTGGAAAAACTCAGGTCCAGATGGCACAGTTATTGGGTATTTCTCTCAAAGCCATCCAGAGTTTTGAACAAGGCTGGAGGAAAATTCCTACGCACATAGAACGTCAAGCCCTCTTTCTTTTGGCCATGAAGAAATCTCCTCCCCAAAAGGCTAAACCCTGCTGGGAGACACAAAAGTGTTCCAGGGAGAAAAGGCGAAATTGCCCCGCTTGGCAATTTCAAGCCGGACATCTTTGTTGGTTTATTAATGGGACAATCTGTTATGGCGAGATGCAGGAAAGCTGGCTGAGCAAGATGAAGATTTGCCGGCAATGTATTGTATTCAAGAACATGTTGCCTCCTCTACCCGCAAGGTAGAAGTCACTGGCTGGTTTTTTTACATCTCGGCTATCGGCGCCTGCACTGAGCTACAGGCGCGCGATCTTTGAATAGGCCCTCCTATTACATCATCTGGGGGCCATTGTAAAACCGTATCCAGGTCACAATTTGGCGTATGTTACTTTCCTCTTTGCTAGAATGAGGAGGGCAGGGTAAGGTTTTCACATTTTTTCCCTAGAAGGACTTGTGACATTTACCGCCCTGCCTTCCCCTTTCCCGGGAT
>Ga0129297_10000509_pt1 | contig 18537 bp, 13 predicted proteins | sample I18A1metaG_FD_94708 | JGI IMG/M metagenome (GOLD analysis project Ga0129297, IMG submission 94708) | Lake sediment bacterial and archeal communities from Gulf of Boni, Indonesia to study Microbial Dark Matter (Phase II) - ​I18A1 metaG | ecosystem: Environmental > Aquatic > Freshwater > Lake >... | reverse complement strand
GACCTTTACCGGATCGACCTGAGCCAAGTTGTCAGCAAGTATATCGGTGAGACAGAGAAGAACCTGCGTCGAACTTTCGACGCGGCGGAAGGCGGCGGCGCGATCCTGCTCTTCGATGAGGCGGACGCGCTATTCGGGAAACGCAGTGAAGTTAAGGATAGCCACGACCGCTACGCGAACATTGAGATCAGCTATCTGCTGCAACGTATGGAAGGCTACCGCGGATTGTCGATCTTGACGACCAACATGAAAGAAGCGATTGACGCGGCTTTCATGCGTCGAATCCGTTTCATCGTTCAGTTTCCATTCCCCGATAACGTGCAGCGTGCGGAGATTTGGAGGCGCATCTTTCCGCCCAATACTCCCACGCAAGGCTTGGATGTCAAGAAGCTGGCTCACCTCGATGTGACGGGCGGCAATATCCACAACATCGCGCTCAACGCGGCCTTTCTCGCAGCCAACGAACGAGAACCAGTAGAAATGAAACATCTCCTTCGTGCAGCACGCGCTGAATACGCCAAACTCGAGAGACCTCTCACCGAGGCCGAGATAGGAGATTGGGTTTGATGGTTGACTTGATCGAAGTCGAGATCGAAAGGATCGTGTTGAGAGGTTTTCAGCCAGCCGATCGGCATCGGATAGGGCTGGCTATTGAGAGAGAACTGATACGGTTGTTTTCCGAGAATGGTGTACCGCCGTGGATTACGAGAAACGAAGAACTCTTGCTCCATCACAACGGCTCGTTTGAGTTGCCCCCAGGGTCCGAAGCACAGACGACAGGGACGCAAATAGCACGAAGGGTTTATGAGGGGTGAACGGATGAGCGGAGCATTCCAATGTCAAGTTCGCGCCAAGAAAGCATCATTCCCATCCTTCATATCTGCGCCAAGGAAAACCACTCCGTTCGGTGAGGATTTCAGGGAGAAGCGGCTGAATGCACTGCGTTCTTCTGCCGGCGAGCCTGGCTTTCTAAGCGTCCCCTCAATCGTTCGCGAAGTAGCCGGGTCCCCGGGCCAAGCTCTCGACGATCATACTCGTGCCATTGTGGAATCACGATTCGGCCATGATTTCAGTCACTTGCGTGTGCATACCGATTCGAAGGCGGCGGAATCGGCGAAAGCGGTGAATGCACTGGCATACACCGTGGGACAGGACATCGTGTTTGGTGCAGGACAATATGCGCCGGATACTGCTGAGGGGCGGCGTTTGCTTGCCCACGAGTTGATTCACGTCATGCAGCAGGCGGCTGGCGTATCTCACAGCGCTCCGATGGACTCGGCGGGCGATCCACATGAGCGCGAAGCGGACGGGACTGTTTCCGGGCTTGAGGCGGGAATGAATGGGGCGACGCGATTTTCCAGCGGCGCCCCGGTCCTGCAGCGCCAGGAATCTCGGCTCACGCCCCCTTCGCCGTCGTGGGCGCCGAAGCAGCGGTGGGGCGTACACTTGCCCAGTCTAGAGTTACGTCTACGGTTACTCCCCAGTGACTCAGCGCGCATTGACGCCTACCTGCAGGCGCACCTGTTCTCGGTGACTCCCGATCTTAGCCCCTCGTTGGACGGGAAAGTAACGTCGCTGGACGCCGTTGTCGATGCCCTACGTTCCTTGGTCCTTCCCGTGATCCCGCGCATCGAAATAGAAGACTATGTAGCAGCACGCTGGTCCCGTATGGTTGAAGGAACTCGACGCGAGATTCTTTTTCTACACCTTCAAGACATTATCGCAGCACAACTTCCGCCGGGGCTCCCCATGCCCTCTCCAAGGCCTGAGGCTCCTCTAGTGCCTAGAGGAGCAGGACCCGAAAGGCCACGCGAAGCAGATTTCGGCGATCTGGTTAAGGGGATAGCGGCTGTTCCAGCTGTAATTGCCGCAAGAAAGCAGTTGAACGACCAGGTGGGGGCAATCTTGAACAGACTGTCCGCTGGCGAAAAGGTCGCGACCATAAGCACAACGGCATTGATCGGAGCCGGCGCTCTCGCAGGAATCTTGTCCGATGAGTCTGCGAGGCAATCTCTACTGGGCCTGATACAGGATCGCGATATCCCGGTCCCCAAAGCGCCCCGACTCAGCTTGCGTATTCGCCCTGTCGGCGCTGACGCGTCCGTGACACTTACTGCAGATTTGTCCGGTCTCTTATTCTGAAGGTCTAAGTCCATGAGCACGTGAAGAATTGCACGACTTGTCGGGAGTGTCCCGCGTGTAACAGGAAGCGCGGGCCATTGAGATTGCAGCCAGTGGCGACTGCTTTCTCTTCCTCGAGTGATGTGCCATCCATCGTTCATGTCATATTGGAATTGCCTGGTCAGTCCCTCGATAGGGACACCTGTTCAATCATGGAAAGGCAGTCTGGCCATGACTTCTCTCCAAGCTTACGACGCTGTCCGCCTTGGAATCTAGGCAATACCTGATTGTCCAGCCTCTCTTGGCGGTCGCCTTGTTCGAGTGATTCTGCAAACCACATAATAGTTGGATGGACCGAGCGAAGTTTGCTCAGATCGAGGCGATGGTGACTGACATTCCGACCGATATCCTCTGCTGAGTGCACACTGTGAGTGAGGAATCATGGCAGCCCTTGTCACTTCCCTGAGGTAAGTACGTGACGTTCGTAGTCGTCATATAATGACCAGTGAGAGACGTTCAGGTAACTTCAGTTGAGTGAGCGGTTCCAACGGGGTGCTCGGTCAAGTCAGATGACATGAAATCGCAGGTTGCTTGTTCATGAGCAGTTTTCCCGGTTCTCCCCGCCTCCTGAAGGGTGGCCTAGTTCTAGTCGATCCCTCAGCAGGCGCGGTACAGCGAATCATAGCACTGCAATACAATCCAGACAGCCTTAGCCGTACTCTACAAGTTCAGAGTGTGACGGGGGAAGGCGGCGACCGCTCCGAGGCGTTGCGCTTGAAGGGACCGCCAGTTGAAACGATAAAAGTCGAGGCGGAGATCGATGCGACTGATCAGCTGGAATTCCCTGACCAAAATCCTACGGCAACCGATGTGGGTGTGCAACCGCAGCTTGCGGCGCTTGAAACGATAGTCTACCCAACAAGCGCTCAGCTTCAACAGAACAATCAGTTAGCGCACGCGGGCACGCTAGAAATTGCGCCGATGCTCTCACCTCTGATCTTGTTCATCTGGAGCAAGACTCGTGTGATACCCGTGCGCTTGACAGATTTCAGCATCACGGAAGAGGCCTTCGACCCTAGGCTCAACCCAATCCGGGCGAAGGTCAGCCTGGGCATGCGGGTGTTGAATGTCAACGACCTAGGTTTCAACAACAAGGGCGGCAGTCTGTTCATGGCCTATCAGCAGCAGAAGGAACGCCTCGCCACAATTAGCCCCGCTGGCTCTCTGAGCGTGCTCGGCATTGGAGGGATTCCATGACCGCCTCATTGCAGGCAATGTTGCAAGTTGGAGCGAAGCCAGCTCTCTTTCCCCCGAACAGTCGTTACCATACAATAGACACGAGCAAACTAGAAACCGTTGACGGAGAGACTAAGGCTTATCTGCGCCGTCGCTTCGTTCCTCCACCCGAGAAGTTCGTTCTCGTCCAAGAGTATAAGGTCAATCAAGGCGACCGACTGGACAATATCGCCGCGAAATATCTTGGCGACCCTGAGCTGTTCTGGCTCGTTTGTGACGCCAACGCCGCGCTGCGCCCGAACGAACTCACGGATACCATTGGCCACCTGCTACGCATAACCTTGCCTGAAGGACTAGCGGGTAGCAAGATTGCCTAGCGGGATTCATCTTACACTAATGATCGGCCCTGTCGTTCCTGTGCCCGTTCCCCAAGAAGTATTGGATGCACTGACTAGCGTGAAAATAACTTCAACCGCGGGCCAGGCGACAGGCTTCGAGTTGACTTTCACCGTCAGCAGCCGGTCACCGCTACAACTGCTCTTCCTTCTGTCGGGAGGAATTGCCATACCTCTTGTTCGTGTAATAGTAGCAGTAACTGTCAACGGAACGCCTGAGGTCTTGATAGATGGTGTGATGACAGACCATCAGTTTGCACTTGGCGCTGCCGGTGGCCAGTCCACGCTGACCGTCATAGGCGAAGACCTGTCACGCGTTATGGATTACAAGGATTTCAGCGGAATTCCCTTTCCTGCAATGCCAGTCGAGGCTCGAGTAGCCCTACTCATAGCGAAGTATGCAATCTTCGGGATCATTCCATTAATCGTCCCAACGGTCTTGACCGACGTGCCGATGCCGACAGAACGCATTCCCCGACAACGGGGAACCGACCTCTCTTACATCAAACAGCTCGCCGGAGAAGTAGGCTACGTCTTCTACATTGAGCCCGGCCCGCTACCAGGGATGAATATCGGTTACTGGGGCCCAGAGATCAAAGTAGGCGTGCCGCAACCTGCGTTGAACATCGACATGGACGCCCACACCAATGTCGAATCACTGAGCTTCAGATTCAACAGAGATTCCAGAAGCATGCCCGCTGTATACATTCAAGAGCCATTCACCAAGCTCACAATCCCGATTCCGATTCCTGATGTCTCTTTGCTTAATCCTCCGCTAGGCCTCATTCCGCCCATACCAAAAAAGTTCGAGCCCATAGAGGGAACCGCCAAACTTTCCCCCCTCCGAGCAGCGCTCTTCGGGTTAACAAAAGCGGCGGAATCAGCCAATGCGGTCTCAGCTTCCGGAAGTCTTAACGTCCTTCGTTACGGACGGGTTCTGAAGTCACGGCGACTTGTTGGCGTGCGTGGAGCGGGCACGGCCTTCGACGGTTTGTACTACGTTAGTAGCGTGACCCACCACATCAAGCGAGGCGAATACAAACAAGACTTCACTCTCACTCGTAACGGCCTGATCTCCACGATTCCGGTCGTGTCTACATGAGTGATCTTGACTTGGATCTGCAGGCGCAAGTGAGACCCAAGAGGTTCTACGGTAAGTATCGAGGTACGGTCATCAACAATGTTGATCCGATGCAGATAGGTCGACTCTTGGTCCAAGTACCAGACGTATCAAATGTCATTCCATCCAGTTGGGCGATGCCGTCTTTTCCAGTTGTTGGCAAGCAGATGGGCATGTGGTGTCTGCCCCAAATCGGTGCCGGCGTATGGGTTGAGTTTGAACAGGGCGATCCTGACTACCCAATTTGGTCTGGATGCTATTACGGCTCAGCTGCTGAAGTCCCGGTCCTCGCATTAGCGGCGCCGCCGGCCGTACCTAATTTCGTCTTGCAGACTCAGGGACAGAACGCCATCATGATAAGCGATCTGCCCGGGCCGACAGGAGGCATTCTTCTTAAGACTTTGACGGGCGCGCTGATTGCAGTCAACGATATCGGAATTACGATTTCAAACGGGAAGGGCGCAACAATCATTCTGGCGGGCCCGTCTGTCACCATAAACAATGGAGCGCTAACCGTCATTTAGGGAGAGGACACCATGCCGGGCTTCCTCCTGCACGTTGGGGCGGTCGTTTCGTGCATGCACGGCGGGCCGGCGCAGCCGACTATACCCTACGCTCGCGTGTTGGTGAGCGGACAGCCCATAGTGACTCAGTCAGCGCCCTACGTAGTCGCTGGCTGCCCCTTCGTTCCACCTGGAGGCAATGGGCCCTGCGTTACAGCGCAATGGGTCGTAGGCGCGGCTCGGGTCTTCGCCGCCGGAATCCCTGTTTTGCTACAAACCAGCCAAGCCATCTGCACCCCAACAGGGACGCCGGTAAACGTCATCTCAACGCAGATGCGGGTGATGGGCACATAGCAACCGTCGATTTTCCACTGCAGTTCGATAGCCGTGGGCGTACCGCCACGGTCGGTCTGGACGCACACATCCGGGACTTGATCGAGCAAGTTCTCTTCACTTCGCCAGGCGAACGTGTGAATCGCCCGACGTTTGGTAGCGGACTATTACAACTCGTCTTCGCTCCCAACAGAGAGGAGTTGGCTGCTGCAACGCAGCTTCTTGTTCAGGGCGCACTGCAACAATGGCTGGGCGACCTGATTCAGGTCGACGCAGTGAAGGTCGAGAGTGTTGACGCGACACTGCAAGTCACGATTCAGTACACGATACGGAGAAACCAGACGCGCCAGGTCGCGCAATTCACACGGGGTGCTACAGTTTGACGGTCTACTTCTGCTGCGATCAGCGGCGTCGCACCGTGCTCAAAGGGAGCCCCTTGAACGGTATCGATTACTTGGAAGTGCTCGACCATGCCACCCCGCCGCTGCCGCTGGCGGATCGGCAGCGCACACTCTACGTGCATTTCATTAACAACCTCTCTGGGACCCCGCTGACCCGTGACAACGTTCAGATTGAAGGCGGCGAACGCATCCGTCCTGTGCTGGTGACCAATGTCAGCGCCGGCGTTGGAAGTGAGGGCAAAATTCTGACAGTTGAGGTTGACCAACCCGGAGACTACTCCACCTATACCCTACGCATCGTGAAGGACAAATTGCATAGAGAGGCACCTGACGGGTTTGACCCGATTCTGTCAGCGATTGAGTTCTCATTCAAGGTCGAATGTTTCAGCGAGTTTGATTGCAAGCACAAACGCGTCTGTCCACCCGAACCACGCGAGGAACCAGAAATTGACTATCTGGAGAAGGACTACGCCAGCTTTCGACGTTTGATGCTTGACCGCATGACCGCCCTAATGCCGAAATGGAAAGAGCGCAATCCGGCAGACATCGGCGTCGGACTAGTGGAGCTACTCGCCTACGTGGGGGACTATCTGAGTTATCAGCAGGACGCCGTCGGGACAGAAGCCTACCTAGGGACAGCTCGCCGCAGAGTGTCAGTACGTCGGCATGCGCGCCTTGTGGATTACTTCATGCACGAAGGGTGCAACGCCCGCGCCTGGGTGCATTTGCAGGTCAACAGTGACACGGGACCGCTTCCAAAGGGCACGCGAATCCTTACGCGCATAGTAGGCCAGCCGACCCACCTGTCTGAATTTCCTACGGCACTGCCTCAAGACTGCGTTGTATTCGAGACAATGCACTCCGTGGACAAGCTTTGCGCAGAGCACAACCGACTATTCTTCTACACCTGGCAAGATGAACGCTGTTGCCTCCCCAGAGGCGCGACGAGCGCCACTTTGGAGGAAGAACACGCTCACTTGAGGGAGGGCAACGTACTCATCTTCGAGGAAGTGCTTGGCCCGGTGACGGGGCAACCTGAAGACGCTGACCCTTCCCGGCGCCAGGCCGTCCGGCTGACTAAGGTTGTGCGCCTAGCGGACCCGCTTACTGATCCGCCCACCCCCATAACTGAGATTGAGTGGGCCGCAGAAGACGCGCTGAGGTTCCCGTTTTGCATCTCGAGCACGACCGACGCCGAGCATGGCAGGCGGTATGTCGAGAAAATCAGCGTTGCCCTGGGTAACATCGTGCTCGCCGATCACGGCCTGACTGTGAGCAATGAACCTATACCTGACACCGTTCCGCAGCCGACGCTCTTCAAGCCACCTACGATTGGAGAAGACCGCTGCCGAGAGCGTGAACCGGTGCCGATTCCACCACGCTATCGTCCACAACTGAAGGATATGCCACTCACGCGTGCCGCCCCGCTGGATCCAACCGGGTCAGCCAGTGCCGCAATGTGCTGGAACCTTCGCGATGCGGTTCCCGAAATTGCCACGCTCAACAGTGTGCTAAACGGAGATACTACACCATGGCACGCAAGAAAAGACCTGCTGAGCAGCGCTGCAAACGACACACACTATGTCGTAGAAACTGAGTCAGACGGGACGGCCTACATCCGTTTCGGCGATGGCCGACGTGGTGCACGTCCCGAACCCGGAAGCAAATTCACGGCCACCTACCGGTTTGGCAACGGTGTTGCGGGCAATGTGGGTGCGGAGACGCTCGTGCACCTTGTGACGAACCTCACTGGGATTACCGGTGTTCGCAATCCTCTGCCAGCACAAGGAGGTGCTGAACCGGAAACAATCGAAGATGTCCGTCAACGGGCGCCAAGCGCCTTCCGCAACCAGGAACGTGCTGTGACGCCTGAAGATTATGCCGACGTGACTGAACGTGAACCGGAAGTGCAACGTGCAGCTGCCACTTTTCGCTGGACCGGCAGTTGGCACACAGTCTTTGTAACGGTTGATCGGTTGCGCGGCTTGGCAGTCGACGACTCATTCAAGGCAAAGACACGGCAGCAGATTGAACGCTATCGGATGGCGGGCTACGATCTACAGGTCGATGCTCCACGTTTCGTGTCACTCGAAATTGAGATGACTGTCTGCGTCAAACCCGCTTACTTCCGCGAGGACGTCAAAGAGGCCTTGCTGGATCTGTTCAGCAACCGCACCCTAGCTGATGGCCGACGCGGCGTTTTCCATCCTGACAACTTCACCTTTGGGCAGACGGTCTATCTCAGTCCACTGTACGCTGCTGCGCAGGCCGTGCCCGGCGTTGCGTCAGTGGAGATTACGAAGTTTCAGCGACAAGGCACACCTGACGCAAAACCATTGGAATGTGGAAAGCTCGAACTAAGTAGATTGGAGATCGCCCGCCTAGACAATGACCCCAACTTTCCCGAGCATGGTGTCTTCCATCTAACCGCGGGGGGAGGAAAATGAGCGGGAGATTGAACGACTGCGGCTGCTGCCAAGGCTTGGCCGCGCAGACTCCCGCCGAAATTCAGAACCGGCCTGGGCTTACAGCTATTGCCTATCGCGTTGGAACCCATGCCCAGTTCAAGCAAAGCATGCTTACAGCGCTATCTGACCCAAGGCGACCAGCTCTGAAGGCGCTGAGCACCCGAGATGTTGACGATTTCTCGATCGCGTTGCTTGACGCAGCCGCCACGATGGCAGATGTGCTGACGTTTTACCAGGAGCGAATCGCCAACGAATCCTACCTGCGGACGGCCACCGAAAGAAGGTCGCTGCTAGAGTTAGCGCGATTGATCGGATACGAATTGCGTCCCGGCGTGGCCGCCAAAACTCTGTTGGCATTCACGTTGGAAGATGCACCAGGCGTGCCTCGCCGAACCACAATAGATGTCGGCGTCAAGGTGCAAAGCATACCAGGCCCGGGCGAGAAGCCGCAAACCTTTGAGACGATCAAGAAAATTGAGGCGCGCACTGAATGGAATGCGATGAACCCGCCGGTGAACCAGGTTGTTATTCCGCATTTTGGGAGCACATATGTTTACCTAAGAGGCACGTCCACGAATCTTAAACCCGGCGATGCGATACTGTTTGTTGGGTCGGAACGTGGGGAGGATCCGGGCAGCGAACGCTGGGATTTCAGACAGGTGAAAACTGTCGTCGCCGACTACGACGCTGAGCGCACTCGCGTCGAGTGGGAAGAAGGGCTCGGTTCTGTTCTACCGTACATAGAACCAGCAGAGCAGCCAGAGGTCTATGCGCTGCGGCAGCGCGCGTCCCTGTTTGGACATAATGCACCCCACCCACGCACTTTGTCCGACACGACGCTCGCTCACTACGGCATAACAGTATGCCCAAAAGAAGACTGGTCTTTTGACTCAGACACCACCAAAAGGACCATCGACTTGGACGCCACCTATCCAGGCATTCTACGGGATAGTTGGTTGGTTCTTGCGCAACCCGACTATTGGGAATTGTATCGCGTCGAAAGCGTGGTCGATGTCGCTCGAACGGACTTCACACTCACCGCCAAGACGACCCGCGTTAAGCTCGACACAGACGAGAACCTGGACCGGTTTATAGGGTCAAATCTTCGCTCAACCGTGGTCTTTGCGCAAAGCGAACTCCTGCACAAACGCCCTGTCGATGAACCTTATGAAGAGCCGATTAGCACTCCGGTGGGCGACAACAGCGGCAGCATCACGTTGGCTCTCCCGATCCGGGAAACAGAGGGACTCACCAAGGGGCGAATGCTGGTGGCCTCCGGAAAAGACAGCAAGACGGGCGGTCAGATCAGCGAGGCGGTGAGGCTAGAGAAGATAGAGCCGGCGGGGGATCTGACAACTCTCACATTCTCAGGAGAGACGCCCCTCATTGGTAGGTACGCGCGTGACACGTTCAGGGTCAACGCCAACGTTGCTGCTGCCACTCATGGGGAAACTACGGAAGAGGTGCTCGGAAGCGGAGACGCCAGCCAGCAGTATCAGCGGTTCACATTGCGGCAACCGCCCCTCACGTACGTTCCCGCCGAAACAACGAGCGGTGCAGAATCGACGCTGCAAGTGCGAGTCAACGATCTGCTCTGGCACGAGGTGCCCACGCTCTACGGTTGCGGTTCGCAAGAGCACGTTTTCGTAGCCAGGACCGACGACGAAGGCAAGACCACCGTCCAGTTTGGCGATGGCGTTAGTGGCGCGCGCTTGCAGAGTGGCCAAGACAACGTGCGTGCCACCTACCGCAGAGGCAGTGGTCTTGACGGCCAAGTGAAGGCGGGCCAGCTCAGCGTGCTCTTAACACGGCCGCTGGGCGTCAAGGACGTGGTTAATCCAGAGGATGCCAAAGACGGTGATGATCCAGAGACTCTCGTTGACGCGCGTCGCAACGCTCCGCTGACGGTGCTGACGCTCGATCGCACCGTCTCGCTGCAGGACTACGAAGATTTCGCTCGCTCCTTCGCAGGGATCGCCAAAGCACTTGCCACGTGGACTTGGGACGGTCAGACCCGTCGGGTTTTCATTACCGTTGCTGGCCCGAAGGGTGCTGAAGTCGCAGAGGACAGTGACACGTGCGTAAATCTACTGAAGGCCCTAGCAAAGGCCGGGGACCCATTTGTTGTCTTTCGCGTGAAGTCATATCAAAAGGCAGAGTTCAGGCTTGCAGGCAGCATAGTAGTCGATGCAGATTTCGTCCAGGAGAAGGTGTTGGCAGCGGTAAAGGACGCCCTTTGTGCACAGTTCTCATTCGAGGCACGGGACTTCGGCCAACCCGTGATGAAGAGCGAAGTCGTCAGCGTGATTCAAACTGTTTCTGGAGTCATTGCCGTGAATTTGGACGCGCTCTATCGTGGCGAGGTGCAAGCATCGAATTCGCGCCTTCTGGCCCAGCTCCCCGTAATGGGAGCAGACGGCGATGTGACTCCCGCAGAGTTGTTGACACTCGATCCCCAATCGCTCGACCAACTGGTGGTGAAGACATGAGTTTTGACGCGCAACACCTCTACGATCTGCTCCCTGCGATCTATCGCATACGCGACACCGAGCGGGGTGAGCCGCTCAAGACTCTGTTGTCAGTGATCGCGGAGCAGTTGGGTGTGCTTGAGGAAAACCTAGAACAACTCTATAATGACCAGTTTATCGAGACTTGCGCCGAATGGGTTGTTCCCTTCATAGGCGATTTGATCGGTTATCGCTCCTTGCACAGCCTGCCTCCTAAGCTCGCGCCAAAGATTGTCAGTCCCCGTGCTGAGGTCGCACACACCATTGGCTTTCGCCGGCGCAAGGGAACGATGACAGTGCTTGAGCAACTGGCAAGGGATGTCAGTGGTTTGAGTGCACGGCCAGTGGAGTTCTTCCGACTTCTCGCATGGACGCAATACATGAATCACAGTCGTCTAGGCAATTTCTACGCGCCGGACATGCGACTATGGGAACCTCTCGAACGAATGAATACTCCGTTCGACGGTTTTGCTCGCACGGTCGAGGAGCGAATGAAGATTCCTTTCGAAGGCGTGGCACACACCGTGGACGTACGTCACATCGGCACCGAGCAGGGACTGTACAACATACCGAACATAGGCATCTTCCTGTGGCCGCTGAATTCCTATTCCTTGACTGACTCACCCGCCCGCTCCAGGCTTCAGAACGATCGCCACCGCTACTTCTTCAGCCCACTGGGCCTCAACACACCGCTCTATACGCGCGCTGAGAGAGAGGATGAGATCACCCATCTGGCGGAACCGATCAATGCACCCGTACCGATAAGCCGTCGTGTACTCGATGCCTACCTAGACGTGTACTACGGGAAGGGCAAGAGCATCTTTTTGGAGGGCGTCGAAGATGTGCACAGAATTGTTGTTTGCGATTTGTCGGGGTGGAAGCATACACCGCCCCATGGTAGGATCGGAATTGATCCCGTGCTCGGCAGAATCTTCTTCGCGGACGCTCAGCATCAACCACCATTGGTAAGCTTCCACTACGGCTTCAGCGCCGACATGGGTGGAGGTGAGTATGATCGCGCCGACACATTTGACAGCAGGCTCCAACCCGTAGAGAAGATTCCGACACCGCATGCCGCAATCCAAGATGCACTGTCCATTGTGAGCTCGGGAGGCGTGGCGGAAATTTCGAATAGCGGACGCTACGAGCAAACACCGCTGGTCAACATCACCGCCGCGGAGCATCTTGAACTGCGTGCAGCCAACAGGCATCGTCCCACTCTCGTTCTGGACGGCGATATGTGCATCACTGGCGTAGCGGGTTCGGAGGTCACCGTCAACGGCCTGTTGATTGCAGGTGGAGCGGTCAAGGTCCCGAAGATTCCCGGCAACGAGTTGAGTCGTTTGAGGCTCCTTCATTGTACGATCGTTCCGGGATCACAGCCGAATCTAGTTGTGGAGTTGGCTGGTATGACCCTTGAGATAGACCACTGTATCGTCGGTGGGCTCCGCGCTGCGGAAGAAGCCCATGTGCAGATTGCGGACAGTATCATCGACGCTACCAGCGAGGCAAACACGGCCTATGCTGATCTCGACGATGAGCCGACGGGAGGCACCCTGCAGATTGTGGACACGACCGTTGTTGGCAAAGTGTACACATCAGAGATGAAAATCGCTTCGAACACGATCTTCGTTTCTCATGTGCGCTCCGAGAAGAAACAGCAAGGTTGTGTACGATTTTCCTTCCTGCCGTTGGCATCGGTCGTGCCACGCCGCTACCGATGCTATCCCGCCTCTGACTCTGACGCATTGCGAGTCCGTCCACAGTTCACATCCCTACGATACGGTGATCCAGGCTATGCTCAACTGACTCGACGCAGTGCGGTGGAGATACGAACTGGTGCAGACGACGATTCGGAGATGGGGGCGTTTCACAAGCTGTACCATCCGCAAAGGGAAACGAACGTGCGGGAACGGGTGAAAGAATACTTGCCCTTCAGGTTGGAGGCTGGGGTTTTCTACGTCACATGAACAGGTTCATGAACTGGAAGGAAATGGGAGAAGTGGAGAATGACTGGTGACTATAGTAGACGCACCTTTGATCCGAAGAAAGACTTCAGTGCAGTGTTGATGCAGCAGGGTCGCGTCCAACTCGATGCAGATTGGAATGAGTTGGTTGAGATTCTCGACCGTCGCTTGCGAGCCGAGACCACCGACATCATCGGTCGTTGTACAGTGCCGAAAGAGACACCGCAAGGTTTCGAGATAAGTATCGGCGCGAAGGGGAAACTGTTCATAGGGCCTGGCCGGATCTACGTGGACGGACTTCTGGTTGAGAATCACGGGAAAGGCAAAATGAAGTTTGACGGGGTCCTTGCGGAAGAGCGGGGCACCAGCCTCGCTTACGATGAGCAGCCATACTTGCCGAAAGAGATCGCGCCGCGAATTCCGAAGACAGGCAGGCACATCGTCTACATAGATGCTTGGCAGCGTGAGGTAACATATGTGGAGCGTGACGGCGGGATTGACGACCTGATTGAGAAAGCTGTGGGAGTGGACACCACAACTAGGTTGCAAACAGTCTGGCAGGTTAAGCTTCTGCCAGACGACGTTGGCTACGATGTCGCGTGCGGCACCCCAGACGACCAAATTGATGGGTGGGTGAAGGTGAAGATGCCTTCCGGTGGGCGGCTAAGCACGAAGGCGGTCGGCGTCGAACCCAGTGAGGAACCTTGCAAAATTCCGCCAAGCGGAGGATACACCGGCTTAGAGAACAGACTCTATCGCGTGGAGATTCATGATGCCGGCCCACTGGGAAAGGCTACATTCAAGTGGTCTCGGGATAATGCTTCTGTAGCAGCAAGAGTCACGAGTATCCCATCGTCCAACGAGCTTGTCGTAGAGCGAACTGGACGAGATTCTGTGTTGAGATTCAACCAGGGCGACTGGGTGGAGATCACAGATGACTGGCGCGAGTTTAGCCAGCCCCCACAGCCGGGATTCATGGCTCAGATCTTGCTCGTTGACGATGCGACCCAGAAGATCACGCTGAAGGAGACACTCCCCAAAGACCTCCCTCCGCAGCGTAAGACGGATCCCTCACGACACACGCGTGTGCGTCGTTGGGATCAGGCAGGCATCGTTAAAGCCGTTAAAGACGTAAACGAAAGACTGCTTGTCGACCTGAACACATCCGGAACCGGCGTGATTCCGGTTCCAGGAGACGGCGCCTCTATCATTCTTGAGGATGGCGTTCGAATCATCTTCTCCACCGATCCGACCGATTTAGCTGACGGGCAGTTCCATGTGGGCGACTATTGGAATTTCGCCGCTCGCACCGCCAACGCTTCCGTGGAGGAACTGCAGAACGCACCCCCCCGGGGAATACATCATCACTACGGCCGCCTAGCTATTGTGACTTTGGGCGAGAAACCGGATGTAACGAATTGTCCGGCCCACTGGCCACCTGATGTCCCGGGTTTGGGTTGTGACTGTAGCAAATGCGTCACCGCCGAGTCGCACAACGACGGAACGCTGACCATACAGCGCGCGCTGGAAGAGGTGATGGCGGTCGGCGGGACGGTCTGCCTAGGCACGGGTGTATACAACCTAGGAAGCAAGCCAGTGCGCATCGCCGGCGCGCAATCGATTCGCATGAAGGGACAAGGCTGGAGTACAATCCTGAAATACACGGGGCCCGGCTCAGCCATCACAATCGAGCGTTCAGTCGGCGTAACGATGGAAGAAATGACCTTGTTGACTGCCGACGATCCAAGCCCTGCAGTGTCTCTGCAGAATTGTCAAGGCGTGACCCTCCAGCGTTGCTTGCTCCGGTGCACTTCGAAGGGAAAGGAGGGCACAAGACCCGCCGTTGGCCTTGGTGGAGTGCTGGCGGAAACACGCATCTGCAAGAACGCGATTTTCGCACCAACTGGAATCGGAAACTCAAGCGCTCCGGCTTCAAGCTCAGTGGCACCTATCTCCCATGCAGCACTTCCTCCTCTTCCCCCGGTGACTACGCCGACGTATCGGACAGCGCCACTCTTGGCGGGTGCGCTGTATGTGCAGGACAACGTATTGTCTTGCAGCAGCCAGGGCATCAGTCTGGTTGATTCGAGCATACATGTAATGGAAACTAGGCTGTCTGACAATTTCATCACCGGCTGCCCGCGAGGCGCTATCGTGGCCTTGGGTCTTGTCACCCCCGGCTCTTCGTTGGACATACAGGGCAACAGGATCCAAGCCAGCGGGCCGGGCATAGTGGTTGGCACCGATGAAATTCGTCTCACTAGGAACGATATTAGCGCGGCACAGGCTGGTGAGGGAGGCGACGGCATCCTCCTAACGACAGGGTACAATTCGCTCGGCATCAAACATTGTCAGGTCCTCGGTAATCGCATTACGGACATCGCCGGCCACGGCATCAGCATCTGCACCACTGTTGAGTCGGGGATGATCAGTCAAAACGTGATTGAAAGCGTAGGCGGCTCCGGCATCCTCATGAACGAAGAAAGCACGGCCGACATCTTAAGCATCACAAACAATCATCTGGTAAAGGTTGCTCCGTCCGTCAACGACGAAAAAACCCCGGTATTCGGCATTCGCTTGGTGCGCGCTGGGCGAGCGGAGGTGGTCGGCAACTCAATCATCGGGGTAGGGCAGAACGCGACATTGAATCCGACGCTTGTCGGTATTCAGGTAAGCGGTTCATTGTCGGCGCAGATCGTCGCCAACGAGATAGCAGATATCGGCCCACAAACCACTAAGCTTACGCAATGTGCGCTCAGGGGGATAGAGTGCCTGGGGACATTTGACCGCGTGGACTTGATAGACAACCGGGTTCTCGGCAGCTGGAAGGGTTATCCGGCAAGAAGCTGCCATGCGGTACACATTGAATGGAGTGGAGAGTCTGCTAACATAAAGTTCTTGGCTATTCCGGATAACAAGAATGCGGTTCTTGCTGTATACGGGAACTCTGCGCTAGAAGTGCTGCGCGGACGGGAGATGGTTGGATTCCAGGGCAATTTGGTGGAAGCAAACGGCGAAGTCCCTGCCGTCTTCCTCAACATAAGGGGAACTTTCCTCTTTAACAGCAACCGATGCCTGATGACGGCGCAAGAGGTTCCTGCAGTATCAGGGCCAGGCGGCGAGACCCAAAACGCGGCGCTTGCCGGAGCGGTTATTGTAAACGCCAACTATCTAGAGGAAGGGGGGGCCCTGGGGGTAGCTGTCCAGCTGGACCCTTCAGATGGTCCCTACACGATCTTGGGCAACATTAGCGGGAAGATCATGGTGAACGGCAAGGAATTGGGGGCTTGGCCAACCCCCTGGGAACCGCTGAACGTTATTCGATAGTGAGGGTAGGATGAGATGAGGAGCATAGGAAGGGTGAGAAATGAGGAGGGATGAGGGATAACGAGAATTGCCACGTACAAGGGTGAGCGAAATCTCGCGGAGCTGGCTCGACGTGTATTTGACATTAGAGAGGGATCCAAAGCTGAAGAGTTGACAAGAAAAGCCGAGGCTGCGATCTTGCGACTCAACCCGAACCTTCACGAACTCAGAAATGTGCTGGAGGGGACACCAGTTCTCGTGCCAGATCTCCCGGGCGCTGGGCATGGAGAAACTGAGCCACTTCGCGTGGAAGCTGAGCTGGTGCCGCTGTTGCGTGAGGCGTTGAACATGGCGCGGGCGATATCGGAAAGTTCCATCAAACAGCGAGCTGAGGAAGCCAAAACGACCGTCGAAACCGTCAAGAGTCCGGAAGTGATCAAGTTGGCTAGCACAGATGAGGAGTTGGAAAAGACCCTTACAAGAATCGAGGATGAAATGCAAGCCCGCCTCAAGACCCTTACGACACTGAAGGCCACGCGCAAAGAAGAGCTGTCCCAACTTCAGAAAGATCTTGAAGCTTTCGTCAAGGCTATATCATGACTACGCAGACAATTGGACACCCGCTTGAAGAAAGACAAGCCAATTGTGAACTCGATCCAACCCCGACCTAATCACGGAGGCCTCGGGTGCGGGCTTCTATGCAACGATGGAAATAGCCCGGTCCACGATATTTAGCGCTTGCGTTTCCCGAGTTTTGGCCGTCTCTCGCCCGAATGATTCGGATTCCAACCGCCGTGTCTTTCGGGGCTGCGAGATTTCCTAGTGGGTCCAAACCCTCACAATGTCCAGATTGCAGGGGTAGTTTTGGGCGTGTTTTGCACAGGTGCCCGAATCCCCCAGCACTCTTCACTGAACCCACCGCATCTCGCAGAATCCGGGAACCGCACGATGTAACATAGTTTCGCAAGCCCTATCGATACTCCTGCACTAGTAGCTGCACGGTGAGACGTGATGAGGCGTGTCGACCTAGAAGAAACCGCGGCCAGAGTAGCTAAGGAGGTAAGATACCTGAAAGCACTGGTGCTGATCAACCTCGTCTACGGGGTGGTTGCTTTCGGGATTTCGATCAGCGCGATTGTGACTAGACTTGCACCGGTCTTCAGTATGGACCTGTCAGCTCTGCCTTCAATTCTTGCGCCCCAGTCCCTGCTGAAGATTGCCTTCGCGGCTATGATTATTGCTCTCGCCACCAGATGGTTCAGCCACAGTGCAGAGATGTTTGATGCCGTAGACGATCTTGGGAAGGCTCGTGACCGAATGGTGAATTCACATGACGAGGAGGGACGAGCTGAACAGGTAGTAGGCATGATTGTTGTGCTTCTCTCATACTATCGTCAGCACCGGGATTCCATCAGAGCCTTCCGAATACTAGGAAAGGTATCCGGACTGATGTTCATCGGACTCGGGTCACTCGGGCTCGTTCAAGCGATCTTTGCCTCACCAGTGAACATCACGCAAGCACTCTTGGGTTTGGCTGCGACGCTGCCACCTGGTCTCGCAGGCATCTACATCTCATACAGTCTCGGAAAGTATCAGGACAGTTGGGACCCTCGACTCATTGGGGCATCAGCGGCCGAAGAGGAACTCAGGAAACTCTTGGATAGACCCTGAGGTCATCACGTTGAAGGAGAGAAGAACCGTATATGAGATCTACTGGGAGATACTCGTATACTGCAAGACGCCTCGCCTCTTCACGCAGATAGTGCAGCGTTGCGATCTTAACTCGAAGACTTGCCAAAGCTATCTCGACTTCCTGATCAGCAAAGGCTACCTCAGATCGGTCACTGAATCCAGTGTTGTCACCTATCAAACAACGGCGAAAGCTGGGGATTACCTCGACATGTTTGGTTCCATGTATCAGGAATTATACGGGGCGCCTCTCCAATTTCGCATCAAGAGCACAAACTAGATTGATTTCGTCTCTTCTAGCACACTTTTTGGAAGAGTCCACCCCACCCAGCCAAGGTGGACTAGGATGGACTCTGGAGCAAGTGGCCGCCCAAATCAACAGATCCGGAGTTCAAACTAGAGTGCCCGCACCAAGAGAGCCCACCACCCACCGAAGCCCCAAACCACCAAAGACGGCGGCACAATCCCAGAAACCACACGAGTCATTCAGG
>Ga0129297_10000506_pt1 | contig 18569 bp, 12 predicted proteins | sample I18A1metaG_FD_94708 | JGI IMG/M metagenome (GOLD analysis project Ga0129297, IMG submission 94708) | Lake sediment bacterial and archeal communities from Gulf of Boni, Indonesia to study Microbial Dark Matter (Phase II) - ​I18A1 metaG | ecosystem: Environmental > Aquatic > Freshwater > Lake >... | reverse complement strand
GATGACATGTCACCGCGTCCCGCCACGAACCTTCTCGGCGGCGCGGCGAATTCCTGTGACCATATCCTCTATTTGCTCAGCGGTCAGCCGTGGATTCATCGGAAGGTTAAGCTCGCGTCGGTAGAAGAAATCTTCCGCCCTGGGACAGAGATGCTGCCGGTAGCCCATCCTCTTCCAACCGGTGAGATCGTATGTGGGTTGGTAGTGCAGGATTCCTTGAATCCCTTCCTCCCGGTAGAGAACCCTCAGGAAATCATCCCGGCAGGCGCCGAGCTCTTTCTCCTCAACGCAAAGAGTGTAGAGGTGGTAGACGTGATAGCAGTTCGGGTCTTCATACGTTGGCGTCAGACCCTTGATATCCTTGATCCGCTCCGAAATAGCCCTGCCGAGTTCGCGTCGTTTCTCATTCAGCCCGGGGAGTCTCCGCAATTGGACACGCCCGACCGCAGCCTGGATTTCATTCATCCGGTAGTTGGTTCCCCAGCGCCCGTTCACATCGACCACATCGAAATGGGAGGGAATCCAGTAGTCGCTCTGGTTCTGCCAGTTCTGGATGTTCATGCAGCGGAGCTTTTCGACCGCGTCCTTGAATTCGTCACGGTTGGTCGTGATCATGCCGCCCTCGCCGCAGGTGGACATGTTCTTCAAAGAATGGAAGCTGAAACAGCCAATGTCACCGATGCTGCCCGCTTTGCGCCCTTTGTAAGTGGCTCCAGGCGCGTGCGCGCAATCTTCCAACACGTACAGCCCGTGCTCTCTTGCGACCTCCATGATGGGATCCATGTCGCACATCTGGCCCCCATAGTGCACCACATAGATCGCCTTGGTCTTCCGGGTGATTCTCCGGCTGATCTCCGCAGGATCGATGTTGAAGGTGCGGGGATCAATATCCGCGTACACAGGCCGGCCCCCTTCCTTGACGATCACCAGTGAGGTGGCTACGAAGGTATTCGGCGTCACGATGACTTCGTCGCCGCGGCCAATGCGGAAGACTTGCGTCGCCACGTGCATGGCGGCAGTGCAGTTGGAGACGGCAAAAGCATGCTTGACGCCGCACATAGCGGCGAATTCCCCTTGAAACTGGGCGACCTGGGGGCCCATGGTCAAACTGTCCTGTTCCATGGCCTTTGCCGCTGCGTCTTTTTCCTCCTGGCCATAAATCGAACCAAAGAAGGAGTACGGGACCTTGAGCACCACGCCGTCATCTGAAGCATAACTGCTCGTTATGCCCCCTTCAGATTCCGGCTTGCCGGCCTTTGTGATTTCCATCAGCTTGCTCTCCATCAGTGCCTCCCGAATATCAAGTGCTTCCCGTCCCACCGCCTATTCGCGGACCCGCGTCAGTTCCCATCACTCGCCAGACGGCGTTACGGATGTCATGATCACTCCGGTTTTTGACGACTCGTAGGCCATCTCCACGAGTCTTAGTATGTGGGCACCATGTTTTCCGCTGTTCTCGGCTGGCTGTTTCTCCCCTCTCAGGATGGTGCGCGCAAAGATCTCGAATTCGCGGGTGTAGGGGTTAACGTGTTCAAACGGCTCCTCACGAAAACCCACTCCCAGATCCTTTCTCTGACCAGGTTCATAGCCAGCGCTTTCCTTGCCCCGGCACACTTCCAGCCTGCCGCCCTGGCCCTGGCCGATGGTGCCTTCGGAAAGGATTGCCCCCCGACTTCCGTATATCTCAAGGCGGGTGCGTGAGGCCTCATCCGGAATGCAAAAAAACGTGTCAATGGTCCCGTGACATCTCGATTCAAATTGCAGCAGCATGGTAGCGCTGTCCTCGACTTCGTAGTCATGGATCTGTGTGCCTGTGATTGCGGCCACCGTGATGATGTTTCCAAGGAACATTTCCAGGAGGTCGCAGAGGTGGGTAGCCATGTCAATCAGCGCGCCCCCACCCCCGGTGTCGCGCCGCTGGCGCCAGGCGCCTCTCAGAGGCGGGTACCAGCAGGCGAGTTGCGCGCGGGCGTAGATCGCCTTGCCGATTGCACCGCTGGAAATGATCTCTTTGATGCGGCAGTGAGCACCGTGAAACCGCATCATATAGCCCTCCTGCAGCAACACCCCAGCGTCTTCGCACGCGGCCACAGCCTCTTCAGCCTGGTGAGAGGTCATGCATATGGGCTTTTCGACCAGGATATTCTTGCCTGCTGCGGCCGCCTGCTTTATCTGGCCCAGGTGGAGGTGAACAGGAGTGGCAATGTAGACGGCATCCACCTCGGGATCGGCCAGGATGGCCTCTTCGCTGTCATAGCCCCTTACCCCGTACTTCCGCCCCAGCGCATCGGCATTGATCACATCCATCACAGCCGCCAATTCACAACCAGGAGCCTCAAGAAGCGCCGGGATAGCTCTCCTGTCCGCAATCCCCCCGGCGCCAATCACTCCGAAGCGAATGCTATTCACCTCGCCTCCAATGGGTGTCTCGTCAAATTGAGCCCGCTTCTCAGATCGCGCTCGCAAGCACCTGAGGCACCTACCTTAGTAGCTGAGACGCCAATTGTCAATATATTTTATCGATGTAGATAGTATATGGCTCTTGCTGAGCCAACAACTCATATTATTTGCTTTAATATTGATATTAAATCTCTGGGAAGCTATAGTTCAACCGGTGGATTTGACCTGTGTCCGGCCCGCCGGCCCTGGGGCCTCGAAGATATCCGCAAGAGCCTGAAACTGGTTGACCTCTGGAGGACGGAGCCGAAGCGAGGACCAGCCGGTATGACCTTCCTCCCGTCTGGAATGCACGCCGACTCAGAGGATCAAAGCAAACGGTTGGCGTCGTCGTTCATGACGGCCGTCCCTTACCGCCGTCATGCGGCATGGCTGCGCCAAGCCATCAGCCGCAAACGCCAGGCTCACTGCGATGCGATAGGCCGCCACGACGTCGCCGGCACCCTGTATCAGATATTTGTTGCAAATTGCTGATTTATTCGTAAAATGTGACGATCATAGGACAGAATCGCGTCCCTAAGGCTGACTTAGAATCATTTCCGGGAGGAACTGCTCATTTCAGCCCAGAATCAACGCTGATTCGTTCAGCAATTGGCAGAAGAGGTGGAGTTCATTCGATCAGGCAAGGCGGTTGGCATTCATGCTTCTTGGAGTAGCTTGGATTTATCATTCTGAATCATTTGAGGAGGTGGATCGTGAACAGGCGCTGGCGTTTTCCATCTTTCATCTCAGTATTCCTTCCTTGTCTCATTTTGATACTGCTCACTGGCCAGGATTCGGGTGCGCAGGAGTATCGTGGGAGAGTTCAGGGCGTCGTCACCGATGCTAGCAAGGCCCCGGTGCCGGGCGCCACGGTCACTCTGAAAAACGTCCATGCGGGCATCCAGACGGTTCGCGAAACGGACACCCGCGGGCATTACATGTTTGACCTTGTTGAGCCGGGTCTCTATACGCTGACCGTGGAGCTTCAGGGTTTTAGCCGCTTTGAACAACGGAACATACTGGTGGAGAACCGCGGGGATATCACGGTCAACGCCGCGCTCCAAATCGGGACTATTGAAGAAACGGTGGTCGTCTCGGACTCCCCGGCGGCCGTCAAGTTCAACACTACCACGCTCGAGCTGACGGCGGACAACACTATGGTGAAGAGTCTGCCGATTGTTGCCCGCAATCCCTTCACCCTCGCTCTGCTGAATCCGGCTGTCGTCAGCCGCTACACTTCGGAAAAGAATCCCTACTTCATGTGGTCTCCCAGTACGGTGGAGGTCGGTGGGAGCCAAAACCGCACCGGCGAGGTTCTGTTGGACGGCATGCCGATAATGCTTGGTCCGAAGAGTTCCTATGCGCCCACCATGGACAACACGACCGAAGTCACGGTGCAGCAAAACAGCGTGGACGCCGAGTACGGGCACAGTTCCGGTGGAATCTTGAACGTATCGATGAAGTCCGGAACCAACGAGGTTCACGGCACTGCCTACTACTTCGGGCGCAACCCCAGGCTGAACGCTGCTTCCGATCCGATGACACACGCAGCGAACCTGGTGCGCAACCATATGTATGGCGGCGCCGTTGGCCATCCGATCATCAAGAGCAGGATCTTCAACTTTTTTGCTTTCGAGCAATGGATCAACAAGCAACCCCTGAACGACCTGCGCCGGATGATGACGGACCGGGAACGCGACGGGGATTTCTCGCAGACCTTCAACAGCAGCGGGGGGCTCCGGACGATCTACGATCCCTGGAGTTCGAAGTTCGACTCGAAGGGGAAGGCGATACGGGATCCATTCCCCGGCAACGTGATCCCCAAGACACGGATGGATCCCTCCGCGCTGAAGTTTCTGTCGGAGATATGGAAATCCAACCAGCCCGCCAGGGATATCACCGGCCGGGATAATTTCGGGGCCGCCTATTCACGCAACCTCGACTATTACAACATCAGCAACCGCACCGACTTCACCATCACCGACAGCCTGAGGACGTTTTTCCGTTTCAGCCGCTTCCGCACGACTCTGGAGGATCCCAACTACACGCCGAACAAATCCAGGCTCTTCCAGAATCCAAATGGCGGCGCCATGAACGCGCTCAACGTCTCGGGCGACGTCGTCTGGACCGCCGGCCCGAACACCGTGGTCAATGTCCGCGCCAACTACATTTCCAACAACGACGACTACGATGCTCCGGAACAGTATGCCACCCTGGATAACTACCGGCAGTTCTTCTCCGACGCCACCGATTTCTACTCCCGCTACCTCGACATCGGCGCGCCGTTTTACTATCCCGAACTGCAGATCGATGAGGGGGGCAATTATGGGAAAGGGAACTGGTGGTTCCAGCACCCCCAGGCTTACTATCTCTCCGGCAAGGTCTCCAGGCGAGCGGGAAAGCACTATCTCAAGGCCGGCGTGGAATACCGGACTCTCCGCGTTGACGCTATCCGGCCGGAAACGTTCCGGTTTCGTTTCCGTGCCAACGAGACGGCAAACACCTTTGTTTCGCCCGACACAAAGCTGACGGGCGATCCCTGGGCGAGTTACCTGCTGGGGGCCATGTCTCCGGCTGACTCCTATGGCCGGTACGTGCCTTTCAAGAAAGATACGGTTAATTTCTGGGGACTGTTCGTCCAGGACGACTTCAAACTCAGCCGCAACGTGACGCTGAACGTCGGCCTCCGCTTTGAATACGAGGGTGCGATTTTCGATCGGGGCGGCGATTACGGAGACTCCACTTTCGAGAAATACCGTTACTCCCGGGGCTTGGATATTATCAATCCGATCCCTGAATTCCAGGGGGCCGATGTGCCGAAAATGCCAGCCGAGGCGCTTGCCCTCATGGACCGCCCCTATAGGTGGTCAGGCGCCTGGATGTTCACCGATGACGCCAACCCCGGGATGTGGGATCCGAGAAAGCTGATCCTGCTGCCGCGCGCCGGAGCGGCGATTGGACTGAACAACAGGACTTCTCTTCGCATCGGTTGGGCCCGCTTCAATACGCCATCCAAACTGCAACGAGATAATGATGTCCTGGGAAGCACGCCCGTTCCGGGTTTCGGTGCATCCAGCACTCCTGCGCCGCAGGTGAACGGTGTGCCGCAGCAGCGGCTAAGCGATCCCTTCCCCGCCGCCTCCAATCCCGTTGTGATGCCAGTCGGCAAGGGAGACGGCCGCTACACACTGATGGGGGGCGACGCCGTTTGGGACAAGATCGATCTTGTCACGGCGGTGAACGACCGCTTCAATTTCACGGTCCAGCGCGAAACGGTTGCCCGCATCGTCGTCGAGGCAACCTACTTCTTCAACCTCTCGCGCGACCGGCCTTACATACTCGATCTCAACCAGGTCAATCCGCAGATCATAAACCAGCAAGGAGCGGCACTCTCAAAAGCCGTGGCCAATCCCTTCTATATGCTCCTCCCCGAGAGCAAGATGCGCGGGTCTCTGCGCAATCAGAAGACTATAGCACTCCGAGAGTTGCTGAAGCCGTTCCCGCACTACAACCAGGTGCGGCAGCTCAATACCGACGGTATGTGCGAGCAGTACCATTCGCTGCAGCTACGGGTTCAGCGCCCGTTTGCCAGCGGATTCAACTTCCTCGTTGGGTACAACTACAACCAGGAGAGGTGGGAGGAGTTCTTCAACAAAGAAGAGACCTTCCTTAATCAGTTCCGCTATACCGACAGCTACAGGCCGCGCCACCGGATGAACATTGCCGGCACCTATGAGTTCCCGTTCGGGCATGGCCGCAGATTCATGTCCCAGCTGCCTCCATTCCTGGATGCGATCGTGGGAGGCTGGACGGCCAGCGCAATCTACTGGTACAACGCCGGCAATCGGCTGCATTTCGATCAAATGGAGGTCGTCGGAGAGCCCAAGCTCGACAATCCCGACAAGTGGGGCCTCATGTTCGATCCGAAAGCCTTCAAGTTCATCGCCGACGCCGGCTTCAGGGTTCGGACGAACCCGAGAACATATTCCGGTGTCCAGGGACCTGGCTATAAGGACATCGATGCCACCCTGTCAAAGATCTTCCGTGTCACCGAAAGGTACCGGGTCGAGTTCAAGATGGAGGCATACAACCTTACTAACACCTTCAGCGGCGCCGACCCGAGCTTGACTGTCACCGCCGCTTCGTTTGGCCAGGTTACACGCATGGCTGCCGGAACCAAAGGACGAGAGCTGCAGTACAACATCCGGATCTACTTTTAACCCGGATTTCGAAGCTGCAGCTCCTGAGCGGGTCTGGCAGCCCGCATCGGGCCGCCCATGCAGGAAGAGCGGCATTAGCGTGCAGGTTGCACAGCCGTGTCGCAGGCTGTGTATCAGGGGGATTCGGGCACAATGAATGGCGGTCGGTAGTTCCGGCGCAGTAACTGGTCGGCTTCGCTGTCGCCGATGAATTGCTCGGTCGCAGGATTGAATCGCAGAGTTCGGCCGAGACGAAACGATATATTGGCCAAGTGGCACAATGCCGCCGACAGATGTCCCTGTTCGATTTCTGCCGTAAGGCTCTCGTTCTTTCTGCTTCTCACGGCCTCAATGAAGTTGGCAAAATGCGCATCTCCAGGGAGCGGTCTGGCCGCGGGTCCCGGCTCGCGCTTCTGCCCCAGGTAAGTCCGGTAGCCATCGCCGATTACCATATATCCCTTGGAGCCGAAAAACAGCACGCCGATTTCGTTGCCGCCTTTTGAATCGATCCCCGCCTCCGGATTGGTTATCCAGTGCCGGACTTCGAAGGCCAGCATCTTCCCCTCGGAGGGATACTCGAATGTCGCAATCTGGACATTGGGCGTCTGCTGATCGTCGTCGAACATGAAGTGCCCGCCCGAGGAGGAGATCTTCTCCGGGAGCTGGACTCCCAATCCCCACCGGGCCACATCCATCTGATGTGCTCCCTGGTTGCCGATATCGCCGTTTCCATAATCCCAGTTCCAGTGCCAGTTGTAATGAAAGCGATTTCGGGAAAAGGGCCTGACCGGCGCCGGGCCGAGCCAGAGATCATAGTGAATCCCCGGCGGCACCGGCTCGTCGGGCGTGCGTCCGATGGTGTCGCGCCACTTGTAGCACAACCCCTTGGCCATATAGATCTTGCCGATCACTCCGTCCCTCAGCTTTTGAACCGCATCCTGGTACACGCCCACGCTGCGACCGCCGGTCCCGTGCTGCACCATCCTGTTATACTTGCGGGCAGCTTCCACCAGCTTCCGGCCTTCCCACACATTATGCGAGCATGGCTTCTCCACGTAGACGTCCTTGCCTGCTTGGCACGCCCAGATCGATCCAAGGGCGTGCCAGTGATTGGGAGTGGCAAACGCGACTGCGTCGATGTCGCCCCGCTCGAAAACGTGCCGCATGTCAACGTAGCGGTCCACCTTCGTGGTTTCCTTTTCGAGCCTGGCAGCCTGTTCTCCGAGAACGTTCTCGTCTACATCACACAGTGCCACGACTTTGACCTTCGGCAAGCGTGAAAAGCCTTCGATCAGCCTTCGGCCGCGTCCGTGCAGACCCACAACCGCAACTCGAACGACATCGTTCGCCCCGAGCACTCGAGATGTGGCCACTCCGATGCCGGCGGCAGTCTCGAGGAAAACTCTTCGATTTATCATGCCCACCTCGAATGGAAAGAACCCCATCCCCTCTTTCATGTGCTCCGTGTAATCTGTGATCGGAGGGGAGAGACATGCTTGACTTTCCTTCCCACGCTATCTCCCGCTCGGACCAATGTCAACGCGAAAATAGCAAAACTTGAACTAACCATGGACACGACCGACGAGACAAACTATCATTAATGCGCATTTGGATAATTTCTAATCGAGTTATGGTTGGGTCTTCGGCCTTAGTCGTCCTCAGGGGCCGCCTGCAGTTGGCAGGATCCAAGCTCCTTGAGCAGGTGCCGCGCGTCGCTAGGCGCTTCCTCGCCCGGATGACCCTCTCAGTCAAATGAAAAAACACAGCTTAGTCGCAATCGCTCTTGTTGTGTTTGCGTTCGGCTCGGCCCTGCGCCTCAAGTCCGCAGGTGCAGATTTGCCGCTCATCTACCCGATCCCCCAGGAACTCGTGCAGCTCGACGAATCCTTCGCTTTGTCCGACGGCGTTTTGTTGATCGTCAGCGACAAAGTCGGGACTGAAGACTGGTTCCTCGCAAGGTCGTTAGCGGCCGATCTCGTGGACCGGTTCCAGATCAGCTGCAAAATCGAGCGGGTCTCGCAGCTCCCTGTCGGCCGCCCGTTTATTCTCTTGGGGACCCGCACCGGCAAACTGGTCAGCGAAGCATTGAAGAAGACCGCTTTTCCAGAGCGCGCCGCAGTTCCTGAGGGATACATCCTGCGCGTTGACAAAAACATGGCGCTGGTAGCGGGGAACGACGCCCGAGGAGCGTTTTACGGTCTCCAATCGCTCCGGCAGCTGATCCGCAAGGAGTCGGGGTCGACTTCGATCCAGGGTGTGCGCCTTGCGGACTGGCCCTACAAGCCTTTCCGGGGAATCAAGCTCTTTCTCCCCGGCCGTGAAAACATGGCCTTCTTCAAGCGGTTCGTGCGCGATTTCATGGCGCTGTATAAGTTCAACACCCTCATTCTCGAAGTCAATGCCGGCATGCGCCTCGACAGGCATCCGGAATTGAACGCGGGCTGGATCGATTTTGCCAACGACCTCAACTACAGCCGTAGGGACCGTCCCACGGGGCCGGGTAAGCAGTATCAGGACTCTGCCCACCACGACACCGCTGACGGCAGGATCCTGGAGAAGGACGAAATCGCGGAGCTCGTGCGCTATGCCAGGCAACACTTCATCGACGTGGTGCCGGAGATCCCTTCGCTGACACATAGCTACTATCTATTGACGCGACACCGCGAACTGGCGGAGATTCAGGATGCGGAGTGGCCCGACACCTACTGCCCGTCAAACCCGGATAGCTACAGGCTCCTGTTCGACGTTTTGGACGAGTATGCCGAGGTCATGAAGCCCCGAATGGTCCACGTGGGCCACGATGAGTGGAGAATGCCGGTGGGGGTGTGCGCCCGCTGCAAAGGCAAGGACACCAGCGAGTTGTTTTTGCAGGACCTGGAAAAGATCCACGCTCATCTGGCGCGCAAAGGAATCAAGATCGCGATATGGGGCGACCATCTGATGGAGAGTGTCCGGGGGCGAGGTCTGGAATCAAAAACCAGCCCGGCCGGATACAAATACCAGACTGCCGGCGCGCTTTCCCCCGCTCAGGTAACGGGCCGCGTTGCCAAGGACATCCTGATCTTCAACTGGTTCTGGCGCGATCCGGACCCGGGAGAAGTTGATGCAATTGGTGGCGAGAAGAATGACCTTCAACTGAGCAGGTGGCGATTTCAGCAGGTTTACGGAAACTTCGCTCCGGAAATCCAGAACTTCGGGAGGCGCAGCGCGCTGCCGGGTGTGCTCGGAGGCGCGCCGTCATGCTGGGCAGCGACATCAGAATTCAGCATCGGAAAAGACCGGCTCTTCAGTTTTATCGGTTGTGCCAATCTGCTTTGGTCGACTCACTGGCCGGGTCTGCAAGATCTTTCGAACCTTGTCCAGGGGCTTATGCCCGCCGTGCGGCGCAACCTGGGCGGCAGAAATCTGCCTTCCGAGGACGGAGATGAAGTCGTGTCAATCCCGCTGGAGCGGACGCATGCCGTTGCAGCGCCCGCGCCGATCGCCCGGATGTGCCAAACCGGGAGAATCCAAAAAGGGAGAAGGGTCTTTGATATTATCGGCTCGGAATCAACTGCGCTCTTTCTGGTTGCGCATTCGGGCGTCAGTAAGGGCGATCCGGTCGGCGGAATCCCGGTGGGCCAGGATGTAAGCAGTCTCATCTTCCTGCACGCGTGCCTTGAGGCGGCATCGAATGATTGGGTAGACCGCTATGTCTACAATCCACAAGACACTGCCGACCTGCTGGGCAGTTATGAGGTGATATACGAAGACGGCCTGACTGAAACGATTCCCATACGGTATCAGGTAAACATCCTGGAATGGGAGTGGGGCGCCCGTCCAAAGCCCGGGGCTTACTGCTACATGGCGGACGCAGTCAACATAAGCGCTGGCTCGGGCCGTGAGGTCACTTTCTTTGCTTACGAATGGGTCAACCCTCGCTTCGGGAAGGCAATCAAGGAGGTTCGGTTGCGAGGCTCCGCAGGATTCACGAATACCCGTGGCAAAAAGATCACGGATAATGCCCTGCTGCTGGCGGCGGTGAGCGCTGTGAAGAGGCGCAGCCACCCGAATGGGTCAGCAGCATTGCCCTCGACGCCTAAGTGAAAAACCTTCGAGTCGGTTAATCAGAAGTCCTGCCTGAGGTTCAAAGAAACCTTCACCGGTCCTCGGTAGGTTGGCAGTTCCTCCCAGCTGTCCTCGATTTCCCCCCTTGCTTCGGTAAAGACGTGGAATTTCGTTGGCATGTCGGAATAACCTCTCCATTCCACTTCCAACGTCTTCGCCCCGGGATTGTAGTTGGCGGATTCAAGGTCCGCCGTGCGGATGTTTTTGCCGTACTGGTTCAGGTAGTCCAGGCTGCAAGGAATGAGCCGGTGATGCCGCCTCAGGTTTTCGATTACGCCGGCAAATGCCCGGTCGAGCTGGCCCGGGCCTCCTTCGAGGAGTCCGATGTTCAGCTCGTGTGTGAAAAAGAAGGCCAATCCCATGCTGTCCAGGCTCAGCCGGAGCATGTTGATGCCGTCGATGATCAGGCCCTCCACCTTTCGAGTATCCTCGTAGCCGGGCGCCCTGGACGGGCGCAGCCAATCTGCCTTGATCGAGCTGACGTGGCTGGTGGCGCAGAAGATCGAGGGATCTTTGTCGACCCAGTCGAGAATCATCCCTGAGTTGTACACGAAGTTGCCGTCGCCGTAAGAGGAGAACGAAATGTCGAAGTAACCGGCCCTCTGGTAAAGCTCATAGGGCCAGAAGTGGTAATCGCCGCCGTAAGGCATGGTCGCGGGGCTGATCGCATCGAATTGGACTCCCATGCTCCTCAGGTACGGGAGCGTGTTGGTTGCTGTCCTCGTGTAATGAGGCGTTACGGTGCGGGCATACTGAATTCCGTATTGCCTGTGAAAAGCCTCGAGCTCTGCAAAGCTGCGGCGCAGCACATCATCGCTGAAAGGCTTGCCCTGGCTGTAGTCATTGAAATCGAAGTCCCAGAAGAAAAATCCCTTGAAACCCGCTTTTTCCCGCGCGTGGACAAACGCCTCCGCCTTTCCAGCGCGCGTGTAATCGCCGAGCTTCCGGGCGGCGCTGGGAGGGACGTCATCAATCATAAAGGCGATGTGGGGCACTATGCCGTGCTTGTGGATGGTATCGATGTAGGAGAAGTCCATATCCAGGCCAACGCAATCGTCGATTCGCATGCTGACCAGCGGAATGTTTCCCTGCAGTACGAACGGCTTTCGGGCGGCCCAGACGAGGGAACGCCACACGATGTCGTCGAGGCCGTTGTAGAAGCCGAGCACATTGGCATCGAGCCAGCGGTAGGTGCTCCACTGCACGATCCGGCCCTGCCCGGCTGATGCGGCAACGACCAGCGGAGCGCCCGCCACGGTCACCAGGATTCGCGAAGCGGCGTTCGTCGAGACGATCCGCGGAACCTGGACTTTGACCCGGCGGGCGGGCACCGTTTTCAATGGGGGCCGGTCTGCTTTGAGCCTCGTGATGAAGTGGCCGCCATCGATGGCCTGGATCGACACCGACTCGTCGATCAGGACAGGCTCGCCCAGCTTGAGCTGTAGCAAATCCTGGACGACGTGGACGGAAGAACCGGGGCGCAGGTCCGAATCGAAACTGAAGATCCCCCCTCCCGAATCTACATACTTGCGGAGACCGGCCCGCGCCCGCTCATCGAGCGCGCCGGCCACTTCCTCGTGGCCGAGGATGAGGATGGCAGCTCGTTCAAAATCCGCCGGAAGCTGCTCCTTTGCCACGTCGCATACCGTGTACGCGATGTCAAAATAGTCCAGATAGAGCTTGAGGTAACGATCAAAATCAATCCTGTTTCCGCTATTGCCATTCACGAGCACTAGTGCTCCGGCGGAGTTCACCCGCGGCGCGCCGAGCGAAAGCGAAAGGCCGCCGAACAGGAACAGGAGTGCAAAAGGACAGATCCACTTAGGCATGGCACCACTCCAGCTCCGCAACAATGGCGGGGCATTCTGCAGGTTCGAACGCTTGCAAGGCTTCTCGCGAATCTAAGCCATTGCGGCGGAAAGTCAAATCAAAAAATGACAGAATATGAACGATCAATTACAATCGGTGGCATTTGTTGCCATACTTCGTGTCCATCCTGATATTAGGCGAGGATAGCTGATGCGAACCGGCCAGGACGCCGCGAACATGAGGGGAAATGGAGAAGACCAGGCCTGAGAAATCGGGTAATGCGACGCAGCGAGCCGGCTCCTCGCCTGATCTATCCTCGTACCCCATTGTGACCTTAGCGCCTCGGCGGGGGTGTTTCGGACATCTATCATGGCATTTGCGTATGCCGCTCGGCGCGGTATTAGTGGCGACGTTGTTTTGGGTGGGCTCAACACTGGCGCAGCGGGCGGATCAGGGCAAGACCGCTGCGAATCACCCTCGCTTCATCGACTTCGCGCTGATCGAGGATGCCGGCGTGAACCGGACGAGTGAGCCTGTGCGCGCCGAATTCCTGCTTCCGCCAGGAGTCGCGCCTCCGGATGCGGTTCTACTTTGGAACACAAGCCGGGGAACGCATGTGCCTGTTCAGCTCGAGGCATCCGGCGATCTGCATAGACTTCGCGTGCTCTTTTTAGCCACGCAGCCCGCCGGATCCAGGGTTTTGTACCGTCTTTATTACGGCGGCAGGGCGGAACAACGGAAGCCGGAGTCTCGCCTGAAGGTCTTTGGGGAGGAGCTGGCCTGGAGAGTTGAGAACGGCTGCCTGGTGGCGGACTTCAGCCCTAATCCCGGCACTGGACGCAGCGGCCAGCTGAATAAGATTTTCCTCAAGGACCCTGGGATTTGGCTCACCCGCGAGCGGGACCAGTCCACTCTCCACCTGTCTCCCAACGGTGCCGGAACGGAGCATTACGTTCCGGTCAACCGCTGGAATCCCCCTGAAAAGTGGAGCGCCAACCAGGGAACGCTTTCATTCAGGCTCGAACGTCAGGGTCGGATGCCAAAAATGCCGGGACTGTGGGTCCGGGTGGTCTACGAGCTGTTCGCTGAGAGCTGTGCCGTCGTGGTGGAAGAAGAGATAGCGGCTACCGAAGTTGTCGGGGTGTCACTTCTCCGGGTTGGAGAATTTACGCTGGCTCCCGACCCGAGGAATCCGTTCTCGCATCTTGCGTGGGCGGATGGCCCCAGCGCTTTTGCGCTGCGGCCACGGGAAGAGGTGCCACCGCTGCCGCTCGATATTCCGTGGTTGGCGTTTGTGCGCGCGAATCCGCCTGTAGTATTTGCCTCCGTGCTCGAGAAACTCGAGTGCCGCTCAACCGCCGGATCGGCAGCGCAACGCCATCCACTCTCACAATTCTCCGGCCAACCTCCGCACTACTTCTTCAGGGTTTTCATCGGCCCTGATCGCGAAAGCGGCAGCCCGCTGCTGCAAGTGCCTTCAGGCTCCACCTACTATATCCGGCACTGGATTTTCTGTGCTGCCAACGCGCAGGACTCGATGGAGAGACTTGTCCAACGTGTCTCCGAATTCGGCAGAGGGATCAGGCAACCGCTGCGAATTTCGGGGACAGGCGCCATAACCTCGAAATCCGAGGATGGCCACGCATGGTAGTGCGAGCGATCTGGGATGCTGCCTGAGCAAGCCGTGGCATCAGCGAGAGTGCTTCGCAAAGGGGCCGCAAAACTGATGAAGTTTCGAGGTTATGGCGCCTATCCCCAAAATCCTCCCTCTTGCTTGTATCCTCTGAATCGGTCATGATCGCGGTTGTTTTGGAGCGGGACCATTCAATAGGTGCCACTATGACGACGAAACAGATCGAGACTGGATATCAACTGGCCAAGGAGCGTTATGCTGCGTTGGGTGTCGACACCGACGCCGCCCTCAAGAGGCTCGCAGCGATCCCCGTGTCGATGCACTGCTGGCAGGGGGATGATGTGGGAGGTTTTGAGAGCATGGGTTCCGACCTGGGCGGCGGACTGGCGGTGACTGGCAATTACCCGGGCAAAGCCCGCACCCCGGCGGAGCTCCGCGCCGACGTCGCCAAGGCGTTCTCGCTCATTCCCGGCAGGCACCGCTTCAACCTGCACGCCTTCTACGTGGAGTTCCCCGCCGGAAAGAGCGTGGAACGCAACCGTATCGAGCCGGCCCATTTCCAGGGCTGGATCGACTGGGCCAGGTCGCTCGGCATCGGGATGGATTTCAATCCGACCTGTTTTGCCCACCCCAAGGCTGTTGACGGCTTCACGCTCTCGCACCGGGACAAGGCAATCCGCAAGTTCTGGATCGAGCACTGCATTGCTTGTCGCAGGATCGGTGCGGCCATGGGCCAGGCGCTCGGTACGACCTGCGTGACCAACGTGTGGATTCCGGACGGGATGAAGGACACACCGGCTGATCGCCGCGGACCGCGCGAGCGTCTCAAGGAAGCCTTGGACGAAGTGTTCGCTGAGAAGATCGATCCGAAATACAACCTCGACTCCATCGAGGGAAAGCTCTTCGGTATCGGGGCCGAGAGCTACACCGTCGGCTCGCACGAGTTCTACCTGGCCTATGCGGCTACCAAGGGAAAGCTCGTCTGCCTTGACGCCGGCCACTACCATCCGACGGAAAGCCTGGCCGACAAGATCTCGGCCGTTCTCACTTTCGTTCCGGAGATCCTGTTGCACGTGAGCCGGGGCGTACGCTGGGACAGCGACCACGTGATCATCCTGAACGACGACTTGCAGGCCATCGCCCTGGAACTGGTGCGTGGCGGCTATCTCGATCGCACGCACATCGGCCTCGACTTCTTCGACGCCAGCATCAACCGCATCGCCGCGTGGGTCATCGGCATGCGCAACATGATCCGGGCACTCTGCTTCGCTCTGCTCGAGCCTGTGGACACGCTGAAGAGGTTCGAAGCCGACGGCGACTACACCTCTCGTCTGGCGCTGATGGAAGAACTCAAAACCATGCCGTTCGCGGCGGTGTGGGATTATCATTGCGCCCAACAGAGCGCGCCGGTGGGCACGGACTGGCTGACGGAAGTGAAGAAGTACGAAGCCGACGTTCTTTCGACGCGAAAATAGCCGGGGGTCCGGCGATGCGGTCGAGGCGAAAAAGCCGGAGAGGGTGAGAGCGTTCAAGCAAGGAAGAGGCCTATGAACGAGGTTGCTCAAGTGACGGCAAACCCGCCTCTGGGTGTGGCGATCTTCGCCCTGGGGGGTCTGGCGGGGGCGGTGTTTTACCTCCCCTTCAAGAAAGTCAAGAGCTGGGCCTGGGAGAGCTACTGGATGGTGTACGCCTTCTTCGGCCTCGTCATTGTCCCGTGGCTGCTTGCCTTCTCGACTTCTCCCAACGTAACTGCCGTGCTTCAGAATGCGCCGCGCAGCGAGATTGTCTACTGCTTCCTGTGTGGCGCGGCATGGGGGATCGGCGGGCTGACTTGGGGGTTGATGATCCGTTACCTCGGCGTGGGCCTCGGTCTGGCCATCGGATGCGGCCTGTGCTCGGCCGCGGGCACGCTCATCCCACCGATCCTGGCCGGCAATCTGAGCAAGCTCCATGGCAGTCCGTCGGCCAATATCTCACTGGTCGGCGTGGTGGTGTCACTCGTTGGCATCGTCCTGATTGGCATGGCGGGCATGTCCAAGGAGAAGGAACTCCCCGAAGAGGAAAAGAAGAAGGCCGTGGCGGAGTACAACTTCAACAAGGGACTCCTGGTGGCCGTCTTCTCCGGTCTCATGAGCGCGGCCATGAACTTCGGATTGCAGGGTGGCCCCACGATCGAGTCGCTCGCCCAGACGACCGAGCCCGTCACCTCGATCACATGGAGAGGGATGCCGGTGCTCGTCGTGGTGCTCCTCGGCGGCTTCACCATCAACTTCCTCTGGTGTCTTTATCTCAACTTCAAGAACAAGACCGTCGCCGACTACGCTAAGACCGGCGTGCCTCTGGCCGGAAACGTCGTGTTCGCCGGGCTCGCGGGCGCCATCTGGTGCTCGCAGTTCATCTGCTTCAAAACCGGTGAACCGGCAATGGGCAAGACAGCCTACGTCGGCTGGGCCGTTCTCATGGCGAGCGCCATCCTGTTCAGCACGCTCCTCGGTATCATCCTGGGAGAGTGGAAGGGCACCAGCCCCAAAACCCGCGCGCTCCTGGCATGTGGGCTTATCCTGCTGCTCGGGTCGACCGTCATCGCGGGATACAGCGGCAAGCTCGCGCAGGGAGGATCAGGGCACGCGATGGCACATGCTCCCTGCCACCTGTCCTGTCAGTCCTTCTCATAGCGAAGCGGCAATACTGCGTCGAAGTTGTGCAGCGTCGCAATGTGGAACTAACTGAGGGAACGGATCTATGGCTGAACGTGTCTACCTTGGGATCGATCTCGGCGCCGAGAGCGGCCGTGTGATCGCCGGAGTCTGGAACGGCAAAACCATCCGTCTTGATGAGGTGCACCGCTTTGCTAACGGCCCGGTGCAGATTGCCGGAACGCTCCGCTGGGACGTGCTTCGGCTTTGGGCTGAGATCCAGGACGGCCTGATCCTGGCCGCCCGGAAATACGGCAAGGGTATTGTATCGGTAGGGGCTGACACCTGGGGTGTGGATTTTGTCCTGCTCACGCGCAAGAACGAGATGCTGGGCCAGCCCTATCACTACCGCGACGCCCGCAACCGCGGAATGATGGCCAGGGCCTTCAGAAAGGTCCCGCGCGCAGAAATCTTTGCGCAGACCGGCCTTCAATTCATGGAGATCAACACGCTCTATCAGTTGCTGGCCGTGCAACGGAACACGCCGGACCTGCTCGAAGTCGCCGATTGCCTGCTGCTCATGCCCGACTTTGTTCATTGGTGCCTGTGCGGCTCGCGGGTGGTGGAGTTCACCGATGGCACTACGACCCAGTGCATGCACCCGCTCAGGCGCAACTGGGCGACCGGCTTGCTGAAGAAGTTCGGCCTGCCGACGAGAATTTTTCCGAAGGTGGTTACTCCCGGCACCAGGCTCGGCAAGCTACGTGCCACGGTCGCGGAGGTAACTGGTCTCACCGGCATCGAAGTTGTCGCGCCGCCCACGCACGACACCGCCGCCGCCGTTGCCGGCGTGCCCACTGCGAACACCGGCAGGCCGAATTGGGCCTACATCAGTTCCGGCACCTGGTCGCTCATGGGCGTTGAGGTGCAGAAGGCTTCGCTATCCGAGCGCACGCTGGAGTTGAACCTGACCAACGAAGGCGGTCTCGACGGCACCTACCGCCTGCTCAAGAACATCATGGGCCTGTGGCTCATCCAGCAGTGCAAGCGCTCCTTCGACGCCAGAGGCAAAGCTTACACGTATGCCGCGCTCGCCGAGCTGGCCCACGGGGCCAGGCCGCTCCAGTCAATTGTGAATCCGGATGACGCCCGCTTCCTCAGTCCGTCCGATATGCCCAAGGCGATACAGGATTTCTGCCGGGAGAGAGGCCAGCCTGTGCCTCAGACTGAAGGCGAGTTGGTGCGCTGCGCCACCGAGAGTCTGGCCCTGAAGTATCGAGTCGTGCTCGGATGGCTGGAAGAGCTTACCGGCAACCGCATCGAAGTCATCCACATCGTTGGCGGCGGCTCGAAAAACACCCTGCTCAACCAGATGACCGCTGATGCCTGCCGGCGTCCGGTGGTGACAGGTCCGATCGAAGCGACGGCGATGGGAAACCTTCTGGTGCAGGCGCGCGCCAGCGGCGAGGTCGGGTCCCTGGATGAGATCCGGGAGATCATCCGGAAATCCAGCGACGTCGAGCGCTACGAACCCGCCGATACTGCCCGGTGGCAGGAAGCCGCAGGCCGCTTTGCGAGCGTGCTCGAGCGCCCCTAGGAGCGCGGACGCGACTGCGGTCCTACTGGACTGCAAGGGCTGTTTCGCTTACACTCCAAGGCGATGACATTCCCTAGCCGACGGCCGACACCGATGCCGCGCCGCGAGCTCCTCCGGCAATCGCTCGGGCTTGTGGGAGTGGCGCCGCT
>Ga0129297_10000504_pt1 | contig 18572 bp, 12 predicted proteins | sample I18A1metaG_FD_94708 | JGI IMG/M metagenome (GOLD analysis project Ga0129297, IMG submission 94708) | Lake sediment bacterial and archeal communities from Gulf of Boni, Indonesia to study Microbial Dark Matter (Phase II) - ​I18A1 metaG | ecosystem: Environmental > Aquatic > Freshwater > Lake >... | reverse complement strand
GGCTGAGCTCCTCTTGGGCGGAACAAAGTGCCTCGGTGCTTCCCCTTAGTGTAGCTTCGATCTCGCACTGGGACCTCTGTTGCTGGTTTAGCTTACTAACAAGCGTGTTCTCAAGTTCCGCCAGGAGGGGCTGGAACAGCCGTGGGATTCTGTTCGGTGGATCGGTCACGCCCCGCAGGGCTGCCAGCGCCTTGAAGCAGGCTCCCCCGAAGGCCTCCCGGCTGAACCGCTGACGAGTTTCCTCCTGGGCCGCCTTCCCCAATGTGGCCGCGCGCTCCGGCTGAGCCGCCAAGCTGGTGAGGACCCGGACCAGGGCCGGGATATCCCCTGGAGGGTAGCCCAGGCCGGTGCGGCCATCCTCGAGGTATTCCAGGAACCCCCCCGCGAGGGTATAGACCAGGGGCTTCCCGAGCAGCATGGCTTCCAGGGCGGAGCGGCCGAAGGCCTCCTGGCGGGAACACTGCAGCAGGATGTCCGAGCTGCGCATGGCCGGGTAAGGGTCATCGAGAAAGCCTGCGAGATGCACCCGACCCTCCAGCCCCCTCTCGCTGATCTTCTGCTCGAGCGCCTCGCGGTATTCGGGAATGGCCCAGCCCGCCAGTAGCAACTCCGCGTTGATGCCCTGGGCGATCAACTCGGCCAGGGCTTCTACGGCGTCCATCTGCCCCTTGGATGCTTGAAGGGTCGAGAAGCAGCCCAGACGAAGGGCCCCCGGAATTTGATATAGATCTGTACCGAGGCCATCAGAGTCCGGCAGGGGAATGCGCTGATGGATTACCTGGAGCCGCTCAGGCCCTAGCTCGGGGAACAAGGTGCGCCCAACCGTTTCGAGGGGGACCAGGATTAGGTTCGAGGCCTCACGGATGTCCTCGAGGATCTCCTCGAAGGGTCTGTAGAAGCGCAAGCCATGGTCAGCCTCCCCGTACTCACGCACGGACCAGACATGGGGCCTCCCTAGTAGTGCAGCCGTCACAGCCCCCCAGGGAGCGGCCAGCGTCTGACTGAACACCACATCAGGCTGGACCCTGCGCAGGACCGGAAGGACCTGCTCCATCACGCTGGATAGTGAAGGAAGCAGCTTGGCGGGCTTCATCGGGTCCATGTGAGGTGGGAAGGTGCACCAAAGGTCCAGGGGTACCTCCAGCACGGAGGCTCCTGCCGCCCTCATGGAGGGGCCCAGGGGGCCAGGGCCGGGCACGACTACGGTGGCCATCACACCGTGATCGGCGATCAGCTCGCAGACCAGCTCCTTGAGGCTGCGGGAGGCCCCATTCAAGTAAGAGTCATGGGCGAAGAAACAAACACTGAGGGCCCGTTCGCGGCGCACGCAGTAGAGGTTCGCGTAGGCCTCCGGGCGCATCAACTCTGTCCAGTCCGTGGTCGGGGTCACCCGAGCGCTGGTGAATGCTTGGTCATCCAGGAGGAAACATGCGAATCCCAAATGATCCAGTTGGCGAATCACCGCCATGGGGTCGTGACCCGCCGCCCGTTGCATTTTCGGGTTGAACTCCAGCAGCAGGGTGATATCCGGCCATGTGGCGAGGGTACGCTCCATGCCTTTTAGGACTGCGACCTCATGCCCGTCTGTGTCGATCTTGACAATTAGGGGGCAAGGGGATCGGTCCGCCAGCAGGGAGTCCACGGTGCAGGTTGGGACCTCGATGTGGTCCAGAACTGGGGCATTAGGGTGCGGGTAGAAACTGCAGTTGTCCGAGGACGCAGCCCGCAGGAAAGCCGCAGAACCTTTTGTGTCGGATACCGCTGCTCGGTGAACTTGAACTTGTCCTAGCCCGAGGCGAGAGACGTTCTCCGAAAGCACAAAATGGGTTTCTGGAATGGGCTCGACAGCGATCACGTTTAGGCCTGGATGGCGGCTGGCGACCATGAGTGAATAGAACCCGTAGTGAGCACCCACATCCAGGAAGAGTCCGGCCCGGCCCGCAACAGCACCGATCAATCGCGAGCTGAAGGCTTCGTACACGGTGTTCTCGTAGTGGCCACGGTACCGGGGGGTCACCAGCATGGAGAAGTGCTCGCCCTGGGGCTGCACTTCGATCAGGCTGGACAAGTCGTATTCATGTTCGAACATCGGAAGGAGCCTCGGAGGATTGGGGCGCGGAGTTTGCGATCAATGGTAACCGTCGGTCAGGCCGGCAGGGCTAAAGCCTTTGGATAGCTGGGTCGAACCGTCCGTAGATCTGGAACTCTCAGGAATGCAGAGGACTCAAGCCACGGTCGCCTGAACTAGCGCCTTACTCGATCCAGATACCAGCTCACAGTTTCCCTCAGGCCAAGCTGGAACTCCGTGGCTGGTTGCCATCCAAGTGCCATTTGAATCTTGGAGTTGTCGATTGCATACCGACGGTCGTGCCCGGCCCTGTCTTGAACGAAGACTTTGAGCTTCCTGCTGGTTCCCGCTGGCCGACCGAGGGCTTCGTCCACCAGATCGCAGAGCAGGTCCACCATATCCAGGTTCTTCATTTCATTGTCCCCGCCGATGCAGTAAGTCTCGCCGGGGAGTCCCCGGGCCATCACGATCTCGAGGGCTGCACAGTGGTCCTCGACATAGAGCCAGTCCCGAACCTGCTGGCCATCCCCATAGATCGGGATGGGCTCGTCCTTCACCATCCGGGCGATGGCCAGGGGGATCAGCTTCTCCGGGTGCTGGCGGGGGCCGTAGTTGTTGGAGCAGTTGGTCGTGAGCACCGGCAGCCCGAAGGTATGATGATAGGCCCGGGCCAGATGGTCGCTGCCGGCCTTGCTGGCGCTGTATGGACTGTTGGGCGCGTACGCGGTGTCCTCCGAGAATCGGCCTGTCGCCCCTAAGGCACCGTAGACCTCGTCCGTGGAGACGTGCAGGAACCGACAGGAGGGATCCTTGGCCCAGACCTCCCTGGCTGCATCCAGCATGACGAAGGTGCCCACCACGTTCGTGTGGATGAAGGCCGCCGGGCCCGTGATGCTGTTGTCCACGTGGCTCTCGGCCGCAAAGTGGAAGATCTTACGGATCTGGTGCTTCTCCAGGAGCTGCACAACCAGCGCCCGGTCCTGGATGTCACCCTTCACCAGCTCGACCCGATCCAGGGCTTCGATCTGCGAGGGATCCGAGGCGTAGGTAAGCTTGTCCAGGACCAGCACGTGATCCTGGCCATGGCTGCCATGCCACCGATGGACGAAATTGCTGCCGATGAACCCGGCGCCGCCTGTCACCAGGATGGTTTCAGCCATGATGTCCCCTTCCGACGGATGACCTTCCTTCAGAGATCATTTCGGCCAGAGCGTCGCGCCAGTCGGGCATGACGTCTCCACTCAATGCCTGCCGCTTCTCAGAGGAAAGCACCGAGTAGGCGGGTCGCGGGGCAGGTCGCGGAAAATCCGCGGTCGAACATGAGGCGAGGTTGACCGGGATGCCATGCAGGCGGAAGATCTCGACGGCGAACCCATGCCACGTAGTCTCTCCACTGCAGGTGGCATGGATTGTCCCTCGCCACCCTGCCTCCACCGCCACTTGGAGTTGGGTAGCCAGAGCCCGACAGGAGGTGGGGGCTCCGCGCTGATCGTCGACTACCTTCAGGGGATCCCCCTGCCTTCCCAGCTTGAGCATGGTGGTATAGAAGTTGTGGCCCCACGCATCGTAGAGCCAGGCAGTCCGCACGATGAGGTGGTTCTCGATCTTCTTCGCTTCCTGCTCGCCCAGGAGCTTGGACCGGCCATAGACGGAAAGGGGACCCACGGGATCGTCCTCGCGGTAGGGTCGCGTGCTCTTCCCATCGAAGACATAGTCCGTGGAAATCTGCACGAGACGCGCATCCAGGGCGGAGCAGGCCGCCGCAAGCCACCCCACGGCCTCGCCGTTGATGCGCATGGCGAGAGCCGTCTCCGTCTCGCAGCGGTCCACCTGAGTGAGCGCCCCGGCGTTGATCACCACCTCGGGGCGGAGGCGCATCAGGGTATCCCGGACGGCCTCCGGTCTGGACAGGTCCAGCTCCCGCTCCGAAGGGAGAACGACTTCATGCCCGGTCCAGAACCTCTGGATCGCGAGGGCGAGCTGTCCCGATCCTCCGGTGACGACGACCTTCATCTGCGCGGATCCCTTCGCTGGAGCTCATCCAGCACGAAGGGGTTGTCCGGGTCCTCTTCGTGCCGGATCTCGTCCACCGGGGCCGCCTTCCCCTGGCCCGCATAGAGCTGGTTGGGGGCGTTGAACACCCAGCCTGCCTCGGGGCTGATGCACCGGTAGCAGTGGACCACGCCTTTGGGCACGAGCACGGAGCCCGGGTGGTTGAGCCCCATGAAGAGCTCCATCCGGTTTCCGAAGGTGGCGCTCGCAGTCCGGTTGTCCCAGAGGGTCACCTTGAAGTCGCCCGGTCCCACCCAGACGAACAGGTCCGCCTGCTCCACGTGCTCATGGGGTCCGCGCAGGACACCTGGCAGGGTGACGGAAAGGTAGCTCATGGCAGGGTGGAAGGCCGATTCGAGCTCGTCATGGCGGAACAGCTCCGCCAGCCAGCCCCGCTCGTCCACAAACTTGCGGCAGGTGGTCACCTTGACGCCTTCGATGGGTCCCTTTCGAAAGGTCATGGTCACGCTCCCTCGACGAGCGAAGGGAACGGCTGCGGTTCCTGGGCGGCCAGCTCGTTGGCATGGGCAAGGCTCGGGAAGGTGCCGGCGTCGGACCACCATCCCTGGAAGGTGCCGAAGGACAGCTCGCCCTTCTGGAGGTAGGCATTGTTGACGTCGGTGATCTCCATCTCCCCCCGCCCCGAGGGCTTCTGCTGACGGATGATGTCGAAGACCTGCCGGTCGTAGAAGTAGATGCCCGTCACAGCCAAGTTCGACTTCGGCGTCACGGGCTTCTCTTCGATCCCCACGACCCGGTCCCCCTGCACCTCGGCGACCCCGAACCGATGGGGATCTGCAACGGGCTTGAGCAGCACCCGTGCACCCTTCCCTTGCCGCAGGAACTGCGCCGCCTCGTCCTGGAGGCTGTCCTGGAAGATGTTGTCTCCCAGGATGACGCAAAGTGGATCCTGGCCTGCGAAGTTCTCCGCCAGGGCCAGCGCCTGTGCAATACCGCCCGCCTCGTCCTGAACCTTGTAGGTGAAGCGGCACCCGAAGTCCTTGCCGGAGCCCATGCAGCCCACCATGTCACCCATGTGATCGGTCCCTGTCACGATGAGGATCTCTTCGGCCCCGGCCTGCTTGAGCTTCCAGAGCGGGTGCCAGACCATGGGCACACGTCCCACAGGCAGGAGATGTTTATTGGTAACCTTGGTCAAGGGATAGAGCCTCGAGCCGGTCCCACCCGCAAGTACCACTCCTTTAAGGTTCATCCTTTGTCCCTCGCGTTAGCGCAAACAGACTATCACAGTGAAAATCCAGCTCATTGTGCGCCATGGGTGCATCGAGCTGCCGTGGTCCTGGTCCATTTTGGTGACCCCTCAATCACTTGGAGGTGCGTCGAGTCTCTCCTGACTCACGAGGGCATCCGGTTTCCCATCATCATCGTGGATCATGGCCCACGGAGACCTCTTGGGGAGTCCAAGCCACCCGCCTGTGAGAAGGCGACGATTACGATCATCGATTCGGTCAACCAAGGGTTTGCCAGGGGGTGCAATCTGGCCGCAGAAACCGCCTTTGATCAAGGCGTGGGGTGGGTATGGTTTCTCAATAACGATGCGACCATCGAGTCTGATGTCCTGACGCGCCTGATGGAATTGGCTGAGGCTTACCCGCAGGTGGGATTGTGGGGAACCCACCAGCGGATGCAGTCGCGGATCTTGGGCATGGATGCACTGCCAAGATGGTTCGATCCTCCGACGGGCGCAGCAGGAGCGCTAGAGAAGCTTCCGCTTGGCTGCCACCAGCTGCACGCCCATGAGACCCTGAGCGGAGCCTCCATCCTGATCTCCCTGCAAACCTGGAGACAGCTAGGCCCTTGGCCGGATTGGTGCTTTCTCTACTATGAGGATGTGGCCTGGTGCCTCAAGGCACACGGTCTGGGCATACCGTTGGTACTGACTCCCCTCGAAATCAACCATGCGCCCAACACCAGCACGGGTCGGAGGTCCGCCCTGACGACGTATTACGGTGTGCGGAATCGGCTGCTGCTTCACGCGGACCACTGGCCCAGGCGCAAGGGACTGCGCCTGCTCCAGTCGCTTTACTTGCTTCAGAAGCGCTTCTTTCAAGGCCGGTGGAACATGCTCGGCCCTACGTTCAGAGGCATCGTGGATGCAAGCAGGGGTAAGCGTTTCATGCGCTGAACCCCAGGCTGTAACAGGTGCGATACGCCACTGGATGGGGCGCCCGATGCGCAGCGGTGGTCGGCTCACGTCGTTCAGAGATCCACCTGGCTTACCTGGTTTCTCCAGTAGATGGGCATCTCAGGAGAAGAACCGCATGAAGGTCGCCCCGTTTGAGGGAAAGGCACCACTGCTGGCGTCAGCCCCGCAGAGTTTTCCATAGAACAGCCTCGGAAGGAGCTCCTACGGAACCGGGTGGCGCCCAGATCCTTCGTGAGCCTTGTGTATCTGCACTCAGGCGAGTCCCAGGAAAAGACATCGGGCGATCCGAAATCCATCCTGCGAACGGCAGCCCCGCAAGGGTCTCGATTCCATAAGCCATGTAGGCTGCCAGTGCGTCGTGGCCAAAAACCCATATGGGTTCTGTTCCAAGGTCCTGGCCGTGAAGGGGAGCCAGGAGGCTCGCCATGATCGGCGCCGGATAGCGCTTGATGACATGATCCATGGGTGAATGCCCACGAGTCAGCAGACGTAATGACAGCAATGAGGACGGTCCCTGGCTGTCCTCAGAAAGCCCCTTCCGCCTCGGCCGCAGTATGAACTCGTCCTTCCCCAGGGGCTCCTCGAAGCTGCGCACAGGAAGCCCCAGGAGGGTGGAGGCCTTCCGATCTCTGAATCCGAGCGGCGGCCTACCAAGTTCTGCACAGGCCCAAGCCAGCCAGAAGGAGGCCGGGCCGGTTCCCTCGATCCATAGTTCGGACCCAGATGGGACACGAGTGAGCAAATGTCTCGCCAGGATCTGGGCGAAGTTGGAGGCCCGTTCAATATGTTGCCGGATGGGAACTTCCATTCCGGCATAGGGGTCTGGCAGCTCGCCGGAGCGCATCCCATAGGCTTTCAGTGCGCTGCGGTAGATGCTGCGCGCCACCCCCTGCACGCCGGACAGTTCGGTCCGGGACTGGCCATGGACGCGGTAATCAACCAGGGGTTCTCTCACATGAATGCGCGGCCCGACCCCGTCCGCACGCATGGTGAAGAAACAGTCGTCCGCCAGATCGTCGCTGCTGAAGCCCCCGATGGCTTCCGCCAACGCAACGGTGGCTGCGAAGGGCACCCCAAGTGAATCAGAAGAAAACAGTCTCGCAGTCGGGAAAGGGGCTGGCCGACGCCTGGGACGAGAGAGACGTCCGTTTTCCTTGATCTCGTAGTAGTCGCAATAGGCCAGAGCCAGCGGGTGTCTGGAGAGAGCTTCCCGGAAATGTCGGACATAGCCTGGGCGCAGGTTGTTATCCGTATGCACGTAGCTGAAATGATCCCCTATAGATAGCCTTATTAGCTCGTTCAGGCAGGTGCCCGGGTCCATGCGTCGAGGTTCGTGGATGAAGTGAATCCGGGGATCTGTATACGACGACATGACCTTGGGGGTCTCATCCGTGCTGTTATCCAGGATCCAGAGCTCCCAGTCCGGATCGTCCTGGCGCAGGATGCTGTCCACGGCTTCGTGGATGAAGTGTGCTTGATTGTAAGAGGGCATCAACAGACGGAATGGCATGAGTCGCTCGCAGCCTCAGAGCGTATCAGAGTCAAGCGGATAGAATGGATATCAACCCCCTGCCCCGAACATTCAATGGAGATTCGAAGTTGCTTCTTCGAAGAGCAATGAGTTGCAGGCACGGTTGAATCACATTGTTGTCGGAAATGCTCGTCACCTTCGAAACGTCTTGTTTCAAGACTCGGACCGCGCGTAACCTATGTTGATTCTGTTCCATGAATGGGAAAAGTTTCAGGCAACTCAATATTCCTGCAGTACCAACAATGGTGAAAAAATGACAATCACTTTTTCCACCCGCAGTTTCGAAAAACGCTTCATCCGCCCCCTCGTTCACCGATGTAAGGCTTTCTTGCATATTGGGAAACCGCATCAAGGCAACTTAACGGATTCAGACTTGCGAATCATCGCACTCGAGAAACGGGTAAAACAATTAGAATCCCTTGTAAGAGAAGATTTAGGACTGCGTTATCTCGGACTATCCCGAGATGATAATTCTTTTCATCGAACCAATTAATATCACCATGGTAACCAAAAAAACGTTTTTATTTGACCTAAGGGCCTTTGCCTCTCACCAAGAGCGTGGTATTTCAACATATGCTCAAAGCTTACTTCTCCAGTTCTGCCAACAGAACTCAGATTGTGAGCATCTGTTCTGGATCGATTCCAACTCGAAACGGCCAAGCCGGTATAGGGAGTTCGATTACTTAGGCGCATGGTTTTGCGAAGAGACACGATCAAAACCCATAGACCTTAAGATCGATGTTCTGGTGACATCTGTTTTCTTTCTTGACCATACGCAGCCCGGGAAGACGTTTCTAATCCCTGATTGGATCAGCCTACATGCTCCCATGCGAGTTGGGCTTGTTTATGATTTAATCCCTTGGATCTTTCACGAGCGCTACCTCCAGGATGAGCGCCAAAAGCAGAGATACCAAGAGTGCCTGGATATAATGCGAAAGTATGATCGCCTCTTCGCCATCAGCGAAGCGACACGGCAAGATACCATTCGCATTGCAGGCGTCGATCCATCCAGGATCCATGTTTTGCCAGGGGACATCGACGATCGTAAAAAGAAGCTGTTCTCCATTCTAGGCAATCGCAGCGCGGCACAGCAATACGGGCTGGCCTCCCCTTATGCGGTGTATGTGGGCGGAGCGGACTGGCGCAAGAATCAAGAAGGGTTGATTCGCGAGTTCGGAAGCTTCATAAAAACACATCCAGACTGGAGCCTAGCCATTATTTGTGCCATGCCGGAGAAGACGAAGCAGGCTTGCATGGACCTGGCGCGAGAATCAGGCATCTGCTCTGGGCACCTTGTCTGCACTGGACTGGTAAGCGACGAAACTCTGACCGAGCTTCTTGCGGGCGCCGAGGTAATGGTCTTCCCATCATTTTATGAGGGACTAGGCCTACCTATCCTCGAATCATATGCTGCAGGAACACCCGTACTCGGCTCTGACAATTCATCCATCCGTGACCTTGTGCATCCACTGTGTCGATTCGACCCTCACCAACCAGGATGCATCAAAGAATCCCTGGAAACCTTTATCTCACACCCGGAGGTGGCGTCAGCCAGTCTCGAGTATGGTCGCGCCCTCTTGTCCGCACTTGGCTGGGACCGATCCGCTTCAATCATGACCAAGGGCCTGGCGGATCTTCCTGCTGCGCCAGTGAACTCCGATACGCCGCTACTGGCAGTGATCGGGTGCCTCCCCCCCGCAGAGAGCGGGATCGCAGGCTACAACTTGCGCTACCTACAATCCACCCAATGGATCACCCACTTCTTTTCTGATCTGCCACCGACCTTGCAGCGGCAACATCAGAGCCTACCTGGGCTTCTTTCCGGAAACCGCGTATTCCCCTCCGTATCGACCGCTCTAGCCTTACGACGCAATGGTTACTCGCACGCGATCTTTGTGCTCGGTAACTCCTCCCACAATGTAGAAGCCCTTAACGCGCTCCTGGACTCTAGATTCCAGGAAGGCCCCCCTTGCTGGGTTTACCTGCATGAGGCAGATCTTTCCGGACTTTGGCAAGCACACTTCGATGGAAATCGCACCCAGGTCGAGCAGCTGTATCGCATGTACTACACTGAACACCGCGATCCCAAAAAAGCCACCGCAGATGCCAATACATCACCACACGTCCCTCAGGGGATCCGCCCGCTCATCCAGATGGTCAGACCAAATGGAATCCTGGTGAACTCAAGAGCCTGTCAGGAAATGATCAGGAAGGACTTGGGGCCCAGCCTTGCTGCCGAAGTTCCGATCGAGATTCTTTTTAATCCAATAGAGCCTCCAACGCAGTTGTTCATGCAGCAGAAATGTGTTCCGAAGGAAGAACTTGCAGTTGGCCATTTCGGAGTGCTCGGAGACCAGAAACAACCCCAGCTGATGACTCGAGCAATAGCGCGCTTGGCCAAGAAACGGAAGGTCTCACTAACCCTAGCGGGCTTTGGAACCCGCCAATTCTGCAGCAAGCGTCGGCTTGATCGCCTGCGCGTCATCAGGATCCTGGACTCACCTTCGGCCCCCGTAATGAACAGTGAAATGTCAAAAATCGATGTAGCTGTTCAACTGCGCTTCCCCACATTGGGGGAATCTTCAGCAGCCGTCGGGGAACTGATCGCCCTGGGCAAGCCAGTAATCGTCACGGATGTCGGAAGCTATGCCGAATATCCAGACTCCTTGGTCACCAAGATCTCACCGCTGGCAACCGTAGAGGATCTGGTGGTTGCCATCGAAAAGGCCAGCACAGCACAACCAGATTCGGCTGCACGTATGGCATTTCTGAGTGGCCGTTCGCCGGAAGCTTTCGCCAGTCGTTTGGGAAAGGTACTTGGATTGCCGGATCGTTTAACTCGGCAGAACTTGTCTGTTTCTTATCCTGATGAGAGTCAACCTTCTAGTACATTTCAAGATCATCCTCTCAGCCACAACAAGGTTTGCAATCTCGAGGATTTCGCGCATCCATCCCTGCTCCCAGTAATCCAGGACGTGTTCAGCCACGAACTCGATCGTTTTGGGGCAGAATTTCCCAAGGGATACGAGTACCGGAAATACTGGGAGATCGCGATGGCTGTTCGAGCTTTCCAGGATGGTGGTGTCCTGAGACAAGACGCCGAGATCTTGGGAGTGGGTGCAGGTAATGAGCCAACTACCTTCTACCTGACCAACCATGTTCGACGGGTATTTGCAACCGACCTCTATCTCGCAGAGGGCTGGGAGGAATCCGCCAACGCAAGCATGTTGACCCAACCCGAGCGACATTGGCCCTTCCAATGGAAACCCAAGCGACTAGTAGTCCAGCATATGAATGGCATGGAACTCCGATACGAGGATGAGTGCATGGACGGCGTCTTCTCATCGAGTTCTATCGAACATTTCGGTGACTGGAGGGCTATCGAGAAAGCACTCAGCGAAATCCATCGAGTTCTCAAACCAGGCGGTATCGCGTCTATTTCAACTGAGTACCTAGTGACCGGACCTAAAGGAGGATGGCCTGGTTTGCAGTTCTTCGATAGCGAAGCCATCCAGCAGCGGGTCCTGGATGCATTTGACTGGGACCCTGTATCACCACTTGATTTCTCAGTATCCGAACCGACCATGGCCACGGAGGCTTCCTTCGATGAGGTCGCACGAGATCAGAAACATCAGACTGACGTGTTGGGTGGGCATTTCACGTTTCTCATCACCTACGCTCGCTACCCACACATCCTTCTACGTCTCGGGGGGCGAACTTTCACGAGTATTCATTTGGCTTTGCGAAAGCGCTGATTCCTTCCATCCCGATGTGGCCATTCGATGAATCCGGCACAATGCAAAATTTCGATATGTCTATGCTTAGCCCCATCCCATCCGTATAGGGCTCACTCAGACACCGCCGTAACGGATATCTTTTACATCACCGACTCAGCAGCCGGCTCACACCTTCAGGAGGATGAATCGGAATGAACCAGAAGCGGGTCCTTGTAACAGGTGCCTCAGGATTTGTGGGCCAGCACGTGGTCACCTATTTACTCAGTCTTGGCTATTCGGTCACCTGCCTGGATCACTGTATGTCTGTGGACCTACCTACAGAGGTTGAGCAGATTCCCATCGACCTCTCAGACTCCGCAGCGGTCATGACACTGCAAAAGAGTTGGTGGGGGGTGATTCACCTGGCCGCAGCGTCCATACCCAGCCTGTTTGCCACCACCGCCCCCATCCTCACCAATCTCGAGATCACTCTGAATCTTCTCGAACACCTTGAGACCGCCCGCGTATTGATTGTGAGCAGTTGTCACGTTTACGCACCAGCCACCGAACCTCGCCAAGAGGAACACGAAATCTTCCCCCATGGACGTTACGGTCTTTCCAAGCATCTTTGTGAACAGCTAGCCCCACACTACCTGCGCCGACTGGATATCCGTGTAGCCAGGCCTTTCAATCATCTGGGTCCTGGCCAGCGGTCCGAGCTGGTCATCCCAGCCCTTCTCCGACGACTCGCCAACCACCCCAAGAACGACGATTCTCCGATCCAGATGAAAGGGATGAATAGCGTCCGCGATTTTATCGATGTCCGGGATGTTGCTGCGGCCTATCTAGCCATCCTCGAGCTCGATTCCCCTTCCCATCGCACCTTCAATGTTTGCACAGGGGAGGGACACAGCATCGAGGCCATGATCCATGCCGCCCAAAATATTCTCGGAACAAGGCGAACCGTTCACTTCGAGAACCAGCCGAATAGTACCGATGACATTCCATACCTGGTCGGTGACCCGACCAGACTGAAGCAGGCGACAGGCTGGAACCCGCGCTTCACCTTGTCCCAGAGCCTTCATGCGATGATTGAATCCATCCACTCCTAATTCCGGGGAACACACATGAACCGCAATCGCGTCGCCCTCATCACCGGCATTACCGGCCAGGATGGCAGCTACCTCACCGAACTCCTGCTTTCCAAGGGCTACGATGTCCATGGCATCATCCGCCGGGCAAGCCTCTTCAACACAGATCGCATTGATCACTTGTACGCGGACCCCCATGAGAACTCCAGGCTGCACCTTCACTATGGCGACCTGAGCGATGCCAGCGGGTTGAGGCGAGTGCTGGATCAGATCCAACCGGACGAGGTCTACAACCTGGGGGCCCAGAGCCACGTGAAGGTGAGTTGGGATCAGCCGGAGTACACGGCGGATATCACGGGCATGGGCGTGCTGCGGCTGCTTGAGTCGATCCGCTGCCACCAGGATTCGCTCGGCCGCAAAGTGCGCTATTACCAAGCCGGCTCCAGTGAGATGTTCGGCGCAGCCAAGCCGCGGCAGTTCGAAGGCACTCCGTTCCAGCCTCGTTCGCCCTATGCCTGCGCCAAAGTCTATGGTCACTATCAGACCATCAACCACCGCGAGAGTTACGGCATGTTCTGCGCCAACGGGATCCTCTTCAATCATGAGAGCCCAAGACGCGGCGAGACGTTTGTGACCCGCAAGATCACTCGTGCGGCCACGCGCATCAAGCTAGGGCTACAGAAGAAACTCTATCTCGGCAATCTGGATGCCAAGCGGGACTGGGGTTTTGCGGGCGACTACGTCGACGCGATGTGGCGAATGCTGCAGCAGGATGAGCCCAGTGATTTCGTTGTCGCTACGGGTGTCTCGATCTCCATCAAGGACTTCGTGAGGCTTGTCTTCGCCCAGGTAGATCTCGATTGGCAGGATTTCGTGGAGATCGATCCGCGCTACTTCCGCCCTGCGGAGGTTGACCACCTGGAGGGGGATCCTTCCAAGGCCATGAAGCACCTGGGTTGGGAGCCTAAAACCAGTGTCGAAGCTCTTGCCCGGATGATGGTCGACTCGGACATGAAGCTCGCGCTACGGGAACAGGTACTCATGGAAGCCGGGCACAATGAGGCGCCACGAGGCGGTTACCGATAGAACTGCACGCCGCATCCGGTAGCCACCACACTCGGAGATTCCGCCTGCGGGGTCCCCGGTTGCTTATGTTCCCGCTCCCAGCCAGGTTCGTCCAAACAGATGGATTTTCAGGCGTCCGTGACGGAAGCGGATCGAGACAAGCCAGCGCCTCCAGGGTTTGGTGGCCTTGAAGGGGTGGCTGGCCACTCTGAGTGCAAGGTGGAACCACAACTGCCCCTTCCGTGGGGTGGCCTGGCCTTCGCACCAATTGATCAGGTTACCTTTGTCGACCTCCCATCGCCTACGTCCGATCTCGATCGAGGCCAGAGTTCGTTCCTGGATGCTGCGGACCGCTCGAATATCCAGGGGCCGAGGTGCCTCGGGGTCATAAAGAAAACCATTCTCGCCATGGATGATGTATTCATTCATGGTCGGATGATCCGGAGCGATCACGCATCGACCGTGTGCCATGGCCTCGAGGAACGACATGCCGATGCCTTCCTTCATGCGCGGCGCGATGTAGAAGCTGCACGCCTCCATCAGGTCGGTGAACTGATCACGGGTCTCGAACCACTGGGATTCGCTGATCTCGAATCGGCGCCGCAGGGCGTCGCTGGGCGCCTGGAAGGTTTCGCCTGGATCCATGCTGCAATGCACGTGAATGGATCTCACCGTTGACGCAGCGAGCAGCGCGTCAACGATTGTCAGGTTGATCGACTCGACACGATTCCAGAAGAATACCCTTCCCTCGTTACCCCAGTTCATGACCTTGCGCGGCTCAGGAAAGTACTGGACATCCTTGACATCGAAGCCCCAACGCACGAGCCGGGCAGTCAGATGCTTGGAGAACGAGAGAATGCGGGCATTCCGGAACGGCAGCCACTGTTCCAGTCCCCATGTTTCGGAGAAGTCGAACATCGGGACGTACACCCAGCGCGATCTGGCGAACCGTCTGAGCAGCTCCTGCGAAGGGACTACCTGGATGCAAAGGACCAGATCAACAGGCTCGGTGATGTCCCGAGCCGAGTCGCCAACATCCTCTCCCTGGGATGGATCCAGATAGCAAGCCTCTAGGATGTAGTCTTGCATGAAAAGGTCCATCAGGAAGCCAATTGACTTGGTCTTCTGATGGAAGGCGTGGGAGATCAGCAACATCCGTTTCATAGTCATCCCGATTGGCCTCTGCCAGATGGTAGGGGGAGCAGGACAAGCGCGTCAAATCGAGTGAAAACCCAACACCCGCCGTTGTTGATTCGTCGTACAAAATGCCAACTGGAGGTCCTATCATAAATTCAGAGCTAGGCCCCATCAGGCCATGGCCCCCATCTTCACGCCACACACCCAGATCCGGTTTCTCCAAGCAACCATCCGCCCCACACTCCTTCTCTGGTTCCCACATGCAGGCTGTCCCAACTTTCCCACTCGCGAACAAACGGATCTGGCTCACAGGCGGGAACGGATTCCTCGGTCAGCACGTGACCTCTGAACTCGCTCATAGCGGCGCAATTGTCCTGGCTCCAACCGAGCAAGAGCTCGATCTGTTGGATCCTTCCTCCGCAACCCGGTTCATCCGAGAAAACCATCCCGATGGAGTCATCCACATGGCCGCCCGGGTCGGTGGCATCGGTGCCAACCGCAAGCACCCAGGCAGCTTCTTCTACGCCAACATGGCCATGGGGCTGCACCTCATCGAGGCATGCCGCACCGAGGGGGTCGAGAAGGTCCTTGTTCTTGGTACGGTTTGCGCCTATCCCAAGTTCTGCCCGGTGCCTTTCCGCGAGGACGACCTCTGGAACGGATACCCCGAAGAAACCAATGCGCCCTATGGCATTGCCAAGAAGGCCTTGCTCGTCCAGCTTCAGAGCTATCGCCAGGAATACGGCACACGGGGGATCTTCCTACTTCCAGTGAACCTCTACGGCCCTGGGGACCACCTTGATCTGGAGAACAACCACGTCATCCCCGCCCTGATCCGCAAGTTTCTCGAAGCGAAGGCTGCGAAGGCGCCCTCCGTGGAGCTCTGGGGCACGGGTTCTGCAAGCCGGGAGTTCCTCTATGTGAAGGATGCGGCCCACGCCATCTGCGAGGCGATGGCCTGCTACGAGGGGGAGGATCCCGTCAACCTGGGCACGGGCGAGGAAATCACCATCAAGGAGTTGGCCCTGAAGATCAAAGGAATCGTTGGGTTCGAGGGTGAGCTGGCCTTCAATCCGGCCTACCCCGATGGTCAACCCCGCAGGAAACTGGATACTACCCGGGCGACGGAGCGATTCGGCTGGAAGGCTCAGTGGAACTTGGACCAGGGGCTTCAAGAAACGGTTGAGTGGGTGAAGTCTGTCCTGAATCCGTGATGAGTGGTGCCAGGAATCTTGTTCACCAGTAGCAGCCGCCTTCGACGCGCTCTGCGGTCTGGGGTGTCTCCTCCGGATCTGGCCGCTTCCAGTGGTCGTTGTAGAGATTCGAGGCATAACCCGGATTCGCATCCCAACGCTTGCCTTTGATCCCGAACAGGATCTGCGTCACTCCACCAAGATGGATGGCTTTCCGACGAAGCTCGCGCTTGATGAACGCCGCCAACGGCATGCCATAGGCTCCGGCACCCAGGATCGCAACATCGAACTGAATCGTGGCAATGCCTTGCTTCATGTGTTCAAGGGCCTCGAACCAATTCTTGAACGTCGAAGAGATACCGCCAATGGTCTGCACGGAGGGAAACGTCAGCAGTTCGAACTCCGGCAGAACCCGTGGATCCTTGAACAGGCATTCCCGCTTGGCATACTGGGTCCGAATGCTGTTCTCGAAGGGATGCACGACAAGGACGCGCTTGCCCTCAAGCACTTGGCTCCAGGGATCCGGGTGGAAGTACGGTTCGAGTTCAAAGAGCGAAACCCGCACAGCCTTGAGCCGGTCCCCAAGCCTTGACTCCGCCCAGAGCCAAGAGCCCAAGAGATCAATCTGGTAGCAGTCCTCCAACGTCAGGCGTGCGAAGCGTTCCAGGTTCTCGGGTGTGGCGGGGAAAAAGCCAGCGCCGCGTACCATTTCCCGGGCGGTCCGGTCGTCCCACCAGAAGGGTCCCGTTTCAGCACGCAGGTATCGACGCACCTTTTGAGGCAAGGAGCCCTGCTCCTGGATCGTGAGGTAGTTCTCGACGGTGCGGAGCTCGTTGTTCCCGAACCGGGCGATCATGCAGGGTTCGGGGGACTCCAGCAATTGCCGGATGCGAAGGTTGGCATCGTCGCCACGCAGGTCGAAAGTCACGGGACCTTGAACGGGATGCAGCATGTCCCTCAGCTTGCGCACGTGCCGCAGCAGGCGCTGCCAGGTCAGGCGTTCGATGGCTTCAAGACCGATCATGGAGGACTCGCATGGGCTTTTTCCGAGGCTGATCGCATGTGGTCTCAGGCATGAGTGAACTTGCTGAGACGCTTGTTGAACAGGCTGTGCTTCTTCTTGTTCCAGGCATGTCGCCAGTAGTCGATGGAGGGGAGCCATCGCAGGAAACGGAAGGCTCGAAGCTTCCGGTTGCACTCCTTCAGACGCTTGCCCGTGCCGGTGATGAGGTAATCAGGCGACGCCGGCACGCCCTCCTGGACCTCGCGGAGTACGCGCTCCCATTTGGCGATGACCACCTCGATGTCGAAGAGGGCACGCATGCGCTCGGAGGCGGCGTGCCCCATGGTTCGGCACAGGTGTTCATCGCTCAGGAGCGCGATCACCGCGTCCGCAAGCTCGTCCTCATGATCGTAGAGAAGGCCGGAGACTCCGTTCTCGACGACGTTGACCGGGCCGCCCACCTTCTTGGTGACGACGGGAACACCCAGCAGGCCAAACTCCAGGGCGGTGATGCAGAAGGTCTCGCCAATACCCGTGGGGTTGGCGACGGCCACCTTGGCTCGACTCAGCAGGCCCAGTTTGTCCGCCCCAATATTTCCGTGGAAGGTGACGTCCTTCCTCAACGTGCAATCCTCCGTCAGGAATGGCGTGAAGCGGCGCTCATAGTCCGGCGAGGCGATTCCCAGAGGGCCCAGCGGCGCGTTCCGGTCATAGAGCTGCCCCGTGCCCACCACGTGCAGATGGGCCGTGGGCACGGCCTGGGCGATCTTCGGCCACTGCTGGGCCAGGACATGGAACCCCTTGGCTTCGATCAGGCTGCCCATGTAGAAGACGTTGTCTTCGCTGGATGGGGCCAGAGGCTTCGGCCAGTTGCGGGTGACGATCGCATTGAAGATGTAGTCGGCCTTGGCGAAGATGTCCTCGTCCCGGAGGTTCTCGTATTGTTCCCGGCTGACGCACAGGTAGCGGACGATGCTCGGGCACTGCACGCAAGCCTTCAGTGTCCGATGCCCCGAATAGTTGTGGGCCCACACGACGACCTTCGACTTCATGGCCTTCAATTGGTGCAGGTTGGTCAGAACTTCGGATTCCCGAAGGATCAGGATGTCCTCGGTGTCCAGCTCCGAAGCGATCTGGGCAAGCGCCTTCACCTCGCAATAGCGGATGCCTTCCGGATAGGCGCCCAGAGCGGTCACGTACATCGGCACATCGTGCGTGCGGGCGAGCTTGGCGGCGATGAGGAAGAACATGTATTCTGTGCCGCCCATGCCTGGATTGCCGGCATCCACGTCCCGCACATCAAGGGTCCGTATGTTCCGCGTGTCCAGATAGAAGGCGATGCGCCCCATGCTTACGTCCTCGTTCAAACCATCATCCGTCGAAGCACATCATAGCTCTTCGCGCCGCCCACTTCGCGCAGGAGGCGCTCCCGCAGGAGCTGGGTGATGGCCCGGGCGGCCTCGGAGCTTTCGGGATCAGGCATGTCCTCGGCGGGCTGGGTGCGGAGCTGGCGCAGGTATTCCCGGGTGCCGGGGGGCAGGGCCTCGTG
>Ga0129297_10000503_pt1 | contig 18580 bp, 16 predicted proteins | sample I18A1metaG_FD_94708 | JGI IMG/M metagenome (GOLD analysis project Ga0129297, IMG submission 94708) | Lake sediment bacterial and archeal communities from Gulf of Boni, Indonesia to study Microbial Dark Matter (Phase II) - ​I18A1 metaG | ecosystem: Environmental > Aquatic > Freshwater > Lake >... | reverse complement strand
TTATCTTGAAGGGTTTGAGTCTCATCAATGGAATGGTTGCCACACATCAGATTCGGATGAACGGTATTACTGGACAGGACACATGGCTGATTGTCAAGCCATTCCCTTCTGCCATAGGTTAGATTGCAGAACATTTGTGGCGTACTGAACCAGCGAAACGTAGTCCACGATTCCAGGCAATTCGGTGTCTCAACAATGGCCGTTGAAGCTTGGGCTAACTCTTAGGCTTCTAAAGGTGCGCTTCCTAATTACGAGGTCAGACTCCGAAAGGAGTCCATGACTTCTCGCAAGTCCATCTATGAAATCTCTTTACCATAGAATTATATGCAAATCGAGCAAGAAAGTGTCTCATGCCTGAAAAGGATGAGATTTTCTTCACGGAACTTGAAAACGCTGTCAAGAACTTTGATGCGAAAGCCGCCAAAGACGCTACTACAAGAGCGTTACGTGCCGGAGTTGACCCAGTCGATGCCCTTGAAAAAGGATTGAGCAAGGGACTGAGAGAGGTGGGCCAAAGATATGAGAGGGGGGAACTCTTCATAGTTCATCTAATTGCTGCCGCGGAAGCTATGAAATCCGCTGTATCAATACTTGAGCCAAGAATCCTGGAAGCAAGAAAAGAGAAGAAGGTCCTCGGTAGAATAGTCATTGGAACTGTCGAAGGAGACATTCACGATATAGGGAAAAATATCGTTTCAGCCATGCTGACGGCTGCGGGCTTTGAAGTTCACGACATAGGCAAGGATGTTCCCACGGAGAGATTTGTCGAAAAGGCTAGGGAGAAGAGCGCAGATATTGTAGGCGCATCATCTTTGATGACGACCACTATGCCAGCTCAAAGAGACATAGCTGATGCCATATCCAGAGCGGGCCTCAAGGCGAAGTATATTGTTGGAGGCTCAGCGGTTAACGAGCAATGGGCCAAGGAGATAAACGCAAGCTATGCTGCTGACGCTCTGAGCGCTGTTCAACTTGCCAAACGCTTGGTCGGAGCAGGGGGTTAGCGCGACGAGTTTATTCCCGATCAGGAGAGTCAGGAGCCTTGAGATTCTCAGCACAGATGAGTTGAATGTCATTCATTTAGCATCTCTAGACCTACTTGAAAACCTTGGAGTTAAAGTGTTCAGCAATGAGGCTTTGAAGATCCTGGATGAGTCTGGAGCAAACGTAGATTACAGTAAACAGACGGCGAAGATCCCTCAGCATCTGGTAGATGAAGCCTTAAAGAAATGCCCCAAGACCATCAGGCTGTCCGCCAGGAACCAAGAGCTTGACGTAGTGTTGGATGGAAGGCACATATTCGGTACCACCGACGGAACAGGTCTCGCAACTATTGACTTGGACACTGGGGAAAGGAGGCAGCCTACCAAAGACGATGTAAGAAAAACCGCGTTGATGGTAGACGCGTTAGACCACATCAACATGTATTATCCCACGGTCACGCCTCTAGACTGTCCAGGCCACGCCCATGTTCTGCATGAGTATGAAGCTGCGTTAAACAACACAGAGAAGCACTTCATCAGCGGAGCCACATATCTTCCTGAGGAAGCAGACTTCTTGCTCCAGATGGCCTCAACGCTCGTCGGAGGTAAGGAAGAGTTGATGAAGCAGCCAATAATCTCAGCTGTCGCGTGTATGATGTCGCCCCTGATAATCCCGTTAAAAGAGACTGAGGCCGCGCTTGAATTCGCAAAATACCACGTTCCCGTCATACTTATGACGATGCCTCTGACAGGCGCGACAGGCCCAATCACCGTGGCAGGGTCAATACTGGTTGGCAACGCTCAGATCTTGGGAGGCATCGTCGCGCTTCAAATGGCAAGCGCCGGAACGCCGATTATCTACAGCTCCTATCCGTTGTCCATGGAGTTGAAGACTGGCGCTTTCTCTGTGGCTTTCCCAGAAGCAACCTTGGTAACGGTAGGCCACATTCGAATGGCCAAGTATTACGGGCTACCGAGCTACGGGGGCGGAACAGTATCTTCTTCAAAGGTTCCAGATGAACAAGCGGCCTACGAGAAATCCCTGTGCGCCCTCACCTGCATGCTCGCAGGAGGAGATGTATGTGGAACTATAGGCCTGTTTGAGAATTACACAGTCCTCTGCTACGAGCAAATGCTAATCGACTATGAAATGTATGAGTACATGCTCAAAATAGCTGCAGGCATAGAGGTCAACGACGAGACTCTAGCCATAGAAACCATCTACAAGGTCGGAGCCGAAGGGCACTTCCTAGCCGAGAAGCACACGCTCAAGCATGCGAATGAAGTCTGGGCCCCAATGCTGTCCGATCCAAGACCCTACGCCACGTGGAAAGAGGCTGGAAGCAAGAGCGTGGTCGAAAGGGCTAGAGACAAAGTCAGAGAGATCCTCTCCTCCCATAAGCCCCCTGACTTGGACTCAGGCGTAAAGAGGAGGGTCCATGAGGTCGTTGAGGAGGGGGAGAAGAGAATACCCCACTAGCAGTTTGAAACAGCATGACCCTTCTTGTCTGCAAGGCAGCTTAGTCACAACTAGAACGTCCTATCCTATATCGTCATGAAACCCACAGGGTTGGGAATTTCGGCAGTCAGATTCGTGTGTCGTGCACACAACAGTCTAATGTCCAATCGGTGTCAAAGGCTCGGATAAGCACTTCTTCCTTCCCGCTGTCTCTTGGATTGTGAGCGTGAGCATCGTCAAACTCACAACGATTATGCACGCGCCCGCAACGAAGGTCTTCTGAAAACCCAGTGAATCGGCACAAAGGCCTCCGATCAACGGACCCAATACCCAGCCGACATTCCATGTCCCCTCATAGACTCCCAAAGATTGTCCTCTCTCTGTCATGGGTGAAATGTCTGCTATGTAGGCCATCGCTCCAGTCCCCATGGAAACCCAAGCGACGCCTTCGATGATCATGATAATGATGAACTGCCATAGTTGGCTCATCAGAGCGTAGGAAACAAAAACGATGAGGAAAGCAGCTGACGAAAGAATCAAGACCGGTTTTCTTCCGAATCTGTCGCTAGCTTTTCCAATCAAGGGAGATAGTGATGCGCCAGTAGCTGATCCTAGAGCGAACAAAAACCCGATGCTGGACTTGGAGAAGTTCAGTCCTTCGACTAGGTATATGGACAGTATCGTGTAGACGATCCCTGTACAGACCATGAGTGGGAGAACTGAGGCACAAAGCAGATACAGTCTTTTCTTGTGAACGTTCATGGCATTCGCCATACGCCCTCTATACTACTTTACAGGTAATAATGCAACGAGCAGTTGTTGGCTCGCCGCCAATCTGGTGAAATCGTTAGGGCAATCATAATAAGCTCCCTCATTTTCGGTCAAACGGACGACTGTCGGTGGGAGACTTGGCGAAATCGGTCTTGAGATTTCTAGATAGCAGAGAAGAAGACCTGGTGCATGCGCAAAGTATCAGAATACTAGAAGAACTCGGAGTGTTGGTTCGCAGCAGCTCAGTTCTCAGTATGCTCGGAGAGGCGGGCGCAATCATAGACGAGAAGAAGATGGTCGCGAAATTCCATGAGAACATTGTAACTGAAGCTCTGAAGAGCGCTCCAAAAGAGTTCAGGCTTTGTGCTAGAGACCCGAAGTGGGATGTGATACTGCCAGCGAAGGAGTATCCATACATCGCAACAAGTGGTTTGTCCGTCTACATGACCGACTTGGAAACGGGCAAGAAGAGAGCTACAACGCGCAAGGATCTTGCCATGTTCGCGAAACTCGCCGACTCACTTGACGCTGTTGGATTCTTCTGGCCGCAGGTGACAGCTGCGGATGTGCCTGTTGATGCGCACACCTTGCATGAGCTTTGGGTTTCCCTTCAGAACGGTGCCAAACATGTCCAAGGAGACTCAGTCAGCCGGGAGGATGCGAAAGCCCAGGTCCGAATCGGGACTTTGGTCGCAGGTGGAGAAAAGGAGCTGAAGAAGCGCCCCATATTCTCGGTGGTCTGCTGCCCGATCGCACCTCTATCGTTTGAGAAAGGTGCTGTCGAGGGCCAAGTCGAATTCGCAAGAGCTGGCGTACCGGTCGTATCGATGTCCATGTCTCTCTCTGGGGCGTCCTCGCCAATCACGGTTGCTGGGACAATTGTAAACGCGAACGCTGAGAACCTCGCGAGCATCGTGATCACGCAGACGGCAAGCAAGGGCGCTCCGCACCTCTACTCGTCCGAGTCAACTCCAATGGACATGAGGACCGGGGGCATCAACTATTTCGCAAACGAATGCCCGATGATTGCGGCAGCGCTCGTGCAGATGGCGAAAAGATATGGATTGCCATGCATGGTCGGCCAATGGGGCGTCGATGGAGACGAGCCTGGCATGAATAAATCGTTCAACGAACTCGCCACAGTTGCATTGACTATTATCACTGGAACTGACTGTTGCTCTGGCATGGGAGGATTGGAATCTGCAAGGGGAGGATCCCTTGAGCAGATGGTCATAGATGCCTATCTCTGGGACAACTTCAAACCCGTCCTCAGAAATGTCACGATATCTGAGGAAATGATGGCATTCGACGTTATGAGGCAGGTTGGCCAGGGCAACACATTCCTGACGCATCCTCACACCGTGAAGTACTCCAAGGACCTTTTCTTCCCGGACAAGTCTAGGCTGGCATGGGAGGCGACGCTTTCGAATAAGATGGTCGCAGACGCGAAGAAGGTCGTGAAGAAGACGCTGGAAGAGCACGTAGTCCTGCAGCTTGACAAAGACATTGTCGGGCAGGGGGATGAAATCCTCAGGCAGTACGAGAAGACCCTAGCCAAGACCTCACCTATCTCGTATTGAATAGGCAACGTGAACCGTAGCCACGTAGCATAAGACGTCGTGGCGGATGGCAAAATTGCATATATGAGAAGAGATTGAGATATGATCGAGGAGAGCCACTTTGTCCAAGAAGGTCTCAAGACGAGGTTTCATGAAATATGCCGCTGCGGGAGCAGTTGCAATAGCTGCTGTAGCGGCTGGAGGCTACTATCTGACAAGGCCGGGCGAGATGCCGCCAACTCCTACGACTACGCCTACGCCTACGGCTACCACTGCAGCTACGAGTGCGGCTACGACTACGACAACTCCTCCGGAAGAAGTTGAAGCCACTCTGTCAGTGTTTGAGTGGACGGGATATGAGGCCGAAGAGTTCTGGGCCCCCTTTAAGGAGAAATATCCCAAAGTCAAGGTTGAGTTCAGCTTCTTCGCGGACGAGTCAGAAGCGCTAAGTAAACTTCAAGCTGGATTCAAACCAGACGTTGTACATCCCTGCGGAGGAAGCACGAAGAGGTGGGTTGATGCAGGGGTCATACAGCCAATAGACATTGACGCCATACCGAACTTCAAGGACATTTACCCACAATTGAATGAAATGGCACACGACGATATGGTCATCGACGGAAAGTACTACATGATTCCTTGGGATTGGGGATATTCATCAATCACCTATAGACCCGACTTGCTGGATTACTATCACGTGGAAAAGCCTGATTCATACAATATTCTCTGGGATCGGAGACTGAAAGGGAAGACCTCAGCAATGGATAGTGCGATTGAGATCTTCCCGATGGCCGCATTAGTTGCTGGGATACCCAAGAAAGAGATATGGTCCATGACAGATGAACAACTTGAACTAGTGAGACAGAAACTGCTTGAGCTGAAAGCCAACGTACGCACCTTTTGGGGCGATTACACTGAGGTCTTCCAGATGTTGGCGACTGGAGAAGTAGTTGCAGCAGAAACTTGGAATGATGTATGCGTTATGCTTCGACACGAAGCAAAACCCGCGGAGTTTCTGGATCCAAAGGAAGGAAGATTGGCATGGGTATGTGGATTCTCTATCGGTTCAGGAACAGACGAATTGCACTATGGGTTAGCTCATGAATACATCAATGCAGCTCTTGCGCCCGAGTCTATGGTGAGTCTTATCGACGAATTCGGCTACGGTGCATCTAACAAGGAGGCCGCACCTCTCGCTGACCAGGAGACTGTTACGTGGCTTGAACTAGACAAGCCCGAAAAACTATTGGACGCCGTATTTTGGAAGTACACTCCAAACGAAGAAAAATGGGTCCGGATGTGGACTGAAATCAAAGCTGCCTAGACATCGCGAGAGAAGCCTCGCTTTTCTTAGAGGTTGAGGAGTTTTCCGAAAAGGTAGGTGTGACCTTGAGGATTTCAGTTCTAGGGGTTGGGGCTCAGGGATCCGTAATAGCGAAACTTCTGTCTGACAGCCCTGAAGTGTCAGAAATTGTCTGCGCGGACGTTAACGTTGAGAGGATGAAACGCCTCAGGGACAGATTGAGAAGTGAAAAGATAACCATCCAGCAAGTTGACGCAGCAAAGCGGGAAGATCTGATCCAAGCCGCGAAAGGGACGGACCTTGTTGTAAACGCATTGCCTGGGGCCTTCAATTTGAGGGTGATGGACGTAGCGCTGGCGAGCGGATCTCACTACATGGACCTAGCCTGTGATTATCCCGTGTTGGAGTCAATTTCTGAACAGTTGAGACTTGACGAGAAGTGGAAGAGCGCGGGTTTAGCGGCAGTGATTGAAATGGGCGCTACTCCAGGGGTTTCAAACGTTATGGCCAGATATGCTTCCGATCAACTTGATGCCGTAGAACGAATACGCGTGAGATGCGGCTGGAGAGATCTGGGAGAAACGGGAGGGATCGTTAAGCCCTGGTCTCCGGGATGGTCCCCTGAAACTGCTCTTCTGGATTATGCTACGGAACCCATAATATTCGAAGACGGGCAGTTCAAGGAAGTCCCGATATTTAGCGGCGTCGAAAAATACGAATTCCCAAGCCCGGTCGGGGAGGCAATCCTCAGCTGGCATCTACACGAAGAGCCCGTGACTCTAGCGAAGTTCATAGGCAAGGGCGTGAAGCATGTTGATTTCAAGTATCCGGTCGACATGATTGCCGGCGCTTTGATCAAGATGAATTTTGCGAGTCGAACCCCTGTAGATGTAAAGGGCGTGAAAGTGGCTCCCTTGGATGTCTTCTTGAAATTGGCGCCAGAAGCTCCTGAAACGGTTGAAGAAGCTGACAAGCTTGCCCAAGAAGGGCAGCCTGGGCGAGTTGGATGCCTGATCGTCGAGGTTTCAGGCGAGAAAGAAGGAAAGAAAGTCACTGAAAGCATATACACAACTACGGATACCCGTGAGATGTTCCGGCAATTCTCCACCACTAACGTAGAGGTAGCGTTACCTGCAACTGTTACAGCCCTGATGATCATCAAAGGGGATCTGAATGTCAAGGGGGTTCTGGCGCCTGAGTGTTTGCCTCCGAAACCCATACTTGCCGAGTTGTCCAGGAAAGGAGCAAGATTCCACGAGAAGGTAGTTGGAGAGTTATAGAAAAGTAGCAGAGCGTTTGGAACCGTCATTCGAAAAGCTTTGGATTGAGCTATGTGCTCTGTTGACCGCGCTACCTATTTCTGATGGCGTCCTGAGCTATCGAGAGGCATATCGAGAAGAGTACCATTGACACTGAGATTGCAGTCAGTATAGGCATCATCCTGGCATATCTCATCATTCCATAGACGTAGATTGGCAGGGTTGGCTCGTATCCTACCGTAAAGAATGCGACAGCCACATCTTCAAGTGAAGTGCTGAAAGCGAGCATGAAAGCGACCAGGATCCCAGGAGAAATTATCGGGAGAGTAACCTCCCTGAAAGTTCTTATCTCGTCAGCTCCTAGATCCATAGCAGCTTCTTCCAACGCCGGATCAAACCCTATCAGCCTTGCCATCATTACCAACATAGCGAAGGGCAGTCCCATCAACGCGTGGCCCGCCATCACCGTGAGCAGCGACAGTGAAATTCCAAGAAAACTGAATAGCGAAAGAAGGGATATGCCTAGAAGTATGCCGGGAATTACCAGGGGCAGCATCATTATGTTAGTATAGAGCTCCCTCCCATGGAATCTGTGACGGACGAGAGCAAGGGCCGCCATCAAACCGGCGATCGTCGCTATGCTGGCAGAGGCGACACCGACATTTACCGTGTTTATTATCGCCGATATGGCTGTGTCATTCTGAATGAAGTTCTCGTACCATTTCAACGTAAAACCCGCTAGGGGGAAGCCCATAATGATTGAATCGTTGAAGGAAAAGATAACGAGCACGAAGAGAGGCGTATAGGTGAACAAAGAGAAAAGTATGAAGTAGAATGTCAGGGTTTGGCCACTAAGGCTGAACTTCTTTCTGGGCATTCTACAGGCTCTCCATGAGTGCTTGCAGACCTATCCTCCTTATCAGCAGAATTGCAGTGACCATAACAACTACGAGCATGACGAAAGAGAAAGCCGATCCCATCGGCCAATTAGTTCCTCGATGGAACAGATTCTCAATAACGTTCCCGAACATAATTCCGCCTGGGCCCCCGATAAGTGATGGTGTAACGAACTCCCCCACCACCGGAATGAAAACGAATAGAACAGCTACTAAGACTCCCGGCATGCTTAGAGGCAGAGTGACTCTCAAGAACGCCTGTCTAGGCGTGGCCCCTAGATCTGCAGCGGCCTCAAGCAGAGACTTGTCCATCTTCTCCAGGGATACGAATATGGGGAAGGCAAGCCATGGGGCCCATATGTGAACCAACGCAAGGATCGTTGCGAAAGGGCTGTAGACTAATGCTGTCAACGGCTCTTTGATCAGTCCAAGATAGATCAGCAGAGAATTCAACGCGCCATTGTAGCCCAGAATCAGTTTCCACGCTAGAACGATCAATAGGTAACTCGTCCAAAACGGCCCCCAAAGAATCAACATCAACATATACTTGTGTTTCTTAATTCTCAGCGCCAAATAGTAGGCCGCTGGATACGCTAAGGCGATGGACGCCAAAGTCACCCCCACAGCCATCATAAGCGATTTGACCAAGAGCAAGGGGTACATGGGGATGGTAAAGAATGCCACATAGTTCTCAAGCGTAAATATTGGAATAATCCTCACGTAGACTTGCTTCCAGAAACTGTATACGAACATAAGGCCTACGGGGATCCCGAAGAAAAGGACATACCAGACAAGAGATGGGGTTAGATTTACGAGAACTGGTAACCTCTTCCTCTTCCGAATAAGGCCCAGGGGAATTGCTTTGGCTCCGGACTCCTTTTTCATCTGAGTTGCCTCACAACGCCATTGCCACCGAGCCTTCCCTGTTCCAGCCCACCTTCACGTGTTCGTCCTGACCGAACAGCTCCATCCCGTGAACGTTTTGAACCAACACGGACAAAGCGAAGCCATTCTCCAGCTCGACCTTGTAGCTCGTGTTGGCACCCTGAAAGTACGCATCTCTAACAGTAGCTTTGAAGGTGTTATCGAGTTCCGTTAGTTCTCTTCCAAGAGATATGTTCTCAGGTTTCACAGAGACAAGAACTGAGCTGCCATTGTCCATTTCAGATGAGATCTTTATTCGGCCCAGACCATCAACAAAAACTTCGCCATCAACATATCTGCCTTTCATGATGTTACTTCGGCCGATAAAACTCGCCACGAAAGGTGAACTCGGCCTCTCGTAAATCTCGGCGGCGGCTCCAATCTGCTCAATCCTCCCTCCGTTCATTACCGCAATCTTGTTCGACATAGCGAGAGCTTCTCCTTGGTCGTGCGTAACGTATACAAAGGTCGTACCGACCTCTCGTTGAATCCGCTTCAGTTCGACGACCATTTCTTCTCTCAACTTCAAGTCCAGTGGGCCTAACGGCTCATCCAACAGAAGAACTGTCGGTTGATTCACGAGGGCCCTAGCGATAGCTACTCTCTGCTGCTGCCCGCCGCTCAGCTCCTTGATCCTTCTCTTCTCAAGGCCTGATAGGTGTACGACATCGAGAATTTCCGTAACGTCCTTACGAATCTCATCTGTAGGTGTCTTACTCATTCGCAAGCCGAAAGATATGTTCTCATAGACGTTCATGTGTGGAAAGAGGGCCAAGTGCTGAAAGATCAGGTTTGTCGGCCTCCGGAATGGAGGTACCCCACTCATCAGCTCTCCGCCGACGTACAGCTCGCCTGAAGTGGGCTCCTCGAAACCCGCAATCATTCTGAGCGTTGTTGTTTTTCCACAACCGGAAGGACCAAGCAGTGAGAAGAAACTGCCCTTTTCCACTTGAAATGAGATATTATCTACAGCCACGAATTCTCCGAACTTCTTGGACACATTTCTTAAATCGACGTCTATTCTTGAGCCAGTATGTTCCAGACCACATCACTATCCGGGATCAAGAACGCGATAGGTACAACTAGGTCTTGGCCGAAGAAGGGGAGCTAGCGTCCCTAATAATATTTCTAAGCTCTCGTTTGATTTCTTCATGTAACGGTAGTGGTTTGTGCGTGGCCAGTATCTGTCTCGCCTTTTCCCTAGCTGATGAAAGAACATCCTTCGGGTCAACCTTGTCGAATATTCTCGGGATGTACAGTTCTCTCTCAATCTGTTTGATCGTATGGGCTTGAGACATGAAGTTTCCTTCTGGCTTGACTTTTGAGATTACATCTAGCGCGAGGGTCTCATCATTCACCTCTATGCCCTTGGTTTCTCGCAGCACGGCTCCGGCCAGATCGTTGTCGACTACCAATTGTTCGAACGATAGAGTTGTTGACTTATTCACCAATCCGACTCCGAAAAGGATATCTGCCTTTGCGTTAGCAGCCATCATAGCGGTTGCGAGCCTAAGCGGACTAACCCAATCATCCAGAATGCTGCCGAAAGTCAGCCCTACTTCGCAAGGGTAACCATAGTAGTGCGCTAGTTGCGCGTTGGCAGCGGCGATGAGTCCGGACTCAATTAGGCCGCACACAAGCGTGTAGCCCTTAAGCCTAACGTCAGCAACCGTGGCACTGCTCCCGTAGATTAAGGGAACGTTTGGGTTCACTAGCCTGGCTATTAGCATTCCGCTCAAGACTTCGGCGTTGCTCAAGGCGATTGTTCCCGCTATGGTCATGGGTGATGTCATCCCACCTTGAGGCATATTCAATATCGCTATGGGAATCTCGTATTTCGCGGCACCTAGGATGCCTTCGGTGTTATCTTTGTCATGCACCAGAGGAGATACAGGCGTTTGCATCAGGTGTAACATCGGCCTCTTTCGAAGCTCTTCGATGCCTCCTGCAACCGCTGAAGCCATTCGGACGAGGCTCTCAGCCTCATCTCTCCCTTTCGCACTATGACAAATGTTCTTCCCGGTGTTGCAGAGCATAGCCTCGAACTCTTCGAGCCGCATGACCTCCTCTGGATAATCTAGCGCGTCAACAATTGTGGAGAAGACATCTATGTTCTCAAGCCCGTCAACCAGTCTGCTGCCATCACCAAGATCCTGCTTGGTTGACATCCGGATACTGCCACTTTCGATATCCATGGTCTTGATGCCCGTGCTGTCGGTCATCACGTACACCCTTCCGTCTCCGAAGGCGACATCATGAGTTGAATCTCTGCCATACAACGCAGTGCACTTTGAAGGCTTCTTAACCACCTCACCGATGAGGCTCTCGGAGATCTTCACTAGTTTGCTCTTGGAGTCGACAATAGCTCCCGCCTCAGATAGGAGCTTTAACGCTTCTTCACTGTACACTTTGATTCCGGTCTTTTCAAGAATCTCCATGGTAGTTGAATGTATTCGGTACAGTTCTTTCTCATGCAACAGACCAAAATCTGGAGACGCCATTTTCGCGGCTCCCTATGCAAGAACGAACCAGATTGGAGCTAAATGTCTTCCGAACAGACCAGGCTCTTCTGATATCACGCTGGTTCTCACAAGTTGAAAGTAGGTGCGCCTAGAGACATCGTAGCGGGGGTGGCCTCAAAAGAAGATCAAGAGCAGACCTGCCGCGATCAGAAGTATCCCGATGATAATCCTTCGGACTATTGTTTCCTTTGAATGTAAAGCTCTCAATTGCGCCATTCTGAGGAATATGAAGCAAGCAGAGAGACTCACTATGATGGTCGGAATGATCAGACCCGCATCGAACAGAATCATAGACGCAAGCAAGTTTGCTGGTCTCGACAAGGTGAAGGGCAAAGAGACTAAGAGCAAACTTCCTGTGCAACACAATTCAACAACAGAGAATAAGACACCGATCAAGAAATAGACATACAGGTTGTTGGAGATCAATGCTTTGCCAATAGACTCCTTTATGAGAGCTGGAGTCTTGAAAACAGGAATCTCCCTACCCTCACTCCTGGAGCACTTGTTATCACATAGACTGTATGAGGCCTCAGCCAAGTGCGCAATCCCCAAAACCATCAGGGTTAACGCCAGAAGGGTGGCGAGTGACTCTAGACTTTGGATTATGCCAGGAACCAAGATCATAACATTCGGTACTATTAGATAAGCGTAGAAGATTCCACTGGCCATGGACATGACACTCGTAACGATGATTCTTCTGGAGCTTCTGCCGATGCCAGATGTGAGTGATATGACTACTGGAATTAGCGCTATCAGACAAGGAGTGAATCCTGAAGCAACGCCTAGAGCAAGGACCAGTACATAACCAGTAAGCGGCGTAGCGCTGAAGACTTTCAGATAGCGTTCGCACTTAGCGCATCCAACCGTATGCATCCGACCCAACGCCATTTGCGAGCTGATAAACAGGCCGAAGACGATTACGGTCAACACTACTACGAAAGCCGCCGATTTCAATGATTTTCCCTTACTAGACACACGAAATCTAACGGGGATCAAAATGGAGCAGCCAACTCACATCTTCGATTAGTGAGGGACGAGGACAAGTTCCCAAGAAATCGTTTCCACCCTGCGCATTTTGTTATCGTACATGTAGCATGCTGTCCACGAAGCATTAAATACGCACGTAAATCGTAGGCCTGCTTTCGATCTTGCATGACCGAAGTCACATTGCTAGAAAGCATTTTGAGGAAACTAGCTGAAGCCGTGGAAAATGGCGACGAAGACGCCTCGGCGTCCGCTGCCAAAGAAGCTATAGATAAAGGAGTAGATCCCGGCGAGGCTATTGAAACGGGACTTACTAAGGGCATCTTGGCTGTAGGCGACAGATGGGCTTCCGGTCGTGCATTCATTACGGAGGTAATGCTCTCCGCCACCGCTCTAAAAGCAGGGCTTCAAGTGCTAGAACCTGCGCTCACGCGCCTGGGAAGAACTCGAAAGACCCTAGGTCGTGTCCTATTGGGAACGGTGCAAGGGGACATACACGACATCGGAAAATCAATTGTCGGCTCGATGCTGATGGCCGCGGGATTTGAGGTCCTTGATCTAGGCGTTGATGTGCCTCCGGAGAGATTCATCGAAGAAACGCTGAAGGCAAAGCCGAAGATAATAGGTCTAAGTGCACTGCTTACAGTCTCCATGACCGCTCAGAAACAAGTCATAGACACGTTGAAACAGAAAGGCTTGCGCGACTCGGTTAAAGTGATCGTTGGAGGAGCGCCCGTGACCGAAGCTTGGTCGAGAGAAATTGGTGCCGACGCCTATGGAGAAGACGCCTTAGATGCTATCAAGAAGGCCAAGAATCTCTTGAGACCCGAGGAGGTCTAGTTTCTGAATCTGAGGCTGAATCCATATTCGAGGGACGCTCTCGACTCAATAAGTTCTGCAAGCCTTGAGGTTCTTAGAGATGTTGGCGTGAAGTTCCCGGATGAGAGCGCGCTCGACGCTTTGAAGGCCGCTGGGGCAGATGTAGACAAGAGAAACATGATTGCCCGATTTCCGGAGAAGTTGATTAAAGAAGCTTTGAAGCGCGCTCCATCTTCAGTGACTCTTTGCGGACGCGATACAAAAAAAGATGTTCGCTTGGGTGAAAACCAAGGAACGTACTTCATGCCCTCAGGTATCGGAGTGTACATCTATGACCTTGACACAGGTCAGCGCAGAATAGCGAACAGGGAAGACACAGTCAAAGTCTCCAAGATTGTCGACGCTTTGCCTAACGTGCATGTTCTACAGGTCATGGTGTCGCCAGGAGACGTACCAGACAAGGTGGCTGACCATCACAAGTTCGAGGCTGCCTTCAACAATACCACGAAACATGTGAGTAACTGCATAGGCCCCATAACGTCCGATGACGGAGCAAGAGAGATAGTAGAAATGGCCTCGCATGTGGTGGGCGACAAGGAAGAACTGAGAAAGAGGCCAATTATCTCAGTTCATCAATGCCCCATCAGCCCGCTCGAATATGACCTTCTCGGCCTGCGTGCGATAATGGAATACGCCAAGAACAGCGTTCCTGTATGCATCTACAGCATGGCAATGGGAGGAGGAACGGCACCCGTCACAATCGCTGGCGAGTTGGTCGTCATAAATTCCGAGTACTTGGCAGGGCTAGTCTTGCTTCAGACGTTGAACCCAGGCTGCCCTGTGATATATGGAACCGTTGCGTCCGTAATGGATCTGAAGACAGGAGTGCTCCCGCTCGGAGCTCCTGAGAGACCAATACTCCAAATCGGAGTCGTCAGCCTCGCCCGATACTACGGCATCCCCCACGGCATGATATCCGCGGGGCATACAGACGCAAAAATTCCTGGCTCACAAGCCGGTTTCGAGAAAGCAATGACCGCCCTGCCTGTAGTACTAGCTGGTACAGAATTGCTTCTTGGGGCTGGCGCGTTAGATTCGGCCAATACCTACAGCTACGAGCAACTAGTCATTGACGACGAAATATGGGGAGCCCTACTAAGAATAGCGAGAGGCTTTGAGGTAGACGAAGAAAGCCTTGCGGTTGATCTAATCAAGAAAGTTGGAGTGGGAAAACACTTCGTTGGCGAAAGGCACACACTGAAGCACGTGAAACAGCATTGGTACCCCCGCCTATACTCCCGTGTAAAGAAGACAGAGGACGCTTGGAGCGAGGAGACGCTAGGAAAGAAAGATCTCGCTATCGTAGCAAGGCATAGAGCCAAGGAAATACTTGCGACTCATGAACCACAACCTCTCGAAAGAGGCATTCAAGAAAAAATCAGGACTTTGGTCCATGAGGCGACGAGACGCGCATATTCCTAAGCGAATATTCGCGAGAAGGTGCTCCTCTAGGCAGACTCCAAAAGATGGAATGAAAACGTCCTTGTATCTTACATTCGAGAGAAATTGATTGCTCACCCTAGCTGCCAAGCTTCTGAGGCGTGCTTTCATCGGCAGGCTCAGTCACTCCTCGCCAGAGAAATGGAACCTTCAGTACGAAATATGCCCGGCGCTACGCTGATGTCTCAGCATGAAGGATGAAAGTCTAGATTGCAGAAGGACTGGGTGATTGGAAATGTCCGCCAATCCAGTCCTGAAAGCTATTCGAGAGAAGGGATGCGTAATATCCGCTGCATTCTCATACTTCTAATAGTTCACTCTTCGGTCGGCAAAGACAACTCTTCCGTCCACGATGGTACAGATCACTCGAGTCTCTGGAAGATGCTCGAGGGGGACTTCGAATAAGTGCTGCGAGAGCATGATAATGTCAGCGTATTTGTTCACTTCGAGCGTGCCTCGATCTGTTTCGCAACAAGTGGCAAAGGCAGCTCCCGCTGTGTAGGCATGGACAGCTTCCTTGCGAGTCAGCCGGTGCGGAGATGGATTCCCCTCTGGATCCTTCCGCGCAAGGGCCTCGTAAATGCCGACAAGAGGGTTGAGGTCTGCGACTGGCCAATCACTCGCGAAAGAAAGATGTGCTCCTGAATCCAAGAGTCCGCGCCACGGGAAGGCAATCCGAGTCCGACTTGGGCCAACCGCCTCCCTCCAACGACCAGTCAGTTCCGAAGCTGAGTGGCGAGGCATCATGCATGGTATGACGCCGAGTCTTGCAAAGCGAGGGATATCCTCTGGCGCTAAATTCTCGCAGTGCTCAATGCGATGCCGGCGTCCCGCTGTTCCGTTCTCCTTTGCTGCTGCCTCGTAAGCATCCAGCGCAATCCTGACCCCGCGGTCGCCGCACGCGTGGACGCAGATCTGAAAGCCTAGTTGGTCAAGTTCAGAAACAATTCCACGGAACTCAAGCACAGAGTGAACCGTATCTCCCCGAGAGTCAGGATTGTTGGTGTATGGTTCGAGCAACGCAGCCGTACCAGTTTCCTGCACGCCATCAATATACAGTTTGACAGCGCCCACACAGAACCAGTCATCATTGAACCGCGCCATCGTTTCCCTGAATTTACGATAGAGATTTCGCGGAGTTTCTCGTGGATGGTAGATCGCAGCGCGGATTCGAATCGGAAGCTTGTTCTCAGCCTGAAGCTCTTCATACACATGCAGATCCTCCAAGTTCATCTGAACATCGAAGGCAGTGGTGATACCATACCTTGCGGCGGTATCCAGCAAGCGCCGCAATCCCTCCACGGACCGACGCTGTTCGAATTCTGGCATGTGAGGTTCGAGGTCAAAGATCAGGTGAAAGATACCCGTGGGTTCCTCCGTCCTTGGATCTCTTTGCATTTCACCGATGTCATAGCCTGCTTTTCGCATAGCAAGCAGGGCTCGTTCCACGAAACGACTATTGGCCCAACCCGTGTGACCGTCCCAAGAAGTGAGCAGCACGGGTCGGTCGTCGACCACTACGTCCAAGTCTGCCTTGCTCGGCAATCTTCCAGCTCCTAAAGCGGCGTAATCAAAGCCGTGACCAACAACCATCGACTCCTCAGGGTGCAATCGCGCATATTCGGCTACGCGCTCCTGTATCTCCTTAGTCGTTGGATGATCCGTCAAATCGATCCAATTCCCGATCGTGTAGCCATACGACAAGTGTACGTGAGCGTCGATGAACCCTGGCAAGACTTGCCTGTCTTGCGCGTCTATGACCTTCGTTTTGGAGCTTGCGAGGGCCTCGATATCTCTGTGCTTCCCGATCTTGACAATCCGTCCTTCCGAACAAGCCAAGGCTTCGGCTTCGGGGGCTGATGGACTATAGATGCGTGCGTTCGTGACAATCAAGGAAGGCGAAACCATCTAGATCCCAAACTTTCGCAGTTTAGTCAATGAGCTTCTCACAGTATATTGGCATATATCCGAAGATGGTGCGCGCGTTCTCCTCAAGCAGCCAGACAGATGTTGGTCGGTTGATGAGCTCTTCCTCTTCTAGTGAATATGCTCAACAATTTGAACGCGCCGAAGCCTTGATGTGCAACTCACAGACAGTCCACGCTGAGATTTGGGCAGTATCTCGCGAGCGTATTTCCGCTAGGAGATCTCTGCGTCATTGCAGGATGCTATGAGATTGTATGGTCTTCGGGTTTTCGTGAAACCGGACTGCGGGTTCGCTGGTATACAAGGCGTCCCGGATTCATACCCGATTGTTCTCAGAAAGCTGGTCGACAGAGCCCGAAACGTGGTTGTCAGAGAGGTCTCAAGTTCCAGCCAATAAATCAGGGCGCTAACTCTTAAATCGCGAAACTGTGCCAAGCACGAGGTTGTTGTTCAAGGTTGATCGAGAAAGCTATGTTCATGGAGGGGCATGTGCCGAAAGGCGGTGCCTGTATCTCAGTCTTCCTGGTGCTCAAGGGAAGGGACGGAATTCTTGTCGGGAAGATGACTAGACCCGAGATCTGGATCGATAGGTTCCTGGTAGGCGAAGCGTTCGCCCCGAAATATGCGGCCTCAGGCAAATGGCTCATTCCTGCTTCTCACCTGAAATTCGGCGAGGATCCTGAAGATGCGGCGGTGCGAGTTCTTGTTGAGCAAGTGGGTGCGAGGAAGAGTAAGCTCTCTCTTCTGCAGGTGCAATCTCATCTTTCCCAAGACCCGAATGATCCTGAAGCCGCCCACTGGGACATTTGCCTAATCTACGGCGGAAGACCAAGAGGTAAGGTAGAGCGTCCTGAGTGGTTTTCTGACCTTAGATACGTGAAGCCGAAAGAGCTTACGAGCGAAGATTTCACACGAGGGCATGGCGATGTCCTCAAAGAACTCGGTGTGATCAAGAAATAGGCGAATATCACACCGTCAGTGTTCAAACAATCCTTGAAGTTCTACGAACGATGAGGCCTCTTCTTTCCCTTATTTTGCCCACCGCTGATTGAAAGTATTGCATGGCCTCTCGGATATTCCTTGCGCGAAACAGAGTCTGTCCAGATCCTAGGTGGTCCTTGGAGAATACTTGCGTGCATATACTTGCGATTCTAAGGTCCTTGAATGATCTCGTGGGCTCTATTCGCTGCCCAAGCCACGATTTTATTGCACCGTTGAGTGTGAATCTTGTTTCTATACGCTTCGAATCCCGCGGACGTCTTGAGATCGAGTCCTGTCAATTCACGACATTTGCATGTGCCGAAGGCTTGAACAAAGTCCGTGTAAAATCGATCCACGGCCCGATAGCAAGGATCTCGACTTTCATCGGGCATATCACGGCCTAACGCAAGGCTGATCGCCATTGTTCCTCCCGCCAACGCCCCGCAGATGTCGCCGTTTCTGGCGATGCCGCCGCCAAAACCACTGGCAATTCTGGGAATGATGGATTCAGCGCCCTGTCTCGATACGCTAGGTTGCCTGCTTACGACTAACAGAACCGACTCTGCACAATTGTACCCTGCGTTGAAGTTGTGCTTTGCTTGCTCTTCGAGGCTCATGAGTGAACCACTTCACCCCGAACAAGCCAATGGGCCTCCAATATACTCTGTTTACACGTCTCAAACACGAAAGCCAG
>Ga0129297_10000501_pt1 | contig 18623 bp, 16 predicted proteins | sample I18A1metaG_FD_94708 | JGI IMG/M metagenome (GOLD analysis project Ga0129297, IMG submission 94708) | Lake sediment bacterial and archeal communities from Gulf of Boni, Indonesia to study Microbial Dark Matter (Phase II) - ​I18A1 metaG | ecosystem: Environmental > Aquatic > Freshwater > Lake >... | reverse complement strand
TATTTCTAGTCGAAAACTAGTGAAGTGACCTTACTAGACTGGAAATGTCGTTTTCCTCCTCAAGGGTAAGAATCCTTTTCACTACTCTATCTGTCTTTTCTGCCCCGATGACCTGTGTTGACATCTGTCTAAACTTTGCAATAAGTTCATTGTCGGTCAAAGGGTTCTCTGGATCCCCCTTAGGATGAGCGACATCTCTTGTGTGCGTTTTTCCATTCTTCATACGTATACTAACCGTTGCGGCATACTTACGTGGGAATTGTTTGTCGACGTCTTTGTCCAATACGACCCTAACTTTCTTGGCCAACTCATGAATTTTGGTATCGACTATCCTTTCGGAGAAGAATTGCTGTGTCGTCAGTTGTCGGTCCAAGAATGCTGCGGCAACAACGTAAGGGATGCTGAATTGACATTCCACATAGTTGCTCTTAGTATTGGTATAACGCCGCAGACTAGTCGCAACTCGAAATGTACGCACGATGATGCTATTGACTAATGCTGATTCTATTCGATGACGGACTACTAAGTCCAAGGTAGCTTCGGCCGCTGCATGTATAAACCGGCAACAGGGGAAACGCTTGAAATAAAGGTTAGTGATTTCGAATGATTTTCCGAGGCGGCTGATTGCAATATTCTCATCGATCTTGCGAGAGATCCCAGAGTAAAGCTCGCTCACTATGTTTCTTGACCCGGTGAATCCCTTCGAAGCAAGCAACGCTGATGTGATCCCTACGCAGGCAGCCTGGCCCGTGTTAAGAGGCTTGACTGTTTGGCCGTCGTAGCTACCGCTCAAACTCAGCGGTGTGAAGTATCCAGCTATGCCAAGGGCATCTAACATTTTGCTCCGATCAAGGCCTATCAACTTACCTGCTGTAGCTGCAGATGCGATGGCTCCATAGACCCCTGTACCAATCGTCCCAGTTCGAACATGTGAAAGGCGAATTGCCCTTCCGATCCTAGTCATCAGCTCATAGCCAATTATCATCGCACTTATGAATTCCTTCCCATCAACACACGTGTATTCAGACAGCGCCATGGCCGTCGCAGGCACGACTGAGCTTGGATGAAGGCCCGAATCTCTATGTCCATCTTGCAACTCAAGGATTTCCGCTAACGATCCATTCACGAAAGCAGCGTTCTGATGCGATGTCATATCACCCGCACCAATGATAGATGCCTCCTTCTTGTCATCGATCTGCAGAACGAAGTTAATGATGGCCTTTCCCGGCTTGGTGGCTGAGCCGCCAAGCATCACTCCTGTCGCGTCCAGCAATGCGATCTTTGCTCGTTCGGCTACCTTGCGATCGAATTGATCGTAGCTTGTTTCAGTAGCAAACTTGCAGAGTCTTTCTGTTACATTCATAATCCTTCCCGTACGTGTAACGAGGACGACTGTCCTTGTATTAAGCGATTTCGAAGTCGATAGGCGTATCGAATGCATGACTCCGCAAGACTCCTTCGGAACATCAGAAGCCCAAGTCAGTTTGAAGAGATGATTTTGACACTTGCTAATACGGTTCTGATCTAGCAACCTGCTTGGATGTGTAATCTACGAATATTCAGTATTTCCGGCGAGGTCGGAGATTGTGATTGGAACATGTCTCAATGCAGGAAAAGCGTAAATATCACCTGTCTTGGTGCCTAGGCATGTGGTTCCATGAGCCTACTCCATTGAAGTTGAACAAACTTGACTGATCCGATTAGGACACATGCAGAATTTCTTTCCAGGATTCGCTTCGACGACCTGCCAAGAGATGCCGTGGACCAAGCGAAGTATTTGATCTTGGATTCACTAGGATGTGCTATTGGTGGCGCAAGAACGGCGCTAGGAACGACTGTGGTAGAAACAATAAGAGGTCTTGGCGGCAAACCCGAATCGACGATAATAGGTGACGGAGACAAGACAAACTGTGTCCTTGCTGCACATGTGAACGCAATACTGGTTGACGCTCTGGACTTTGAAGATACGTTCCACGGCCTTGGGCACCCTAGCGCGACGATAATTCCCGCAGCCCTGGCGGTCGCAGAAAGGCAAGGTGCTGATGGTCGACGGTTGATCACAGCTGTCACAGGAGCCTACGAAGTTGCGTTGCGACTGGGCTTTGCTACAAGGCCTTGTTACCGCAAAGGGAAGTTCGGCTCGTTCCAGTATTGGCATGGATTCGGTGCAGCGGCAGCTGCAGGCAAGATCCTTGAACTGGACGCCGACGGTATATTGGCGGCGTTTGGGTATGCTGGTGCAAGCAGCCCTTTGCCCATGTACGTTCGACATAGGCCTAGGACATGGATCAAGGATAACTTTGGAGAGATCACGGCAGGAGGCGTTCTTGGAGCCCTCCTTGCGCAGAGGGGCTTCATTGCTCCACGATCGCCAGATCTGGATTTCTGGCGTGAATACAAAAACGACCAAGAGCATTACGATGTGGTTGTTGACAGACTTGGAGACGACTATAAGATTCTTCTAACCGGTTTCAAGCCTTTTACAGCATGCAGGTTCGTGCATGCTGCTCTGGGGGCGTTGCAAACGGTCATGCGCGAGAACAAGATCTCTGCTTCTCAAATACGAAACGTCGTTGTCCACAGCCATCATGAGGTGGCAACGGATTTCGCCGTTTATGAGCCCAGAAATATGGTTGATGCCGAGTTCAGTCTTCCCTATACGGCGGCAATGGTGATGTTAGGCAGGAAGCCGGGCCTTGACTGGTATAGCGACGAAGCACTCAAGGACCCAGTGACTCTGGAGCAGGCACGAAAGATTCGGATAGAGTATTCCGAGGAATCTGACAGATTGCTGAACGAGGAGGATTACAGGAAGAGAAGGTCCATGGCAGTCGTTGAAGTCGTTACAGCGGATGGCAGACGCCACGAGGAGCGAGTAGAGGTCGTGAAGGGAGACCCTGGGGATCCATTGACAAGGGCGGAATTGGTCGACAAGTTCCGAGATCTTGCTAGATCTGCAGCCTTTGAGAGAGACAAGGTCGAGACAATCATCAGACTCGTGACAGGTCTGGAGTCTTTGGATGACATCAGGAAACTCGGCGAACTTCTCTCCCCTTAAGCGATCTCCAATTCACGATAACAATCGATCTTCATGGCTGGAGGTGAAGGACTACTGTTGCCGCTTGGCGAAGAGATCACAAAACGTCAGCATCTTGTTGTCCTAGCGTTGGTTCTTCTAGCACATGCTGTTGAGCACACATACGGCGCTATTATGCCGGTCCTCTTTCCTTCTATCATGGAGGAGTTTAACCTCAATTACGCTCAGATTGGTCTTCTGGCATCGAGCTATCTCTTCACTTTGAGTTTTCTTCAACTCTTCGCTGGCTTCTTGTCCAAGCGTTTCCTTAGAAAGGTTCTAATTGGTATTGGAATGATCTGGGTGGGGCTAACAACCTTCGCCTCTGGCCTGGCCCGTGGGTTTCAAGAATTGGTGTCAGCGAGAACTATGTCAGGCGTCGGGTCCAGCGTTTACCATCCTCTGAGCGGATCGTTTCTTACAGATCAATTTGGAAGATCGTCAAGGGGCAGAATAATGGGACTTCATCTGGCGGTAGGCAATATCGGGTCCACAATTGCTCCGATCCTCGCCGGGTTTACTGTCCTAATCGTAGGATGGAGGTCCACGTTGCAAGTCTTTGCGGCTCCGGGCATAGCAGCCGGTCTTCTCTTTTTGTTGTTCGTAAGGGAAAAGAGAAGCTCAACTGTCGCAGGGCTTTCTAGCCGAAGAAGTCTTGTAGCGGCTTTGCGAAGACGAGAGACACTTATGCTGATTGTTGTGGAAACGTTGCTCTCTTTTCGATCATCGGGTGTTGCCGCATTTCTTCCTGGATATCTTAAGAGTACAGTAGGATTCCCTGTTGCGATCGCAGCAACCTTCTTCTCAGTTATGTACGCTGGCAGTATTCCGGGGCCAATCGCGCTAGGCTATCTGTCCGATCGAATCGGAAGGAGAAGGGTGGCGTTTTTCGCAAATACCTTGTCTGCTTTCGCTGTCTGGCTATTGGCGATTGCTCGACTCTCGGAAGTCATCCTTGTAGATCTGATCATCCTCGGAATTGTCGCATATTCTGCGCCTGCCATAATCCAAGCATTTCTAGGCGACGTAGTGGACCCGCCTCTGCGAGACTCCGCCTTCAGCCTCTTCTTTGCTATTAGCATGACCCTGGGATACAGCCTGGCGCCTGCTGTTCTAGGTATCGTGATAGACAAGTTAGGTTTCCAATACACGTATGGACTTCTGGGCGCCATTTCTCTTCTTGCAGGGCTGCTTGTTCTTCCTGTCAAGGAAGGTGCGAACTAGATCACAAATATTGGGCATCATGAAATCGAGATTATTCTCTGTTACAGAGCAATCACAGGGGCACTCTCACGTATAGAGGAGATCCATTCTCTGAAAGAATTCTGACCCTGAGAGGAGTCGGTGCGAGCAGAGCTGATTGGCAAGGCTCTTGTTCAGGGATTTTTCCGTTCTGGCCTTCACAGGAGATTGAGGAGCTTCGCAGGGTTTGTCTTTGTCATTACGTCAATCTCTTTCTGGCTGATCCCCAGGTGGAGCATGGTCGTGATGAATATGCGAAATCCTTCTACTGGTATTGGATTCACAGGCTGACCCATGTCGCTGGAAAGGATGCACCTTTCAGCGCCTACAGCCTTTATCGCCTCAGCTATTCGTCTGGGGTCGAGCCTTTGCCTTAGGTGAGTGCAGGGCGTGAACGAGTGTTCGATATAGGCTCCCATGTCAGCCAGCTTTTTCTGCTCTTCGACTGAGACGGAAACAATATCCAAATCTGCATGTGTCACTAATATCTTCTTGACGCCAGCCTTCCTAGCTTCTGTGACCAAATACTGTCTTTCCTGAGAAGTCAAGTGCCCAGTCGCCAAGATAGCGTCATGAGCAGCCACCATGTCGAAGATCTTCTGCAGCCCGGGAACGGGAGTTCCGTCGCCCTGAAGTATTGAAATGCCCTCAACCTCCGGTAGTTTGAGCTTGCTCCAAGGGTAAGTTCTTCCAAACATCTCGATATGAGTCTTGGCGTCTACGGTCGGCATCTCGACTCTTCTTGCACCGAAGTTAAGTCCGGCGAAGACTGCCTCTGGATTGATGCCGCCAACAGCGTAGTTCAGGATTACTGAGCCGAAGACCTCGATGCCATCGATCTGTTTCCGGATTGAATAGACTCTGTCTGCGTTGATCGTAAAATGTGACTTTAACAGAACGCCTCTCATTCCTATTTCCTTGGCCTGTCGGACCACGTCAATCTCGTCAAGCGGTCTAGGAAAAAGATCTGGTCCCGCGTGTATGTGGAGATCTATTGTTCCTTCAAGAAGCTCGTAAGGTTTCATTAAACCCACGATTCCGAGAGGCATGTATATCGCTCTTAACTGTTGCGGATCTTACATTGTAGAAGAAACCTGTATCAGTGCTAACCTGACAGAGGACTATCTTTGAAGAAGCGTTTGGTGAAAACCAAAGGCGTAGATTGGTCTGAGGTCTATGCATTTTGTAGATAGGGGGCGTCGAACTTGGTCCAGTTGGACTAAACGTGTGTCGTCTGTAGTCAGGTTCCAAAAAAGGAGAGGGGGTAGAGCTACTAGCTTACCTCGATCTCTTTGCCCCATCTTTCCATGAACTTGTCCTTCATCTCGGCGTAGATGTCCCAATTGGTTGGCCACAATTTCCTTAGAGCCTCAGACTTGTAGCTTGACTCATAGAGTTCCTTGTATTCCCCAGTCAGTCGGCCAGATGTTTCTGGGTGTACAGATCCAAAGAAGGTTGTTTTGAAGTGTTCCGCACTGTAGTCTGGGCTTATGAGATAGTCCACGAGTTTGTAGGCCAACTCTAAATGTCTGGCGTTCTTCGGAATGATGATCCAACTTGCGTAGTAGACTCCGGCCTCTTTGGGAATTACCCCTTTCATCGGTATGCCTTTCTCGCGGTCAGCAGCGTATGTGTAAGCCAGTCCGAAGGGGCCGATCCACGCTTCTCCTCTCTGAACCAATGTCATGGTGTTGCTTGACCTTGGGGAGAACGAGTGGAGATTCGGGACGAGCGTCTTGATCTTCTTGAATCCCGGGTCCCAATTCTTGTCGTCTCCCCCTTCCAATTTGTTGATAGTCATGGCGAAAATGAATGACCATGTACTGCTACCAGTTGGAAGGACTACTCTTCCCTTGAACTTTGGATCCCATAGGTCGTACCATGATGAGGGAGCCGCCCACCCCTTCTCATTGAACGTCTTGTAGTCATACCATAGACCGAACGTTACCAGCCTATTGATTGTGCCAAGTTGATCTGGATCAAGGAACTCCTTCGGTATCTTAGAGAGAGTTGGTATCTCTTTCTCCGTTACTTTCTGGCATAGTCCGAGAGCCTTTGCCTGCTTGAACGGGCCCTCATCCATCATGATGACCGACGAGATGGGATTGTCTTTTTCAGCTGTCATCTTCGCCAGATTCTCAGCCGAGAGCCCCTCGCTGATGAGCAGCTTACAGTTGTACTTCTCCAAGAATAGAGGAACGACAACTTTCTCGAGTATTACTCTTTCTCCGACCGCTGCATAGATAGCGATCTCCACAGGAGGCTTCGGCTTCGTAGCCTCATAGTAATAGTAGCCACCACCGACAACCGCAACAGCAATAACCAACACCAGCAACACAGCTTGGATCCGCGTTAGAGCCTGCTTGTCAAGAAATAGATGCTCCATGTTTTTCCCCGACCGGTGTTGTGGTCTGGGTACTTTTTAAGCCTTTCCGAGGTTCAGCGATGACTAGCCTGCCGGCAGGGTCTGAAAAGTTATGGCGTTGCGGGCCTCTGCCTAATGGGTCGCTACTCAAGGCCGAGTAACATGGCCGGATTGTGCTTCGTCATTATATCGATCTCCTCTTGGCCTATGCCGCATTTCAGCATGTGTTGGACAAACATTCTCATTCCCTCGACTGGTAATGGATTGTGCATCTGTCCGAAATCGCTTGACATTACGCAGCGTTTTGCTCCCACAAGCTGAATTGCCTTGGCGATGGCCCTTGGATCTAGCCTTTGCCGCAACGGCATACATGGAGTGAAGGCGTGTTCTATGAAAGCGCCCATCTTCGCTAATTCAAGCTGTTCTTCCGGCGTGAAGAATGTAGTATCTATATCAGCATGAGTCACCATGATCTTCTTGACGCCTGCAGAGCGTGCTTCGCATAGGAGCACGCGTACCTCGTCTTTGGAAAGGTGGCCTGTGCTTAGGATTACGTCGTGTGAAGCTACCAGTTCTAACACTTCCTTGAGTTCCAGGATCGGCTTTCCCTCTTGGTCAAGAATGGTGATCCCTTTGACAGGTGGCATTGTGACGGAGCTCCATGGGTAGTTCGGCTGACCATGTACTTCCAAGTGCTTGGCAGCATGAGTTGTAGGCATTTTGACCTCCTTGGCACCCATTCCTATTGCCGCGAAGACCGCTTGCGGGTTGATTCCGCCTACAGAGTGATTCAGAGTGACGCCACCGTACAATTCAATTCCATCTATCTGTTGTCGAATGATCTGCATTCTGTCAGCATTTGTTGTGAAGTGACTCTTGAAGAGTATCGCTCTGTAGCCGACATCGCGTGCCTGTTTCGCAACGTCCAATTCAAATAGGGGTCTCTCAAGCAGGTCAGGAAGTGCGTGTATGTGGAGATCAACTGTCCCGGCCAGAATCTTGTAAGGATCTGACAATTTGCTTCACACCCATCTCAAAGAGCAGCGTCGTATGAAGCTTGTGCTACGATATGATCGACCTCGATTGCGCGTCGTCGAATCCGATGCAGCAGATAACTAGATCGCAAAGACATTGTTTCTGATTGCAGCACCTTTGTTCAACTAACCTTCTGAGGACTTGTGTCGCAGAGCTTGCCCTGGCAGGACTCCAGTATGCCTCCCTCCCTCCACGACGGTTTTTCCGTTGACTATGACATACTCGACGCCTTGGGGGTACTGATAGGGTTTCTCGAACGTGGCCTTGTCGGATATGGTATTCTTGTTGAAAACCACGAGGTCGGCCCACATGTTCTCCTTGACAAGTCCTCTGTCAGCTAGGCCAAGTCTCCAAGCAGGGAACGATGTCATCTTTCTTACCGCTTCTTCAAGGTTGATTATCTTCCTTTCTCTCACGTACTTAGCTATCACGCGTGGATGATTTCCGTATGATCTGGGATGATTCTGTCCCTCGCCAAGGATGCCGTAGGGAGCCAGAGCGTAGCCGTCAGAGCCAATCATGGAACTGTGATGCTTCATGGTTGCCTCCACTTCTTCTTCGAACCTGTTGAATCCGATGATCGTTCCAACCGCATCCTCTTCTATCAGGAGGTCAAAGAGCGCATCGAAAGGATCCGCACGTCTCTCTTTTGCTATCTCAGCGAACGTCTTCCCGATGAGAGCCTTGTTCTTCTCACAGTTTGCGAGCACAATCTTGTCCCACCTACCCAACTTGGCAAGAGCCCTGCATGCTGTGCCTCCGCTGCGAGCCCCCTCCCTGAGCGTCTCCTCTCTTATCCTCTTTCTAATCTTCGGGTTCTTCAGCCTGCGGATGAGTGCGGAGTCGCCACCTTCATTGGCCCAAGGAGGCACCATAGCCTTCAGGCTTGTGCTACCCGCGTCGTAAGCGTAGACATCGCCTGTGACGTCAAGCCCCCGTGCCCTCGCTTCGTCAACAATACTCAGGTTTATCTCCGCCCGTCCAGTTGGCTTGGACGCGATTAAGTGGGGAACATTGTGAGATATGTGAACCGGTACGCCGGCCAGCTCACCTATGTCTATAGCCTCCAAGGTGGCCTGTAGCATGGTCTCGCTTTGGCCGCGTGTGTCGGTCGCGTAGAAACCCCGGTGACTGGCAACAACTTTCGAGAGTTCGACCAGCTCATAGGTAGGCGCGTAGCAGCTAGGGACATAGATTAGTCCTGTCGACATTCCGAATGCCCCTTGCTTCATCGACTCATTAACAAGGTTCTTCATTCTTTCCAGTTCGGAATTCGTGGGCGGACGATTCTGATAAGCCATTACTGCCGAACGAATCGTGCCATGGCCCACGAGGCCAGCGACATTGAGCGATATCCCTTGCCTGTCGAGTTTCTGCAAGTATTGTCCGAACGATCTCCAGTCCCACTTAACGTTGTCACTCAACGAGCCATAACGCTTCTTTATCAGTTGCAAGTTCTTTGGCGTAAGAGGAGCCACAGAAAAGCTACAGTTGCCTATGACCTCTGTTGTAATACCCTGTCTTACCTTGCTCTCAGCCGCAGGATTGATGAGAAGCACAAGATCTGAGTGAGAATGCATATCAATGAATCCCGGTGACACGACTAACCCGGAGGCATCAATTGTCGTCTCAGCCTGAACTGAGCTCAGATCACCAACTGCTGATATCTTCCCATTCTCGACGGCCACATCTGCCTCGAAAATTGGTGATCCTGACCCGTCTATCACATGGCCCGATTTTATGACGATATCATACACCATTTGCAGACTTCACCCAGCTCTGTAGATACCGCTGATACTGTGATTAAGAATTTGCGCCTCGTGACTTGATATCAAATGATGGAAAGGGAACACACATTGAAACTGTTTCGCCTCCCTGTGGACGGCTTTCGAAGATCCGAACAAGACGTATGCGAAAGGCACCAATCAACATTTCCACTGAAGATCTCAGTATCATCGTGAGAGATTCGCCACCCCTTTCCTCAGCATTTTTCACCCGTACCCAGTGATTCTGGAGTATGTGTGCCTGCGGCTCTGGCCGTTCAAACCTTTTATATTTCCTCGTTTGCGAGGTCTAGGTTCAGAAGGTGAAACGGCTTTGGGTAGAAAGATTAAGGTATCTTTTCCCGAAGAGCGCGTCTCAGGTCTTGCTGAACTCGCTGAAGAAGACGCGCCAAAGACCTCACAAGCTATATGGAATCTGCTGCCATTGAAGGCGAATGCACTTCACGATATCTGGTCGGGCCACGTAGTATTCCTCTTTCTAGAACCCACAAGGATCATCGAGTACGAGAATGTGTCTCGTATTCTCGACGTATGTCCAGGAGACTTGTACTACTACTACAGGGCCCCTCACTTCTTCAGAGGCGCCCCTTACGGTAAGGTGGAGGCGAGCGAGATCGGAATAGTGTATGACAGGGATACGCAACCATGGGGGCCCAGAGGTGCGAAGGGCGTTAACATATTTGGAACAGTCACAGAGAACCTTGAAGGTATCGCTCGCGTATGTGAACGAATGATTTGGGATGGAGCGAAAGCAGTACTTCTGGAGAGGACCTAAGGAGGAAAAGCACTAATGAGAAAGATGGAATTCGAGCTAGACGGTGCGAAGGCTAAAGCCATCATGCTTGAAGATGCGGTGCCCAAGACATGCGAAGCGATATGGAACAAGCTTCCTTTAAGCGGTATGTCAATTCACGCAAAATGGGCCGCGAGAGAATTCATGCTACACCTGAGTGGGAAGAACAGGATCATTCTCAAACCTGAAGGACCCAGTGCCGAAGAGGACATTGCGGGAACACTGCACCAAGTGCCCTTCGGTATGGGAAGAATATCGTACTTCTTTAGGGAAGCTGGTGTGCTGCGAGGAGTCCAACGAGACTACTCACCTGAGTTCCAGCGAGAACTGTGCGAGTTCGCAATATACTACGGACACGGAGCTCCGTCCATTCAAGATCCTGGAAGACAGCCAGATCCGACTAAGTCAGTTAACATCTGGTTTGCAACCTTTGAAGAGCCTATCCCCAAGGACTTCGTTGCCAAGGCTGATGCCATGCAATATGAGGGAATGAAGCCGCTGGCAATAAGGCGGCTGGGAACGAGCAGGTGAATCCGGGATGTCTCGCAAAATAGCGATAACCTTAGGCAAGGCAAAGGCCAAGGCAGAACTACTTGACGAAGATGCGCCGAAGACCTGCGACCTAGTATGGAACATGTTGCCCATTGAAGGGAAGACGGGCCACACAATAGAAAGTGGAAAAGAAGTATTCATGAACCTTGACCGCAAGGTCAAGCTCGTGCCGGAAAATCAGACGATTCATGAGATACCAGGAGATGTCGTGATATACTTCAAGCAAACGATACCTCCGCCTGCCGCTTCCCCCCGTCCCGTGATCAGCTTCATCTATGAAAGAGATGCACAAGTCAGAAGCCTTCACGGACCTGTTCCAGTCAACCTATTCGCCCGAATTACGGATGGCCTCAAGGAAATCGGTGACGAAGCAGTTCGAATGAGAAGAGAAGGATACCAGAACATGAGAATCAGCAGAGCCTAGTTGCCGCTCTGCTGATTATCTTTCCGATCTTCCACTGGAGTGGTGCTTTTTCCAGGATTTCGCCTTCCAGCTCCGAAGGTAGAGGTGTAAGCCAGAAAATCGCCGGCAGACGGAGTGGCTTCTAGAGCTATGAGGTGTGCACTCTGAACCCTCTCGAGACTCTGGCGGAATATGTAGCAAAGGCACATTACGATAACCTGCCAGGGCAAGTTGTAGAGCAAGCGAATTTTGTGATCCTAGATACGATTGGCTGTGCCCTAGGTGGAGCTAGGACTGGCCTTGGGAGGGTCATCTCTGACACGATAAAGAGCCTTGGAGGCAATCCCGAAGCGACGATGATAGGCCAACGGACTAAGACCAATTGCGTCTTTGCCGCACATGTGAATTCCATTCTTGCTGACGCACTGGATTTTGAGGACACATACCATGGTCTGGGTCATCCAAGCGCCACAATAATCCCAGCGGCATTATCCGTTGCCGAGAGATCAGCTGCGAGCGGGAAGGAGCTGATCACGGCTGTCGTCTGCGCGTATGAGACATCGATGCGTCTCGGTCTGACCATGAGACCCTGCACCCGAAAGGGAAAGTTTGGCTCTTTCCAGTACTGGCACACTTTTGGAGCTACAGCAGCTGCAAGCAAGATTCTAAAGCTCAATGCTGATGAAATCATGGCAGCGTTTGGATACGCCGGCGCAAGCGCGCCTCTTCCCACGTATGTTGCGGCACGCCCCCTTAGTTGGATCAAAGACAATTTCGGAGAAGCAACTGCCGCAGGAGTACTTGGCGCGCTTCTAGCGGAGAAAGGTTACATTGCCCCAAGATCGCCCGATTTGGAGTACTGGTACAAGTACGATTCAGAAAAGATGCTCAAAGAGAAGCTGACAGGCGGACTGGGGACAGAATACGTGATCCTTCTTACAGGATTCAAACCCTACAGTGCCTGCCGATTCTTACACTCAGCTCTGGGGGCGCTTGAAACTATCATGAGAACTAACAGGATCACACCTAGTCAGGTAGAGAAAGTTGTCTTATATAGTCACAAGGACGTGGCAGAGGATTTTGCCGTATACAGACCTGAAAATATGGTCGACGCCGAATTTAGTTTTCCCTATGTTGCAGCAGCAATGATGCTTGGTAAGAAGCCAGGCCTTGACTGGTATAGCGCCGAAACTATGAGTGATCCAGAGATTCTGGAAATGGCACGAAGGATCGAGATCAGATATTCGGAAGAGTCTGACAGACTGTTGAACCAAGAGGACTACAAGAAGAGAAGAGTATTGGCTGAAGTTGAGGTGTTTTCCGCAGATGGGAAGCATTATCAAAATAGATCGGAACTATCTAAGGGAGATCCCCAAGACCCGTTAACTCGGCCTCAGCTGTTGCAGAAGTTCAATTATGTCGCCGCCTCTGCAGGTATGCCAGAAGACAGGATTCTCAAAACAGTACAGGCAGTAACAGGTTTGCAGACTCTTTTAGACGTTAGAGAACTTGGAAGTCTTCTCTTCCTGTAGGGCCCAATAGAATCTGGACATATCGACTGACAATGTACTTCTCATCATTAATTATCCGAAATTGCTGGCTTGAACGGAAGTCGTGACGAAAAGGATGCTGTTCAGAAGCACGTAAAGTCATTTGAATCTCGAAACGAGTCTGTCTGAAAGTTGTTTGAGCAAACGCCGTCTTGCAGGATATTCGGCTTGCACTGGCGAAGCAATAAGATGCGTCACGCCGCATGACCTAAGCCCCTCAACTTTCTCTATGCACTGTTCTGGGGTACCTGCTATTGCGAAATCCTCAATCATCTGATCTGTTACGAGTTGGCATGCTTCCGTAAGTCTTGCCGCGCTGTACGCCTTCTTGATCTTCTTCACCCTCTCTTCGTCATACCCTAGTTGTCGAAGTGTGTCATAGGCGTCGTCCCAGATCCTGTAGGGCACGTGAGGCCGAATTGCCTCTCTGGCCTTATCTGTATCTCTTGATAGGAAAACTCGTGTGAAGAGAGCTTTCTTGACACTCCGCGGATCTCTCCCGGCTCTATTTGCTCCTTGAACGATGGCGTTCATAGCGTAGCTTATTGCTCGCGGAGTAGTCAGCGAGCTAAGTATTGCTCCGTCAGCAATCTCGCCAGCAAGAGTCAGAGTCCCTTTTCCGCGGCCTGCGAGGTATATGGGAATCATACGCTTGGCTTTGAAGCCAAGTTCAGCGTCCTTCAGCCTGAAGAGTTGTCCGTCGAAGCTCGATTTTTCTCCACTGAAGACACTGCGCATGACCTTGATCGCTTCTCTACATGTCTGTCCTATATTCCCACGGCGGATGCCTAGCGGTTCGAGAAGGTTTCTTCTAGATCCTATTCCGAGGCCGACAACTGTTCTACCGCCCGAGATCTCGTCTAGTGTGGCAAAGGCCGCAGCTGTCACAGCAGGGTGTCGTGTGTAGGGGTTCGTGACAGAAGTTCCCAGCAAGATTGACCTCGTTTGCATCGAACATGCTGCCATTGTCACGTAGATGTCTCTGTTAAGTCCCACATCCGCTACCCATGCATAGTCAAATCCCAGATTCTCTGCCAATCTCAATTCTCTCACGATTTTGCTGATCGGTCTTGAACAGCTAGTCGCGAAACCAAACTTCAAACTCCAGCTCCCCTAAGGACAGAATGCGATCCGCGATGGTTCTCTGTAGGCGATTATAGACGATCTATTTGTACATGCTTGCTATTCCGACGAATCTGTCGATCACGACCATCATTCCCAACGATAGAATCGTGGCGAACGAGGCTGCTGCCACAAGAGATGGCCAGGCGTAGAACTCTATTTCCTGAAAAATCACGACAGGAAGAGTGATATATCTCGGGTTGGATAGGAACAAGGCAATTGTAGTGTTGTTGAAAGAGCTCAGAAAGGAAAACAAGAATCCGCCTATCAGACCTGGCTTGATCAAAGGCAGAGTCACCTTATAGAAGGCGACGAGTGGACTTGCGCCCAAAACCATGGCAGCCCTCTCCAAATCTGGGTCAAGTCCGCTCATATTCGCTGAAAGGGTGCGAATCACAACAGGTAGTTCCACAACGAGGAAGCATATCACAAAATGGATCGGCAGAATCGGCCCCATGCTCGCGAAGAAGAAAAGCGCAGCCAACGCAAATACCACCTGAGGAACCGTGAAAGGCATATTGAGCATCGTGCTTAGCATCGCTTTTCCTCTAAAGCGGTGTCTGACGAGAACGCGCGCACTTGCAAGCGCGACAAGAACGCTGAGCACTGAGGTGACTGCCGATATCTGAATGCTGAGAAACATGCTTCTCTGATAGAGTTCCTGTGAAAGGAATTGGCTCCACCATTTGAAACTGATGAGATCCGGTGGAAATGATATGTAGTCTGCCTTGGTGAATGAGGCGCTTATCAGGACGATCACGGGAACCATAATAATGATACATGCGAGATACACGTAGCATCTCAAGAGAAGTTGTCCAGTTTTCATGTCCTTAGCCATCCCAGCCTAGTCTTCTGCAGGAAATACGTAAAAAGTCCTACAAGTATCGTGCTGATAACGAAAAGTATTACAGCTGTCGCAGAACCAAGCGGCCAGTTGTACACTGAAACGATATTATCATATATTATGACTGACATGACTTTTATCATTCTTCCGCCGAGCAGAAATGGCGTCACAAAAGAGCTGAGCGAGAGAGAAAAGGTCATAATGGAACCCGCAAAGATGCCCGGAAGGCTTAGGGGAAGCGTTACTTGACGAAAGGCTTGAGACGAATTCGCTCCATGAATGCGGGCCGCATTGACAACTGACCAGTCTATCCTTTCTAGTGAGGAACGCAAGGTAATAATCATATATGCGAGTTGGGTGTAAGTCAGGCCGATTATGATGCCTTCCTTTGTAAACATGAGTCTAAACGGGCCCTGAATCAGATTGAATGCCGTCAAGAGGCGGTAAACGGTTCCATACGGGGATAGAAGAATGACCCATGCAAAAGAGACTACTACTACTGAAACCATTATCGGTGCAAATATGATGAAGGAAACAATCGTGTCTTCAGTTCTACTCTCTATTCGAGCAAGATAATAAGCCATGGGATATGCCAAAACCAACGTTGCAATCGTTGTAACCAGCGAGATTTGAAATGAGTTTAGAATAGCCGTCACATACATATCGTCAGTCAGCGCCTTGACGTAGTTCTCCCAAGTAAGTGTCCGTGTGAATATTAGCAGTGGATCGTACGTGTACATGCTATAGGCGAATATGAGCACTAACGGCCATAGAAAGAACAATAGAATGACCGCGACTCCTGGAAGGGCGAGGAGCATCCAGTTTGGTATCGCTATTCTCAAGACTCAGTTTCTCCTGGAAGAACCAGGATGTCTCTCGGGTTCAACTCGACATACACCGTCTCACCTGTTTCATGCATCTTTCCAGTCCGCTCTTCTTCACCACCGGCGTGTACGAGCAATCTCAAGTCTCCAACCGCAACAGTGATGCGGCTGGTCGGTCCCATGTAAAGACTGCTCTCAACGGTTCCCTCGAAGATGTTCTCTCTTGACTCTCTCTTGTCCAGTAGCGCTATCTTTTCGGCTCTGATGGCCAAGACTAGAGGCTCGTTCTTCATCATAAAATCGGTCTTCCGCACAACTATCGCTAATCCTTCGTCTGTTACAACTGTCCCAGTCGTGTCAGAAACATCCCGGACCCTACCTCGAATGAAGTTGGAGTGACCAACAAAATCCGCGACGAAAACGGATCTCGGTCTCCTGTAGATCTCCAGGGGAGAGGCTACTTGAGCTATCGTTCCGTTTTGGAAAATAGCAACTCTATCCGACATCGCAAGTGCTTCCTCCTGATCATGCGTCACATAAACAGTGGTGATCCGAACTTCCTTCTGAATTTTCCTAATCTCTGCCCGCATTGAATTCCTCAATTTCGCGTCAAGGTTGCTCAAAGGTTCATCTAACAGCAGAACACTGGGCTCGATAACTAGTGATCGAGCGAGAGAAACGCGTTGCTGCTCTCCCCCGGACAGCTGATGCGGGTATCTCGCTTGATAGGTATCCATCTGTAGGTTCACTAGGTCCATTACCCTTCTCACTCTGGTTGGGACCTCGTCCTTAGAGGTCCTAAGGAATTTCAAGCCAAAGGCAATGTTGTCGAATGTCGTCATATGTGGGAAGAGAGCATAGTTTTGGAAAACCATACCCAATCCGCGTTTGTGGGGTGGGGTATTCGACATCTCTTTGCCGCCGATACGGATCTCGCCGCTATCCGCGGAAAGCAGGCCTGCAATGATGTTGAGTGTTGTTGTTTTGCCACACCCGGAAGGACCGAGGAGAGTTACAAACTCTCCTTTGCTGATTGATAGGGTTACACCTTTGAGGACATGTGAGTTGCCAAATGACTTGTGAATGTCAACTAGCTCGAGATAGGGGCTTGTCAACTTTTCGCGCCGCTAGTTAAGAATTGCAGTTGTCTATAAAAGTCTTCGAATCTGTAACTCTGGAAGAATGTCTAGACCATGCTTAGTCTAGCTAAACTACCGCATGCAGCTCGCCGACGCCCAATTATCCCGATACCTTGAAAGAAGATCTCCTGATGCCGAAGTCGCAATAGAATTCAAAAAAAGGAGGAAAGTTGGATCGAGCTAAGCGGGCGTTTCTATCTCTTTGCTCCATCTTTCAATGAACTTGTCCTTCATCTCAGCGTAGACGTCCCAGTTGGTGCTCCACATCTTCTCTAGGAGCTTAGGGTCATAGACCGACTCGTAGAGTTGCTTGAATTCACCACTTAGCTTGCTAGAAACGTCTGGATTTGGATGTCCCCAGTAGGTCAATTTGAACCGCTCAGCAAGGTACTCTGCGGTCATGGTAAAGTCCACGAACTTGTATGCTAGTTCCAGATTTTTAGCGTTTTTCGGTATGTATTCCCAACTGACGCTAAAGTCTCCTCCTTCCTTCGGAATCACGCCTGCCATTGGTATGCCTTTTTCGCGGTCAGCAGTGAATGCATATGCTATTCCGAAGGGGCCGATCCATGCTTCTCCTCTCTGGACCAACGTCATAGTGTTGCTTGACCTAGGGGAGAACGAGTGCAGGTTCGGAACGAGCGTCTTGATCTTCTTGAATCCTGGGTCCCATTTTGTGTCTGTGCCTCCTTCCAGCCTATTGATGATCATAGCGAATTGATAGGACCATGTGCTGCTTGCCGTAGGAAGGACTACTCTTCCCTTAAACTTCGGGTCCCACGGGTCATACCACGATGAGGGAGCCGCCCACCCCTTCTCCTTGAATGCCTTGTAGTCATACCATAGACCGAACAGACTCAGGGTGTTTGGTACGCCTAGTTGATCTGGATCCAGAAACTTCTTCGGTATCTTCGCTAAGGTCGGTATTTCCTTTTCCGTCACCTTGAGACACAGTCCGAGAGCTTTCGCCTGCTTAAACGGGCCCTCATCCATCTGGATGACTGATGCAACAGGATTGTCTTTTTCTGCTGTTGCCTTCGCCAGATTCTCAGCCGAGAGCCCCTCGGTGATGAGTAGCTTACAGTTGTACTTCTCCAGGAAGACGGGGGCAGCGACTTTTTCAAGAAGCGATCTTTCTCCGACCGCAGCATAGACAGCCATCTCCACGGGAGGTTTCGGCTTCGTAGCCTCATAGTAATAGTAACCACCACCGACGACCGCAACCGCAACAACTAGGACAAGCACTGTAGCCTGAATTCGCGTCAAAGCCCTATTGTCCAAGAAAAGCCATGTCAAACCCAAATCATCTCCAGATGCAGGGTTATCTGGCCCAGTCTTCTTAAGCCTTTTGCAGTCTGGTTTCGATGGTTCCATCGCTTGTGGCAGCCTAAGATGCGGTACCTTTCGTCACAGGGTTTGCTGCTGGTGGCTTCTATTTTGTTAGACCATGCTTGATTGAGTTCGCCATTTCCGACATGGATAGGAACTCGGCACCCTCCATCTGCAGAAAGTCGAGAAAACGTTCCAAAGTCGTCAGTCGCTCATCGTCTCTTGCTATCACGTATGGATGAACGCCTAAAACGAAGTATTCTTTCGATGCTCTGTAGGCTTCCTTCCACAAATACTCAACTCTCTCAGGCTTAAGAGCCAACCTGCTTAGCAAGGTGTTGTCGTCCGGAAACAGTGAAGGTATCTCCAAGATCTTATCATACCATTTGAACTCAAACGGTTTGGATAGTGCAGGAAAAAAAGCTCGGCTTGAATCCCAAAGATATCCTATGGTTGATAGCGCTCGGGGGATCCTTTCATCAAACATGTAATAGGGCGACCTAAAACCCTGAACCTTGAAGTCGGCTGCGCATGACTCGCATAGCGTCACGACGGCCTTGTGGCC
>Ga0129297_10000499_pt1 | contig 18671 bp, 21 predicted proteins | sample I18A1metaG_FD_94708 | JGI IMG/M metagenome (GOLD analysis project Ga0129297, IMG submission 94708) | Lake sediment bacterial and archeal communities from Gulf of Boni, Indonesia to study Microbial Dark Matter (Phase II) - ​I18A1 metaG | ecosystem: Environmental > Aquatic > Freshwater > Lake >... | reverse complement strand
GTCTTCAGATCGTCAATGAGCCTCTGCTCCAACGTGCGCCTGACTGGGGCACTCTTCAGAGTAAACTCGTCAGATGCTACTAGAACGACAGGCTCCAATGCAAGGACCGGAACTTCACGGCTGAACCCAGATGGTATCAGGAAGCCTCGATAAACTGATCGAAAGAAAAAGAGGGAAAAGGAGGGCGATGGGGCTAGAATTCTTCAGACCCGGTTGACGGCGGCGGCATTGGAGGCTTCCCTTCTTTCATGCCCTTTGCAGCCACGACGTCGTCGATCCGAAGGATCATCGACGCTGCCTCTGTCGCCGACTTCACGATCTGGAGCTTCACTCGTAGCGGCTCCAAGACATTCAGGGCGCGTGTGTCCTTAATCTTCCCCGTGTACACATCGACTCCGTACCAGCGGTTCTTGGGGTCCTCGTGCTTTGCCCTGAGCTCCACCATCACATCAATCGGATCCAGACCCGCATTCTCTGCGAGGGCAAGCGGAACACTCTCCAGTGAGTCTGCGAATGCTTCGATGGCCAGCTGCTCGCGGCCGCCAACTTTGACGGCATAGTCTCTTAGCTGTCTTGCTGCTTCAGCCTCGGGTGCGCCGCCCCCGGCGACGATTTTCGCATCTTCAATAGCATCTCTCACAACGCACAGTGCATCGTGGAATGACCTTTCGGCCTCGTCAACGACGTGTTCTGTGCCTCCTCGGAGGACTGCCGTCACGGCCATGGGATTCTTGGCATCTCGGACGTAAACCAGCTTGTCATCACCGATCTTGGTCTCTTCGATAAACCTCGCTTCGCCCAGGGACGCAGCGGTCAGGTCCTTGATGCTGGCGACTATCTTCGCGCCAGTTGCTTTGGCCAGTTTCTCCATGTCGCCGCTGCTCACATTCTTGACGGCGGCGATACGCTTCTTGGCAAGGAAGTGCAGTGCGATGTCGTCGATCGACTTCTCGCAGAAGACGAAGTTCGCGCCCGTGTCTGCGACTTTGTCGACCATCTCCTTCAGCATGCGTTCCTCTTCATCGAGGAAGAGCTTCATTTGGTCTGGATTGTTTATGTTGATCTTGGCGTCGAATTCCGTCTTCTCTATTTCGAGCTTCGCGTTGAGGAGGGCAATCTTCGAGTTCTCGACACGCTTGGGCATTTGGGGATGCGCAACTTCCTTGTCGACTACTATGCCTTTCACAAGTTCGGTCTCTTCGAGGCTCTTGCCGTGTTTCTTGAGCACCTTCACTAGGTCCACGTCGACTTTGGTCTTGCCATCTCTGATTTCCTTGACCTGCAGCGCCGCATCCACCGACAGCTTGGCCAAGTAATCTCTTGCGGTGGATACGCCCTTGGTGGCGATCGCGGTCATCGCGATCTTCTGCAGGGCTTCGGCATCGCTGGGATCGATTGTTTCGGCTATGTTCTCGAGGATTTCGCGTGCTTTCTCTGCTGCCCTCTTGTACCCGTCGACAACGACGGTTGGGTGCACGTCCTTGTCGAGGAGCTTCTCAGCTTTCTCAAGTAATTCGCCGGTCAAGACGACGGCTGTGGTGGTTCCATCGCCCACTTCGGCGTCCTGGGTCTTGGCGACTTCAACGAGCATTTTGGCTGCGGGGTGCTGTACGTCCAGCTCCTTCATGATTGTGGCTCCGTCGTTTGTTATGACGACGTCACCGATGGTGCTCACGAGCATCTTGTCCATTCCTCGAGGGCCAAGGGTAGTCCTAATGGTTTCGGCCACAACTTTGGCTGCGAGGATGTTGTTTCGCTGTGCGTCTCTGCCAGTTGTTCGTTGAGCTCCTTCCTTCAGTATTACGACGGGAAGAGTTTGTGCTTGAGCTGACATTTACATCACTAAATTTGTTACTTGCGGTAACAAAGTTCTATTTAAATTTTTTCGGCGGGCCAAATTGAGTATTGAAAGGCTCTGAAGTCGGCTGATCGCGCTTCGCTGTCAGCTGCCGAAATCTAATAGTGTGCGATCGGCGCGTGCGGTCGCGACCTTATCGGACTCTTTTGCGATCAATGTGTCTCCGCGAATCTCATTCAGGATGACCATTGCTTCTCCCAACGGAATATTCAGCTGTATCGCCAGCTCTTGGGGCGAGATTTGTGGCCGCTCCTTAACTACGACGTCTGTTGCGTACCTCTTGTGGTTCTTGTACATCGGCAAGGCATGCACAGTGTCGACCAGCGTCTTCCAAAGCTCGTCTAATTCCATGGCCCTTTGATGTTGCGACATTGTGTCCGCCTCAGTTAGTGAGTTTGCATTAGGTCCTTCGATAATGATCCGGTGCCCGCTAGCGCTGCTTCACTCATGCGCAAAATAAACTCTAATTCTTCCTTGGGTGACGCCGTCTACCCTGCAGAATCCAAATCTGACTAGTTGGGCCACCGCGCCTACATTTTCAAGCGCAAGTGCCTTTTCGGCTAGGCCTTGCTTGATCGAGGCATCAGGCATCACAACTTCCACCGGCACATTCTCTTGCTTCGGAACCCACTGTATAACGGGAATGCCCCCGGCCTCATCCACGGCCTCGCTCAGGAACCGCCCCTTCACAGCCCCATCTGACACGGCGAGCGCTTTGAAGTTAAATAGCCCCATGAGGCGGACAGCTTGCGCGGATTTGAGGAGCGAAGCATCGCTCCCAGCTAGATAGAGCTCCGCGACACCATCGCGAGATTGGACTCTCAGCGTTCTAAACCCCATCTGCGAATGCTGGGGGTGGAGTGGGGCCTGAACGACGTACTCTCTGCCTACTCCTTCAACATGCGCTTCGAGTGGGTCAGGTACGAAGTAGTATCGGTGCGCTGACTGGTCGATTAGCTTTCGATTTTGCGCATAGATATTGTCCCAGCTTATCGTAACGTCGACTGGCCGAGGCCCGACTTCCCAGATTATGTGGCGTATGGTTTCTGGGCTGAAACCTCTGCGCCTTAATGCGGCCAGCGTTCCTAGCCTAGGATCGTCTATCCCCCAGTATTCGCCCGACTCGAGAGCCTTCATAAGCCTAGACTTGCTGAGGTCGGTTCCTTCCACCTTCAGCCTACCGTAGTGAACAGCATCCGGATATTCCCATCCCAAATGCCCATACAGAAACAGTTGCCGGGCCATGTTCGTCAGATGCTCCTTCCCTCTGATCACGTGGGTGATTCTCATTAGATGGTCATCCACCCCGGACGCCAGATTGTACAGGGGCCAAACCCTGTACTTCGAGCCAACACGAGGGTGCGGGTTTCTGTCAGGGTCAATGATTCTAAAAGCAGGCCATTCCCTGACAGCAGGATTAGGATGCGCCAGGTCGGTCTTTATTCGAAAGACGGCAGCGCCCTCATGGTATCTGCCTCCGAGCATCATATTCCAGCGTTGCATCTGCTCTTCTCCACTCTGATCTCGATCTGGACAAACCTTGCCTGCGCCGACAAGTGCTCGGAATTCATCGGGTTGGCATTCGCACACATACGCCGCACCCTTCCTCAGCAGTGATTCGGCCACCTCGTAGTAGGTCAGAAGGCGGTCGCTCTGTATGTACTCCTCGTCCCACTCACAACCCAACCATCTGAGATCCTCCCTGATCAAGTCGTAGAAGACTAGTTGGGCCTTCTTGAGCCGAGGGTCAGTGTCTTCGAATCTGAGGACAAACTTGCCCTTGTACATCTTGGCGTAGTCATGACTCAGAATGGCGGCTCGAGCATTGCCGATGTGAAGCACGAAATCTGGGTTCGGTGCCAAGCGCGTGACTATTAGGTGATATTTCTGTGCGCTAGGCAGGGGCGGAAGGACTTTCTCCTCTTCAGGCCTCTCCTTGGTGAGCTCCTGTGGCCACCTTTCTCGGACCATCTGCTCTAGTTCTTGGGCCGGCGTCGAATTGACTTCCAAGACAACCTGCTGGACGAGAGAAAACAGTTCTTTGGCTCTTGGTCGGAGATCCGGGTTTTCCCCGAGCAGACCTCCCAAAACCGCCTTTGCATCTGCTCTACAGTCATGCTTGAGCGCGTTCAGAACCGCTGCCTTGCGAACCTTGTCGACAATCTCACTTGACATTTTGATTGCTCTGTGTCATTGTCAGCCCTAGAACAAATGGCTATCAGTAACCCGTGCTGGACCTCCAACCCTGCTCCTAAGAACGCTGAGATTTCTTGCTGTTTCAAGCTTCCTGCAAACGGCTTCAATGTGCTCCTGATATGTGTTCAAGTAAACAGACGGCCCTGTATCGAGTGAATACCAGACGGGTAGCCCTTCAACCTCACGGATTCGCCTTACTTCCTGTAGTATTTGGAGAGTCTGGGGTGCCATCAGTAGGAGGCCGTCCTTGCCCGTCATGGTGACTGCGTGAAGACTCAGTGACTCTGCTTCCGTGAGCTTCCCTATGCTATCAATGTCATCATTCCTTATTGCACGTAGCATGCGTGGCACAATCCTCCTGACTTCTCTCAGCCTTGACTGAAAGAACGGTGAGTGAACGGATTCCTCATGGGCCAGTTCCGTCTTGACTTGTGAAGGTATTGGAATTATCCCCATTACGAGCCTCGAACTATTGGCCGGCGCTATCTGTTTGGCATAGGACCTCCCGTTCCTATCGGCGTACCAGATCGAGAGTCCTCCGACTAGGCTCCGGCTCGCAGAGCCTGCGCCGAGGCGTGCAATTTCACTCAGATGCTCCTGCCCCAACTGCAAACCGAGCGCCTGGCTTGACGCAAGCGCTATAGACGCGAATGCGGAGGCTGAGAAACCAAGTCCTTTGCCTTCGAGCAGGCTGTTTGCGCTTGAGAGCCTGAAGTGCCCCCGACTCTTGGCCATTCTTCGGAGAGGCGACACCACCGCTAATACGCGAACTGCTTCGGAGGTCGTGGCAGGTTTTCCATTTATTTCGATAGTATCTTGGGAAAATCCATCATTGAATTCAAATGTGGAGGTGGTCGTGAGTTTCTCAACACATACAGAGACGCTGTCGTGAAATGGGACCCTGCGCCTCTTGTCCTTGAGTCCATGATATTTCACTAAGCCCTGAATCGCATGTGCAACCGCGGTGGCCTTGCCCAAATCAATCACAGATCTTGCTCTCAGTCTATTACGCCCGTGACTGCAGCCACCCGCATCGCCGCCTCTGTCGTAAGCCCGCTTTCACCCAGAATTGTATAACGTTCGGGCCTTATCGCATGAGCTCTAGTCAAAGCCTCGACTATGTACTCAGGATCTATGCCAAGTTCCTTGGCGGTTGTAGGCGCACCTATCTTGTGAAGTACGTCTTTTATCAGTTGCCAGTTCGCACCGTGCAGATAAGCGCAGATTATGGTTCCCACACCACATTGCTCCCCGTGGAGAGCCGGTTTGGGTGCGATGATGGTAAGGGCATGGCTGAACAGATGCTCTGCGCCGCTGCAGGGGCGGCTGGTTCCCGCGATGCTCATTGCGACGCCGCAGCTGATCAGCCCTTCAACAAGCGTTCTTACCCCGGACTCGGTCATCGCTCTGATTGCGTTCGAATTCTTCATCACCAGCCGCGAACTCATCAACGCGAGCTCTGCCGCATAATCACCATAGTACTCGTTCTTGATCCTGTGGGCCAGCTTCCAGTCCCTGACAGCCGTATACTTCGCAACCACATCACCACAACCGCTCGCGATCAACCGGTATGGGGACTTGCCTATGACCGAGATATCAGCCACGATTGCGATGGGCGCATGAGCGAGAAAAGAGTAGGGCCGATTCAAACCCCTCATCGAAACCAAAGGACTCGCAATCCCATCATGAGATGCAGCGGTCGGAACGCTGAGAAATCTTTTTCCGCTCTTTCTACTGCTCAGCTTTGCCACATCGATGTCCTTGCCGCCTCCAACGCCGACCACAATGTCTGACTTGGTGCGACGAATCTCACGCTGAACTCTTGAAACCTGACCTGTGGTTGCACTTTCAACAATTACTGTCGAGGACTTGAAGCCAGCACTTCTCAAGGACTCGAGAACAATATCCCCTGCGATGGAAAGGACCTTGCGACCCGTGACAACTAAGACAGGACCGCGATAACCGAGGCGCGTGAGCGTTTCTCCTACTAGCGGGACAACTCCTTTCCCAATCAGCACCTCGCGGGGCAACTGCATGTAGTGAGCGTGTCGTGGAATGAGCCGCACGCATGATCACATCAAAAGTAGCAATGAAAAAGCAGCAATCACGATGACTACGGGGAATAGAGCCATGGCAGTGAGCGTTGATATTCTGTGTACAAAACTCATCAGCCTCCTCAGCGACTTTGAACCCAAGGTTGTAACCGGGACTTGCCCCGATACGACCCCCACTTCACACCTCTCTAAGCTCGACAGCGCTTCTTGGCAGGCTGCTGCTATCTCTTCCAGCAATACCCCTTTCGGAACCACCTCTCCGATTGTGTGATACCCAAGCCTAGCAGACACAACGCCATTCACCATGTGCGTATCGGTCGTCATGACCTCCCCGTCGCTATATCCGATTCGTCTCGCAACTTCCAAGATTTCCTCACGTAGGCCTCTTACCATGTTGTTCCCGTCAACGTTCACGTATGCGAATCGTTGGCCTCCGATTTCGATTCCTAGGACTGAAATCCCCGCAGGACCCAACCCGTCCTTTAAGGTAAACCCTACGGGAACTCTGTGAGATGCGCCGACGCGGAACGAAATAGCGTTTTCTTCAGATGAGACTTGGAGAGCAGATAGGGCGGCTTCTTCAAGAGCTCCGATCTTTTGTGATGACATCGTCGTTGGGCCTGTCAGGCAATTGTGCGCATCCACCAACGCAAGATGAGTGAAGCGCCCATGAATGAGACCAGCAAGCCTGCTGGCAACCTCAGATGGAACATCCTCCATGTCATACGGAGAAGTCGTCATCGTCACAAGTGCACATCCGTCAAATACTTGCGATGTTGCCGTCGCTATTTCATTTCGGGACCTCGCAACCGGTGTTGCGGTTTCCAGGTATCTCGCGTTTTCTATATTCGAGATGACCCAGCGAATCAATCGAACGTTCTGTTCTTGGGAAACCAAATTGAGTTCGTGTCCAGACACACCATGGGGAACAAAACCGACTGCGTTGAATTTCCGACTCACAAGAGACTGAAATACGAAAGGTAGCGCACTGCTTCCAACGTTCAGGAATGGCCCTGGGTGGTAATTGGAAACGAGCATCAGGGCTTTCATCTTCTTGTTCTGCTTGGAGCGAAATGCAAGAGTCGTCAAGTCTATCTCCGTTTCAACGCCTAGCTCATTGAGGTATGACTCCAACTCTTGGTTCTCTCCCTCCAGCCAGTTGGTCAGGAAAGCCCTGAACATTCGAATTGGTGAGAATCCGATTATTCGGCGCCCGTGCATCTCAATCACTGAGATAAGAGAGAATGCGAATATGAGACCAACAAGTGAAGCTAGCGTCAGGCCCATCATGGTAAGAGCAGCCGAAACTTGGAAGATGAGTACGACTGACATGGATGTTAGAACAGGTTCAACGAGAGTGAACAGAGTTCTCTTAATGAAATTCACCCTCGACATCGAGAAGACAGCAAGCGCACGCACTGGGACCACTATGAAAAGTCCAACGACAATCGCAAAGTCAGGAAAAACGAATCCCGTGAGTACTGAAGCCGAAATTGAGCCAACGAAAAGTACCGTGACCCAGATTGTTATCGTAAACAGGGAGAAAGCTTGGCACCTCCTGAAGTAGAAAAGCGGGTCTTCTTTCATGAACGCAAAGTAGAGGGCGGAGCTGGAGGCGAACGAAGGGACAGCCAGCACCAGTAACCCCCACAAAATGCCTTCAATGAAAGATTGCGCAGCGTTATTTGCGATCGCAAAGGAAGAACCGACCCCGATCGTGGTGAGAACCAGTAACAGAACAACAATGGATATCGTCGACGGAAAGACAACACGCCTAATCATATTGTAGTATGGCGTTGTGCCCTTAATCCTCTGGGAAAATGACTGAGCCATTCGGCTTTCATCTTCCGCCGTTCATCGAATGGCTCGGATGAGCTCGTGCAACCTTCGAATGGACGACTTCTCGGATAACGTCCCTGTTACGATAACACTTGCACCCGCATCTGCCAGCGCCTTCGCTCGGGCCACGGTTCTTATGCCGCCGCCTACAACGACGTGTATTCGGCAGGCCTTCTTCACTGCTTTGACCATCTCGGTGGGTATGGACCTCTTGGCTCCGGAACCTGCCTCTAGGTAAACGAAGCGCATCCCCATATACTGGGCCGCGAGAGCATAAATCGCCGCCAGTTCAGGCTTGTCGTAGGGTATTGGTTTCGCGCTTCCGATGAAGCCCGCCGCTCCTGCGTCCTCGCCCACTATCAAATACCCTAAAGGGATCGGTTCCAGATTGTAGCGCTTCACCAACGGCGCGCCGAGCGCTTGAGCGCCTGAGATATAGTATGGGTTAGTCGAGTTAAGCAACGACATGAAGAAAACGGCATCCGCATACTGACTCAGTCCTGCAATGTCATTTGGAAACAAAATGACAGGAAGACGCGAAGACTTTATCGCCCTAACGATTGTGTCGAGCTGGTATGTCGATGTTGCAGTGGACCCTCCAACCATCGCCGCAGCTGTGCCGGCCCTTTTCGCCTCTAGGGCCAGCCTACTCGCATGCTTGGGCGTCAGCTTTTCGGGATCGAACAGTGTCAGGTGGGCGACTCCCTTCTCTCTGATAATTTGCTCAAGGTAACTCTCCACGTTACCGATGCTGATTCCGCCCAAGCTATGAGGCACTCACCGTTATGTTTGAACAGACTGCAATTGGTGTTCACGAGAAACTTACCGTGACATTATTAAAACTGATTGTGAGGCAAAGTGCAAACTTCATTTCTGCATTCGCATTCAGTAGAAGGCTGAACTCTTTGCAGCCAACTCACTCGGGATTCGGCAAGACAGCAGCCTTCATCAGAATGATGCGCATCCCGAACTGCATCATGATTGGGTTCGCTGTGATCGTTGGGGAAGCAATTGCTTCTCAGACGGTTCCTGCGAACGCTGCTTTCTACGGGTTCATGACAGGTTTTCTGCTGCTGGCCGCGTCAATGGTCATTAACGATTACTTTGATCGCGAAATAGACGCGGTTAACCAGCCAAACCGCCCAATTCCATCAGGAATCGTGAAGCCAGGCGAGGCGATATCGTTTGCCATCATCCTTGTCTCCTTGGGACTGCTATTTGCCGCATATTCAGGAACCTGGACCCTCCTGATCGCGATTCTGAGTGTTGCGACAATGCTGCTCTACAATTCAAGGGCCAAGAAATTGGGAAGACCAGGAAACGCGCTTGTGAGTGCCAACGTCGCCGTGCCTTTCATCTACGGCGGTTTCGCCGTAGGAAGCCCAACTTGGTCTCTAATCATTTTCGCATCCCTTGCGTTCATCTCAAGCATGGGACGCGAGATCATGAAGGGAATAGTCGATGTACCTGGAGATACGGCTAAGAGCGTAAAATCTGTAGCCGCGACTCTGGGAAGCAATCGAGCCGCAAGAGAATCGGCAGCATTCTTCCTTACCGCAGTAGTTCTTAGTGGCCTTCCTATCATGATGGGACTGGTTTCTCAGTACTACGTGCCCCTCGTCACGATTTGCGACGCTGGTTTTCTCTTGACAGCTTACTCCATATCGACAGATGCAAGCCCTCGCAATGCAAAGCGTAACAAGAACTTCGTATTGGCATGGATGACATTTGGTCTGCTGGCATTTGTCATAGGAATTCTTTGATCCAGTGTCGAAAACGCCCCAAACTTCGAGGTTCAATGACTCTCAAAAGACTTTTATGACTTGAAAAGCCTACCCTCCGTTCAGAAGGCGCAGCAATGAAGATCTCCCATAGTAGGTTGCGTGGACTGGACTCGCGTGGCAAAAGAAAGCTCTCGAAGGAAGTCTTGACTGCGTTTCCGAAGGAAATCGTTGGAACCTTCGCCCATTTGCCCAGGATCTTCAAGAAGGTTGACATTGACCGATTGATGGGTGATAAAATATCAAGAAGCATGAAATGGCGCTACATCAGAAGAATGGAAAGACTTGGCATTGTGAAGCATGCCACTAAGAAATACTACCGAAAAGTCTACGACACGATCTCCGATTGGATGGAAAAGGACGCCATTCCAAAGATCCGCAGAATGGAATCGCTTGTCGAAATAGACGCGACTGCCCCTTAGCGACTACTGTACTGCTCTAGTAGTTCCTTTGCCCGGTCGATCCTAATTCTTTTCTCAGCTACCATCTGCGCGGAAATTACGTCGATGAGTTCTCCGGTTGCCCCTACACTGATCGCAACATTGCGTGCGTGGAGGCCCATGTGCCCCCGCTGGATTCCTTCAGAGGCCAGGGCTCTCAGGGCTGCTAGGTTCTGCGCCAACCCGACGGATGCTATGATTTCTGCAAGCTCCTTCGCTGTCTTTATTCCAAGAATTTTGAGCGACAGCCTAGCCATCGGGTTGGAAGCTGTTGCACCTCCCACTATGCCGACAGCCATCGGCATCTCAATGGTTCCAACAAGATTTCCCTCTACGTTCTTCTCCCAAGTTGTCAGAGACGTGTAATGTCCCGTTCTCGCTGCATACGCGTGAGCACCGGCTTCAACGGCCCTCGTGTCATTTCCGGTTGCGAGTACTACGGCAGTCACCCCGTTCATTATTCCCTTGTTGTGGGTCGCGCACCTGAAGGGGTCCGCGAGAGCGAAGGCATACGCATCGATGATTCCGTCAACGACCTCTTCGCCCCCGAGCTGTTGTCTATCGAAGATTGCTTTGGCACGTGCGAGCCGGTTGACTGCTAGGTTGGAAATGATTCTCAAGTAAACATGGCCACCCGAGATCTCCTCCACGACAGGGGCAACCGCTTCAGCCATGGTGTTAACTGCGTTTGCGCCCATAGCGTCCCGACAGTCAACGAGAATTTCGGCGATCACCATTTTGCCCAGGAAAGTGTCGATGACGCGAACCTGAAGGTCCCTCGCACCCCCACCCAGGGACACGAGGACCGGGTCCTGATCATTGGCGCGTTTGAGGATGCGATCTTTTTGGGCCAGTATTTCAAATCTGGCCCTTTGAGTATCTTTAACATCGACGACTTGAATTTGGCCAATCATTATCGGATCTGTGGACGTTGCCAGAAATCCTCCCCTTGCCCTAGCGATTTTTGCTGCGTTGCTCGCAGCCGCAACAACTGATGGTTCCTCTATTGCCATCGGGACAAGCATATCCCTGCCATTGACAAGGAAGTTCACGGCCACGGCTAGTGGAACGGGCATGATTCCAATGACATTTTCGATCATGCGGTTGGCGATATCGAACGGTAGCGGGCCTGAGGCCTCAAACATAGTCGCCTCCTGGTCGGTCAATCCTGCAAACTCCTTGACGAACTGCGCCCTCTCCTTGATGGGGAGTTTGTAGAAACCGGAAACCTCAGAACTTTTCTTCATGGTTGAAACCTAGACGCTTCGTATTGCCTGCTCAATGCGGAAGTGTTTGATAATTCTTCACGGTGGGCCGCTCCTGGTGGCATATTTCGACGGGTCTATTCCGCGCTGTACTAGCCATTGGTATGTTGCGCCCGTGATGACGAGTGGGACTTGGCTGAGCTCTTGGAGATTACGCGAGCCTGTCAGGAACATTCCATTCTTGAGTTCTTCAACTACCCCAGTAAGCCGCGTTACTGCTGCCTTCGTGCCCGATGACGCTGACTTGAGCATAGGTAGGGCCAGGCCGCCGTAATGTGCGCCAAGCGCAATTGACTTTGCGATGTGAAGGCCATTTCTGACTCCTCCTGAAGCGAAGATTCTCAGGTTCGTAGAGCTGGCGACTTCGATGATGCTGGGGACGGTTGGGGTTCCCCAGTCCCAGAAGGTTTTTCCAAGCTCCATCTGCAGCTCGTAGCCTTTGTCTCGGGCGCGGTAGTATTCTACGCCTGCCCAGCTGGTTCCTCCCAAGCCTGACACGTTGATCCCCTTCACCCCAACGCGCTCCAAGGCTTGGGCTGTTTCTCTGGCTATGCCTGCGCCTGTCTCTTTGACCAAGACCGGAACCGGTAGTTTTGAAGCCAATTCTCCGATCCGTTGTATCATGCTCCGAAAATTCGTCTGACCTTCATACTGCACTGATTCCTGAAGTGCATTAAGGTGGATGAACAGGCCCGTGGCCCCTATCATGTCGATGGCTTTCTTCGCCCTGTCTACGGCATCATCTCGGGCAATCTGCGGGCAACCCAAGTTGGCGAAGAGCGGAATCGTAGTCGCCATTTCACGTGCCGCCCGATATGTGTAGGCTAAGCTCTCGTCTTCTATTGCCGCACGTTGGCTCCCGACTCCCATAGCTATGCCGAGAGCGTCGGCCGCTTTGGCCAAGTTGCGGTTGATTTTGGCGGCCAGCGGAGTTCCGCCCGTCATAGATTCGATTATCAAAGGGGCCTTCAGCTTGTGTCCGAACAGTTGAGTGGAAAGATCAACTTGGTCACGGTCTATTTCGGGGAGCGCCTTGTGAATCAGGCGCACATCGTCGAAACCGGTTGGGACGTGAGACTGAACCTGCTCATGGAGTGTGGTCTGAATATGGCTGAACTTGCGTTTCGCGGTCTCGTTTTTTCGCATTTATCGACTCATTCCTCTTGAATGAAGCTTTGAACACCGTCTGCGCTAAACTTGCCTTCAATCACTTGACCGCCAGCCTCTTCTATGTGACGGGCTACTCTGGTGGACGCTTGCTGGTCAACCAAGGCGATCATGCAACCTCCTCCCCCGCCACCCGTTAGCTTGGCACCTAGCGCTCCTGCACCTCTTGCTGCTAATATAAGGGCCTCAAGTTCTGGCGACGAGACGCCGACCATTTCTAGCAGACGCTGGTTCTGATTCATCAAACCTCCGACCGCTCTTTGGTCTCCTATCCTCAAAGCTCTCGAGGCCTTCTCTGCAATCTCTTGTGCTTCCGAAGCGATACTAGCGTAAGTTGCGCCTGATTCTTGCCTCAGTTTCGTAACCTTCGCAACTAATTCGCCCGTAGACCTGCCCTTCCCGGTGTTTCCAATTATGAACCTGGGAGGCTCAGGAACGTTCAGCTTGTCGTCGACCTTTCCGTTGCTGTACATGATTAGCCCACCATGGGTTATCGTTGCTTGGTCGATGCCCGAGGGACGGCCGTGAACAAGTTTTTCGAGTGTATAGGCTGCGTCAAATATGTCATCCTTCGCCAAATGCTTCCCTTGCAGTGCCGCAGTTGCCGCAACCGTTGCGACTGCTGTCGCAGCTGACGAGCCAAGCCCCATCCCGACCGGCACACTTGAAGCAATCCTAATCTTCATCCCTCGACCAGCTGAACAGAATTTTCTCATGGTGAACGATGCGGTTTCGAAAACAGGCCTCAGAATGCTCTCGGCGTTCGGCCCCAAGACTTGTGTGGTCTTTCCATCGCGCGAGAAGGTTGCGCTAACTCCCAAGTTATCGGAAGATATGTGAATGCTCTTGTTGCTGAGATCTTCAACGATCACTTGCGTAGGGAGATCTATGGCCATTGAAATGGCCGTGTTTCCGTTTACGACAAAATGTTCCCCAAACAGGATTACTTTCGCGGGCGACCTACCAATTACCTTCAAAGTGCGTCCTCAAATTCTACCCGCTACTCGCGCTGGAAGACAATGGAGGAATATCCGACCACTGAGGTTTTGTCGCCCGTGATGTCGCCGCTTGTCCTGTATGAGAGCAGCTCCGGCTTAACGGATCCGACCATTTTTGCGGCGGCGATGAGGGTTGTGATGGGTCCGTAGCCGCACATAGTCACCTTGCTACTCTCGCCCAAGTCATTCAGCTTTGCGTCATCAAGATTCAAAATCGCGTCGATGGCAGTCCTGTCCTTCCGAGCCGCGGTTTCGTGTGGCTCATAGTGGGTGAAATCGCTCGAGGCGATTAACGCTAGGTCCCTGCCCTTCATGGACTCAACAATGCTCTTCGCGATCTCTCGGCACGTCTTCAGATCCTGCATCATCATGCATATCGGAACGAACTTCACTGCGTCCTTGAATAGGAATTGCAGGAACGGCAGCTGTACCTCGATTGAGTGTTCGTAGGCGTGTGCCACTTCATCGACGTCCAATACCCCAGTTTGTTTCTGTATCTGCTTTGAGAGTTCGCCGTCTATTGGTGAAGTTGTCATGGGAGTCTCCCAGGTTCCATCCGTTAGAATCGATACGCCGCTTCCGTAACCAGTGTGGTTGGGTCCCATGATTACGAAAGCATCGGGTTTGCCGTCACTTGCAATCCGTCCGAAACCGTTCGCCGCGACAGGCCCCGAATACATGTAGCCAGCATGAGGAGAAACGATACCGAGGATTTTTCGCGGGCCTTTCTCATTTGGAGTTGGAACCGCTCCCGGCCCGAAACGGTGAGTGAAGCACTCGGTTATTTGCTGATTGAGTTCTAACCTATCTCCAGCGTAAAATGCGCCCGCGACACATGGTTTCCTTTTTTTCAAAGCTCCCCGCCCGCTCTCGGGGCGATTGCCGCTAGCTTGGTTTCGAAGTCATCCACTGTCGCGTTTACCGTGCCGTCCTGCTGCAGCTCGCCCCTTTCCCTCAACACTTGACGAGCTAGAAGCCAATACACCATGGCGAGCGCTCGACGACCCTTGTTATTGACCGGTATTGCCAGGTCGACACCGCTGAAGACATTGTCGGTGTCGCACAAGGCGATCACCGGCACGCCGCCAGTTGATGCTTCCTTTATTGACTGCCAGTCAGCTCTGGGATCTGTAACCACAACAACCTGGGGGTCCGTGTGCATGGGCTGTAGCGGGTTTGAGATGAGCCCCGGCATAAATCGTCCGACAATCGGCACAGTTCTGGTAAAGTCGCAGAACCTCTCAACCGGTGTCTTCCCGTAGAGTCTTGATGAAACGACCAAAGTACGCTCGGGCTCGAACCGGGCTATGAACCGGGCTGACATCCGTATTTTTTCGTCTGTCTTACCGATGTTCAAAATGAACAGGCCGTCAGGTCTGACCCGGTAAATGAACGGCTCCATGTCACCCGTTTTGATTCTTGTGCCTATATGCAGCCCCGCAGCAAGGAGTTCTTCTAGTGGGAGAAGAAGGTCTTCTGATTTCGGCATACCTTCCTTCTCTTCGATGTCAGACAACTGATGCGTCACCTCACTCATTCGAACTGTGCGCGTCGCTTTGCAGTGACCTGCGCGTACCGTAGTAGGTCGTCGATCACGTCAACCTGTGATATGAACATGCGTCGGCAGCAGTATCTGGTCATGCGCAGGTCATCGAGAACTTTCTTCGGCCGCTCCCCGGCCTTGACACGTCGGGCAAACTCCTCCCAATGGTCTCCGATGAGCTTCCCGCATGTGAAACATCGAACAGGAACCATCATATGAGTGTTCTCCAGGTCAACGATAGGATTTCTGTTCGCGTCTCCTTGCGCCGGGGCCGCCGAACTTCTTCGGTTCCTTTCTACGCGGGTCGCCCGCCAGCATTGTTCTGTCGTAGTTTGTCATAACCTTTCTGAGTTCCGAACTCCTAGTCCATTGGACGAGACCCTTTGCAACGGCCATCCGCGCTGCTTCCGCTTGACTTAGGAAACCGCCGCCGTTCATTTTCACGCCAAAATCCAACGCCTTCCAGCGCTCACCCGACAGAACCAACGGTTCCATGATTTTCATCTTAGCGAGTTCAGGGCTCAAGGCATCCAATGGTATGCCGTTAACGACCACATTACCCGAACCTGATTTCACAATGGCACGAGCTATAGCGGTCTTCCTCTTTCCCGTCACCAGTATGACTCTCTTTGATTTCTCACTCATTCAGGGTACCTCCAATTTCATCCGCAAGGTCTGCCACTGTAATGTAGGCTGACCGCAATTTGGATGCGTCTGCCCCGGGCACCTGGGTGAGGGATTTGTCGGCGAGATCCTCCGGCACGCCTACGTACACCATCACCCTGTGGAATGCAGCCTTTCCCCTGGCTTTCTTCCATGGCAGCATGCCGCGGACGACACGCCTGACATAGAGATCCGGGCGTCTCTGATGGACAGGGGCCGTGGACTGACTTGCAAGCGTCCTTGTCTTGAGCCTCCGCTTCGCTTCTTCCACAATGTTTTTTCGCCTTCCGGAGATCACCGCCTTCTCTGCATTTACTACAATGACCGATTGGCCAGCGAGAGCGTGTTTTGCTGCGAAACTGGCGAGGCGGCCGAGGACCTGCTTGTTGGCGTCAATAATCAAAGGAGCTTCGGACATCACTTTCACCCTAGAATCTGAACTTTACTTCCCTTGGGGTGCAGAGCAGCGAAGTCTTTGATGTGCAGGCATTTTCCTCCGGCTTGTTCAATTTTCGCCTTCGCACTTTTGGAAAACTGAAATGCCCCAACGGTAACTGGTCGGTCAATCAACCCTGCGCCCAAGACCTTTCCAGGGACAAGGACAAGTGTGTCTGGGTCAGCTTCCCTGGCGATACGACTGAGATTCAGCACGGCCCTTGATCGGCTTGGACGCGACAGATATTCCGCGGCCACCTTCCAAATCCTGGCTTTGCTTTCCTTAGCTTTGACTTTGAGAAACCGAATCGTTTCTTCGAGTTCTGGGTTGGCAATTGGTTGTCTCATGATCTGGCCCTTTCTCACTCTAGCCCTTTCTTCACCAAGTCGGTCAGTGAGGATGCCTTCCGGTCAAGAATTCCTGCAGCTTCGGTCACTATTCTCCGCGGAGTAAGCGCTCCCGAGGATTCCACATAGAAGACAAAGGCAGTCTCGTCGCCTTCGATCTTAACTGGGAAGGATTTCTTAGCGTCCTGAGGGACAGCCTTGTCGACGCAGTCCATGCAGAGGGTGCAGGCTAGTTCGTCCCGGACCGTTATTCTGTTTCCTGGGTCGCGCGCGTAGACCTTTGTGGGACAAACCTGTATTACCTCTTCAGGGTTGCCAAGATTGTCAGGGTTCAGATGGACTCTTGGGAGGTACTTGTAGGCGCACGCTGACACAGGTTGCCATTTCGCATGTTCCCTCCCGTGCCCAAGCCTAGCGTAAGCCTCTAGACGGAGTTTCTGTGTGGGGCCCAGCTTTACTATGGGAATGTTGCCGCTCACTGGAGTGATGTCGCTCTCAGGCTTCAAGTCTGACGAGTAGACCATAATGGCCTCATCGCCAGCCTCGGCCTCAAGCGTAAAAGAAGCTCTGCACTTGCTGCAGCCCAGCTCACTCTTGCAGTCGCATTCTTCGGGCAACACATAGGAATCCAGATCCGTTTTTAGAGGGATCAGGCCCATCCTGTGGGCGATAATTTCATCATACAGAACTGAAGTATTCTCGATTATGATCACATCATCAATAGCCATCGCAGGGACTTCAGCAATCATTGCCCGGCGAAGGGCGTTGGCGTGTGCGGGGTTAGTTCCATTCAAAAGGAAACGAACAAGATTGTCTTTCTCTTCTAGAATCTTGATCTCCAAACTTACGGACCCCACTTGCAAGGCCAAATTCCATGTGGGCCATACCCAGCACTAGCGAGTTCTGAACGAGTTTGTTTGGGTCCGCGGTCCACGATTTTTGCACTTCCAGCAAAGAGCTTTCCGTGCTAGCCTCTGCGGGGCTTATAAACTCTTACAACTTCTCTTCTGTTTTCTTCATCACAAATTTCGAAGCGTTAAAGTTCACGATGCGTTCTGCATCGTTTCAAGGCGAAACATGGTTGGCCGAGATTTCCCTTTCAAGCGTCGGCTTTTTCCTTGTCATCTTGGGATTTCTCCTAGCAATCGTTGCAGTCGTCGCGCTGGGTTTGAGGTCGGCATCCGGTTCGGGAAGGACTCGAGGGGGTGGAGTTGTGTTGATCGGGCCATTCCCAATTGTATTCGGAACAGACCGTGAATCTGCTAAGGTTCTGATGATCCTCGCAATCGTCCTGATAGCGCTAGTTTTTGTTTTTATGCTGATCCCATACATTCTCCTAGCACGGTGATTCCGATGTCCCCGCCTACCTGCCATGTATGTGGGCGAACGGTCGCGGCCTACATCTGCCGGGAATGTGGCAACCCCGTGTGCAACAACTGCTTCAACCCGGCGAGCTGGTCCTGCTCGGAGTGCCAAACGAAGGGTGGACCTGTCATTTCAGCCCCACAGTTGTCTCTGGGCACCTGGCTGTTTTTCATCGCATTCGCCATGATCTTCATCGGCATGGTCTTAATGGCAGTCGGCTCGCTTTCGAACATAGGCAGCATCAGTGGCGGGGCAGTCATACTCATCGGACCATTCCCGGTGATCCTTGGCGCTGGACCGAATTCGGCTGTCCTGATAGGGCTCGCCATCATTCTGACGATCTTTGCGCTGGCTTTCTACTTCCTAATTCGGAGGGCTAGATAGCCACAGCACAGAGTGAGCTTTGCTCAACTCATGCGTAGAAATCTGATGTAGATCTATGGGACCGCTGAACACTCTACGCGAGCTGATTAGGAAGCCTGTCCGGAAACGGATTGCGCAGCAGCAGTCGCAGCAACAATTTTCCTCAGAGGATGGTCACTCTTGCTGAGTGGGCTGTGTGAATAGTACTTCATCTTCTGCTCTTCTTCGCGTTTGACGAGGTATCCAGGAATTGAGATCACTCTACCACCCACGGCTATGTGGCCGTGAGAAACGAGCTGGCGGGCCTGATGAATCGTCTTCGCCAGACCTTTCCTGAACACTAACGTTTGGAGTCG
>Ga0129297_10000497_pt1 | contig 18696 bp, 13 predicted proteins | sample I18A1metaG_FD_94708 | JGI IMG/M metagenome (GOLD analysis project Ga0129297, IMG submission 94708) | Lake sediment bacterial and archeal communities from Gulf of Boni, Indonesia to study Microbial Dark Matter (Phase II) - ​I18A1 metaG | ecosystem: Environmental > Aquatic > Freshwater > Lake >... | reverse complement strand
GTGCTGGCGCACGCGAGGACGTCGGCAGAATAGGGCTATCATCCTTTATCGTCACACAGGGTGCGCCGTACATCGCGCCGCCGGTTGACCAGCGCAGCGGCATATCTATCACCTACTCACTCGAACCGATCTTGCCGATGGTAGCATCCAACGTTTCTAGCCTGTACGCCCTCCCCTCCCCGCCGCTGATTCCTTTCAGCCTGCCGGGCGGTTCGCTGAGCATAGTCATCCTCTGGCCCGATGGAACCATTCAAGACCTGGAAAGTGAGGTATTTGCCCAATCCGCTATGCGTGCCAGGACCACGTGGGGCGGTTTCCCCCTGAACACCGGGACCACCCGCGTGGATCACGCCTACTCCCTGATAGCCGCCTCTGGCCGCTTCCGGGTGGCCTTTGACCAGTACGGCCATCACGTCATCACCGCAACCGGTGAAGTCAGCGACCTGTGGGGCAACCGCTACGCCGGCGGCGGCACCTACGACGTCTGGGTCGCTGAGCCGCTGGACATCGAACCCGGTGTTCTGCCCGGCACACCCTTTGACGTGGGGGACACTTTCAACCCTACGCTGCAGCTTTACCCCGGTGTGCCGGCCCTGGTGGAATGGGCGGTCACTGAGTACCCCAATTCGGACCCTGCGCAAGCCATCCGGCACACGGCCAGTGGCTGGGCGAATCGGTTTGGCTACTTTGACGGCCCGGGCTTTGCCTTCAGCGCCCCAGGCGAGTATCGCGTTGACCTGGTCGCCTGTTACGTGGACGAAGACGGAGTGATGTGGATGGGGGCTATGACCTGGGGAGGGGTGGTGATGACTCCGGCAGCGCAAGCGCAACTGATGGCTCACGGCCGGCGTGGCGTCAACAATCTGGTACACATCCCCGGCCCGTGGTTCGTCTTCTGTCGCGACCTCACACTTATCCCAGGTGCGACACCGCACACTTATGCCCCGTATTTCAACGGCGATGTGCTGTGGAGTCGTTTGGAATCGGTGTACGAGTGCTCCGGCGAGGCCCTGCAGACAGGTGGGAGCATTCAGGACACGGTCGGGGCGTTGGAGGCGCGCATGCGGCAGCGGGCCGAGCGCATGTCCCCGCCCCTCGACCTTCCTGGGGACCTCAATGAGCGTTTCAGCTCTGGTGAAATCCCGCTGATCAGCAGCACCCGCTCCGGGCGACCGCCGCAGATGTTTCCTGGGGAGATGGACCAAATCGCCTACATGTACTTTTACTCCGAGCGACCCGGCGTGCGTGTGCGGGAGGACATCACCGAAGACTATACTTTCCCTGCTGGCTACTGGCGCTTCGATACGCTATACGACGATCAAATGGGTGTCGGCATTCTGGGCGATCTGCCCAACGATTACAAGTTCCAGTACATCGGCGCGGTCTTCCGTGATCTGGACAGCGGCCACAGCGAGTACCTGGGACAAGGCACGGGCTGGATCCTTCTTGCCGAGGACGACCCGTTAGGCAGCCGGGTGATGCCGCCCTTCGCCGGCCCGGGCAACGGTGGCTGGACAACCGAAGGCGGGCCGCTCATGCGGCTGAAAGGGCAAGACGTTCACATTTTCATCCAGCCCACAGGAACCCTGCCCGGCGCTGTGCTTCAGGTGGGCGACACCTTCCGCTTTGCCGGCCACATCATGCCCACGCTGGATAGCCGGGTGGCGTTCACGGTGACTGCGCCCAGTGGCGTGCAGCGCCTCGGAGGCGGGCGGGCCAATCGGATCGGTTATTTCTACAACCCGGCCGGTGATTTCGTTGTGGACGAGCCCGGCCTCTGGTCCGTGGACGTGCGTGTCTGGCACGATGGTATGTGCTCCGGGGGCCACACCGTCCCACCCTACCCGTCGGGTAACGTGCTAGGAAGTGAGCAGGGGCGCTACTGGTTCTACGTCGTGCCTGGGGGCGCCCCCCGCTTGGATGTCTCCACGCCGACGCCCGGTTTCCTGTCGTTCGCCGGCGAGGTGACACCGGTGACCATCTCGGGCACAGTGCCCCTCACCATCACCGACGCCGTGGTGGACTATACCATCACCATGCCTGGGTTCATCCTCGAACACGGGCAAGTCAGAGCCACCAACAGCACCTACACGGTGGTATTTGATCCGGTGGCGCTTGCTCGTGACTTTCCCAACCTGGACCTGATCGGGCGCGACGCTCGCAACCTGCCCGAGCTGGCGGATACCTTTGCCATCGGCCTGCTGTTGCGGGGGCGAGACGCTGGCGGCAATCTGGCCTACCGGGCTAACTCGATCACCCTGCAGGGCGAGCAGGTCTTTATAAGCAGCGCAGCCGAAAGACCGCTGTTCAAGGTCTTCCTGCCGGTGACTTTGAAAGGAATGTGAACTATGCAGGCAAGAAGGGGAAAACAGGAAATGTACATCTTGGGGAGCCTTGCGCTAGTCGTGATTGTGGCAGCGTTACTACTCAACGGCGTGTCCGCTGGCCCTTCTACTAGCGTCAGCGGTGTGGTACGCCTATTGGACGGACGCCCCGCCGCGGAAGCCTGGGTGCGCGTGCAAACGACCGAGAACCTCACTTACGCCGCCCCCGATGGCAGCTTCACGCTCACAGGCCTGACCGAGGGTGTGACCGTCACCATCACCGCTTGGTATCCCGACTACAAGGTTGGCTGGGCAACCGTAGCGCCGCCCGCCGAGAACATTACCATCACGCTCAGGCCCTACGACACTCGCGACAATACCGCTTATGTCTGGAACACCTCCTACCCAGACCCGGCAAACACCAGGCTGGGCTGCGGCCATTGCATGATCCCCGCATTTCCCGAATGGCAGCGCACCGCCCATGCCGGCTCCGGCACCAATCCACGCTTCTTCTCCCTGTACAACGGCAGCGATGTCAGCGGCACTCGCACCGTACCGCCAGGTTACAGGCTGGACTTCCCAGGCACGGCGGGCAACTGCGCCTCCTGCCACGCCCCCGGCGCCGCTTACGATGCGCCCTTCACTACCGACATGAACACTCTCACCGGCGTCAATCGGGAGGGTGTTTTCTGCGAGTTCTGCCACAAGATCGGGGCGGTCTATCTGAACTCGGCGACGGGCCGCCCTTATGAAAACGCCCCTGGCGTCGTCTCTATGCGCCTCTACCGTCCCTACGGAAATGACCAAATCTTCTTTGGCTCGCTCGATGATGTCACGCGGCGGGTGAGCTATCTGCCGCTAGAAAAGAAGAGCCAGTTCTGTGCTCCCTGTCATCAGTTCTCCTTCTGGGGCACGCCGATTTACGAGAGCTTCCGCGAGTGGCAGGAAAGCCAGTATCCGGCGCGGGGCATCGAGTGCCAGACCTGCCACATGCCGCCTGGCACCAGCCCTTACTTTTGCCTTCCGGGAAAGGGCGGTCTGGCTCGTGACCCGGTTCGTCTGGCCTCGCACCTCGACCTGGGCGTCAAGGACACCGCTTTCATGCAGAGCACTGTCGCTGTGACCCTGACTGCCGAGGTTCTTACCAACACTATCCAGGTGAGCGTCGTGCTGACCAACGTCGCCGCTGGCCATCACGTTCCCACCGACTTTCCCGGACGGCACATGATCCTGACGGTGATGGCTACAGGTGGGCAAGGGCTGCCTTTGCTCCAACGGGGCGGGCCTACCGTGCCCGAATGGGGTGGTGCGCAGGCAGGGTTGCCAGGTAAGGCTTTCGCCAAGGTGTTGCGCGACGTGAAAAGCGGCCAGTCACCGGCGGTGAGCTACTGGAAGCAAACCCTCATCGTCAGCGATAACCGAATCCCGGCGCTGGGCAGCGATAGATCAATGTACACCTTTGCTACGCCGGCTGAGGGCGGCCCTGTGACAGTCACTGCCGAATTGCGCTTCCGCAGGGTTTTCCAGTCCGTGCTGGAGGCCAAAAGATGGGACGCGCCGGACATTATGATGCAGGAGCGCCAGGTCACGCTCTCCATTCCAGGACGGAGAGGTGTCTTTCTGCCGTTGGTATTATCCAACTATCCGTGAAAAGACGCTGGACTATGAGGAGGTGCTGACGATGAGCATGGATAAGGAGGCGCGCCGCCAGCAGCTTTATGCGCTTCTCGGCGACCTGCCTGACCGCTCGCGCAAAATCTCCGCGACCAAGGTCATGGAGGAGGAGCGCGAGTCGTACATCCTGGAAAAGTTAGTGCTTGACCTGAATGGGATCGAATCTGTCCCCGCCTACTTTGTGCGCCCGCGTGGGCAAGCAGGGCGGCTGCCAGCGATCCTCTATAATCACGCCCACGGGGGCGATTACGTGATGGGCAAGGACGAGTTGATCCTGGAGCGCAGCGGATTTCAGCAGCCGCCCTATGCCGAGGAACTGACTCGCAGGGGGTATTGCGCCCTCTGTATAGATCATTGGGCCTTCGGCGAGCGGCGAGGCCGCACCGAGTCCGAGATTTTCAAGCAGATGCTCTGGCAGGGCCAGGTGATGTGGGGGATGATGGTTTACGATAGCCTGCGCGCTATTGACTATCTAGTCTCTCGTCCAGAGGTAGATGCGGAGCGGCTGGGCACGCTGGGGCTTTCTATGGGGAGCACGATGGCCTGGTGGGTGGCGGCGCTGGACACGCGGATCAAGGTCTGTGTGGACATCTGCTGTCTGACCGATTACCAGGCGTTGATCGAGTCGCGGGGCCTGGATGGACACGGGATATACTATTACGTGCCGGGCCTGCTGAAGTATTTCACTACGGCGCAAATCAATGCCCTCATCACGCCGCGCGCCCACCTCAGCCTGGCGGGGAACTATGACCGGTTGACCCCACCCGCTGGCTTGGATCGCATTGATGCGGACCTGAAAAAGGTGTATGCACAGGAAGGCGTGCCTGATGCCTGGAAGTTACTGCGCTATGACATCGGCCATTTCGAGAGCGCGGCGATGCGCGCGGAAATAGTGGCTTTCTTGAGGGATTGGCTATGAGAAAGGAGGGTGATACGTGAAACGTAAAGAGCGTTTCTTGACCGCTGTCAAGCTGGGCCAACCCGACCGTGTTCCCTTATTCGACTTTCTCTTCCAGGAACCGCTTTACGAGGCACTGATCGGCCACAGGCCAGGGAGCTACAATGGGCCGGATGCCGTCCGCTGTGCGCTGGCCCTCGATCATGACGGGGTGTGGATTCCTTTCGGCGGGTTTACCGGCTACAAGCCCAAGTACCTGGCGGAGGACATCTACCAGGATGAGTGGGGCACGATCTATCAGAAGACACCCTCCTCGTGGCCGATTGACGCACCGGTTGACTATCCCATCAAGAGCCGCGCCGATCTGGCCCGATACCGGCCCCCTGACCCGACGCTGCCGGGCCGGACAGCGGAGATCATCGCCGCCCGTGACATGGACAATGACGATATCGCCTTACTTGGCGGAACGCAAGGCCCTCTGACCACGGCCTGGCTGCTGATGGGTTACGAGAACATCTCTTACGCCCTGTACGATGATCCTGGACTGGTAAGCGAGGTCTGCCGCATCTCCAACGACTTTTTCAAGGAAGCAGCGCGCCGCGCGGTGGAGGCGGGCTGTGTAGCCGTCTGGGTGAGCGAGGATCTCGGCTCCAGCAGCGGAGGGTTGTTCAGCCTGGAGCACTATCGCCGCTATTTCCTACCGCCTTGTGCGGAATTGGTCGAGTACGTGCATAGCCTGGGCGTGCCAGTACTGTTCCACTCTTGTGGGCATATCAAGCCATATCTGCCCGACCTGGCGCAAACCAAGATCGCTGCCGTCCATCCTCTGCAACGCACGGCGGGTATGGATTTGCGCACCATGAAGGAGCAATACGGCAAACGCTGGTGTCTCATCGGCAACATAGACTCCTCGCGCACGCTCCCCTACGGCACGCCAGAGGAGGTGGCTGCTGAAGTGCAGGAAGCGATAGATATCGCCGCGCCGGGTGGTGGTTATATACTTGCCTCCGACCATTCCCTCCACGACGGCATACCGCTGGCGAACATCGTCGAGATGTTCCATGTGGGGGCCGAGTACGGTCGCGCTTTCTACCAAAGTTGAACATTATAACCTTTCAACGTTCCAGCGTTGTAACGAGGTTCGAGGAGAAACATCCATGCCATTGACAAGTGAACAGCCGCCGATCTATCAGCGTCCCGTGGAATTACTGCAAAACCTGATCCGCTTCGATACTACCAACCCGCCGGGAAATGAGCTAGAGTGCATCCAATACATCAATGGGCTGCTCACTGCCGCCGGATTCGAGACCACGCTAGTGGGGCGTAGCCCATCCCGCCCCAATCTCATCACGCGGCTGAAAGGAGAGGGCCGTGCCCCGGCCTTGATGCTCTACGGCCATGTGGATGTGGTGACTGCCGAGAAGCAGACCTGGCGATACCCGCCTTTTTCAGCTCAGTTGGTAGATGGCTATATCTGGGGCCGAGGCGCCCTGGATATGAAGGAGGGCGTGGCTATGATGCTCGCCGCCGTCTTGCGTGCTAAAGCGGAGGGCCTGACGCCGCCCGGTGACATCGTGCTGGCCATCTTGAGCGATGAAGAAGCAGGTGCGCATTACGGGGCGCGATACCTGGCGGAAAACCATGCCGATCTGTTTAGGAGCATTCGCTATGCCCTGGGGGAATTAGGAGGCTTTACGCTCCATTTCGGAGGGAAAAAGTTCTATCCGATCCAGGTCGCGGAGAAACAGATCTGCCGCGTCAAAGCCACCCTGCGTGGGCCGGGAGGACATGCCGCCATGCCGATACGAGGCGGTGCGATGAGCACATTGGGGCGGATGTTGCAGCGGCTCGATCAGCGTCGCCTGCCGGTGCATATTATCCCCGTTGTCCGTGAGTTTTTCGAAGCGGTGGCCGCTGCGCTTCCTCCGCCAATGGACTCGGTCCCTAAGCAACTCCTGGAGCCGACGCTCACCGATCAGATTCTGGATCACCTCGGCACGGAATGGCGCATGTTCGATGCCATGTTGCACAATACGGTCAACGCTACGATTGTGCATGGTGGCGAAAAGATCAACGTCATACCGAGCGAGATCGTCGTCAAACTCGACGGGCGGCTGCTTCCCGGCTACGGCCCGCAGGATATGATGGCTGAGTTGCGCGGCATCATCGGCGAGGAGGTCGCGCTGGAACTGATCCGTTATGACCCAGGCCCCGCTGAGGTGGATATGGGGCTGTTCGACACTCTGGCTGGCGTCTTGCGCGAGGCCGATCCGCAGGGAGTGCCGGTGCCCTTCCTGCTGCCGGCGAGCACCGACGCGCGTTTCTTCTCACCGTTGGGCATCCAGACCTACGGCTTCATGCCGATGAACCTGCCGGAACATATTAACCCGTTGCAGTTTGCCCACGCGGCGGATGAGCGGGTTCCGGTGGAGGCAGTGCTATTTGGGACAGAGGCGATGTATCAGGTTTTGCGGCGGTGGGGTGTATAGGTATATTATGGTGTAGCAACGTTAGGAGGCGGTGTGTGGGAACAAAGTTGTACAGGGCCCAAATCCTGCTCAGACCGGAGCAGCATCGCGCTATTGTAGAGATTGCCCGCCGCGAGGGGCGGAGCATATCGGAGGTAGTTCGGGAGATGATCGAGGCGCAGTTACAGCAACGAGCGCAAGGTGCTCTGGCGAGACAATTGGAGGCAATGGAGCGAATCCGTAAGCATCGTGAGGAAATGCTGGCGCAGCGAGGGGGCAAACCACTGGACATAGACACCGTGACGATGATAGAGCAGGTTCGAGAGGAACAAGACGAGCGAAACCCGGCGAGCATCGGCGGACATTGCGATTACACTAATGCCTCTGACAAGAGGTGAACGATATGGCATCTATGACGTCGAAAGAGCGCATGTTAGTGGCCATGAAAGGCAGCCAGCCTGACTACGTGCCGGTAGCTCCCGACACATCGAACATGATCCCCTGTCGCCTCACAGGCAAGCCCTTTTGGGACATCTACCTCTACCAGGATCCGCCGCTCTGGAAAGCCTACATTGATGCGGCGAAGCATTTCGGCTTCGACGGCTGGCTGCCCAGCGTGCCGGTGGAGTTCGATTTTGAGCGGGAGGAGAGGGAGGCCGGACCTGACTGGCAAGAGGCCATCGTGCGATCCACCCCTGACCGCATCTATACCCGCTTTCATGCGACAGCAGATGGCCGGGAAGAGTGGTCGGACTATTGCTCGATCTATTACATAGACAACCCGCCCACGCATCGTTGGCCGCTGGCCAAAGCCGGCCTGCCAGAGAGCGCGCCGACGGAGCGGGAAGACGTCCTCCCGCGCAACCATTACGAGGGCATAAAAGCTTTCGAGGAGGCCATGGCCTACATGGGTGACGCCGGAGTTGTCGGCATGTCGGTAGGACTGCCTGGCCTCAGCGTGCGGGATGTGGACGGTATCTATGAGTATTATGATAACCCCTCCGTGGTGATCGCTCGCTGCCAGGAGGAGCACCAGCGCATCGTCCGCCGGGCGCGTGAGATCGTCAAGCTCAAGCCCGATTTTTTGCTCATCGGCATATCGGGCTTTATGATTGCCAACCCGGAGCCGATCTTTCGTCAACTGGCGCTGCCCACGCTGAAAGAGGTGACGGCCATCTGCAAAGAGGCGAGGATTCCCAGCCAGATCCATTGCTGCGGGCCGGAGTACAAGTTGGTCAAGATTTCGGCGGAGGAGACCGATCTTACAAGCATCAACCCGCTGGAAATCCCGCCCATGGGCGACTGCAATCTGGCGCGGGTCAAACGAGAGTTCGGCAAGAGAATCAGCCTGATGGGCAATCTGCACACGACGGCGGTCATGCTCCTGGGCACGCCGCGAGATGTGGAACGAGCGGCCAAGCAGGCGATTGACGATGCCGCCGAAGGAGGAGGCTTTATCCTTTCCACCGGCGACCAATGCGGGAGAGATACGCCGGATGCGAATATCCGCAAGATGATCGAGGTCGCGCGGACGTATGGCAAGTACTGAGTTGAGACTCGAGCAGCCTCCCGCAGGCCAACGGGATGCGGCCCGCGGGAGGCTCTACTGTTTTGGAGGACACTCATGAACGCAGGGGATCGTATCCGAGCAACCTACCAATTCAAACCCCTTGACCACCTGGTGCGACGTGAGTTCTCCATCTGGCCGGAGGCGATTGAGGAATGGAAGAAGCAGGGCCTCCCGCCAGACTATGAGGAACGGAACCTCTTTAGTTATGACCCGCCAGGCATTGCCGAGGTTGGCCTGAATCTGGGATGGTGTGAGCCGCCTTTCTTTCCCGCTTACGAGGATAAGGTGATCAGGCAGGAGGGAGACACCGAGGTCGTCCAGGATATCGCTGGCCGTTGGCTGCGCGTCTTCAAGGGACGGCGCCACGGCTTCATGCCCACCTACATCAAACATGCCGTGGCCGGCTGGAAGGACTGGGAAGAGGAAGTGGCACCCCGCCTTGATCCCAGCGATCCAAAACGGTATGAGGAGCTGGAGGAGAAGTGTGCACTGGCCGCCAAGCTGGGGAAAGCAGAGGGGAGGTTCATCCGGCAGGGGATGATCGGCGGCTATATGTATCTCCGTGCCCTGATAGGGCCGACGGAAGTGCTCTACGCCTTTCACGACCAGCCGCATCTCATCCATGTTATTATGCAGCGCTGGGCAGAAGTGATGAACGCCGGGCTAGAGAGGATCCAGCAATACATCGCCCTGGACGAACTTGGCCTGGGGGAAGATATCTGTTACAATCATGGCCTGCTCATCTCGCCCGATATGGTCAAGGAGTTCTTGCTTCCCTACTATCAGGATGTTGCGAGCAAGGCGCGACGGCGGCAGAGCAAGAAGCTCTATTTCCACGTGGATACCGATGGCTGGGCTGAGCCGGCGGTTCCCCTTTACCTCGCAGCAGGGATGGACGTGATGAGCCCCTGGGAAGTGGCCGCTGGCTGTGATGTCGTGCAAATCGGGCGCAAATGGCCCGGTCTGGTCATGATCGGCGGGATAGACAAGCGCGTCCTGGCGGCGGGGGAGGAGGCGATTGAGAGATTCCTCGCCCGAGTCATCCCGCCGATGGTCAAACGGGGTGGTTACATCCCCACCTGTGACCATGGCGTCCCAGTTAATGTGCGTTACGAAGACTATCTGTACTACCGAGCCAGGATATGCGAACTAGATCATCTGTAACTGCGGAAACGCGAGATAAAAGCTCAGGAGGCCAAGTAAAGCGTGCCCAGGCGGTAGAGGGCAGGCTCGGATGAAGTTGGAGTTTCAGGAGTACCAGGCCCGCAGGATTGTTAATATCCATCGCCATGTGGACGGCCCCTGGTTCTGGGACAAGTATAGCGCTCATCCCTATGTAGGTTGTCGAAGCGGCTGCGAGTTCTGCTACCTGCGAGGCGGTCGCTACCTGGGACGGCGCGACCCGGGTACATTCGATACGCTGATTCAGGTCAAGATAAACGCGGTGGAACTACTGCGAAAGGAACTCGGCCACCTGGACCGCGAGGTGATCGCCTGTGGCGATTGGCAGCAGCCAGCCGAGGAGCGCTATCGTCTATCGCGCGGGATGCTGGAGGTGGTGCGCGATTTGGCATTCCCCCTGTTCATCGTCGAGCGCTCACCATTGCTCACCCGCGACCTGGATTTGCTGATGGAGATCAAACAGCGGGCCTGGGTGGGAGTGGTCTTCAGTATGAGCAGCATGGATCCCACCCTGAAGCGGGCCTTTGAGCCGCGCAGCCCAGGCCTGAAGCGGCGATTGCAGGCCATGGAGAGGCTAGCGGAGGTTGGCATTCTGGTGGGGACGTCGCTCGTGCCCGTTCTACCCGTTGTAGGCGATGACGAAAAGCATCTGGAAGAAGCAATACGTGCCACCAAAGAGCATGGGGGTTCCTTTGTGCTGGCAGGTGGACTAACCATGGAAGGAGTCCAAGCCGAACGCACGCTTGAGGCGGCTCAGCGCCTTGATCCGTCTTTGGAGGCCCGCTGGCGGCAACTGTACAACTGGCAGGCAGGAGACAAGCCTAATTACGCTCCCCCTCGCTCTTATAGCGCCCGGTTAGGGCTTGTAGTACGAGAGCTATGCACTCGCTATGGCTTGATGGATCGCATGCCACGCTATGTGGCATCCGGGCCGTTGGCTATTAACAAACGCATCGCAGAGAGATTGTTTCTCAGAACTTATGACCTGGAACTGGAACAGGCAGAGGGCTATCGCATTTGGGCCTATCGCAAAGCTGCCTGGGCGGTGGACGAGTGGCCGGAGAGCCTGGCCGCGATCTATCAACTTCGCGGCGAAGCCGGTCTGCGGGAATTGCCAGGAGTTGGCAAAAGCCTGGCTGAGGAGATTACCAGATGGTTGAAAGGGAATGATCTTTCCCAATGAGGTGAAGGAAGGAAGAGCTTATGCTGCCAGAGCTATTAGCCAAACATCATGGTCTGCCCAATGTCTGGGGAGAGGGAGCTATCTTTGCCTCTTCTGGCTTGGACGGCGCGACGAGTGTCGCATCCGGCTTTGTCGCCACCTATGCCAGGAACAGGTATGGCTTGCTCTTTCATACGCCGCAACGCCGCTTTCTGGACGTCGAGCTGGGCGTCCGGGGCACTCCCCGCATCGCCACAGGGGACGTGTTAGCGGTGGAGAGCCAAAAAGGCACATTGCTCATGGCTTACAGCGCATGGCACACGCTGGTAGGCAGTGCGCCGGCGGGGATGTTCCTCCGACTGCGATTCGAGGATGGCCCCAATGCTGCATGGATAGAGTCCGCCTGGGTTACAGAAGGCGCCAGGAACCACGATGTCCTGGCTCTTGTTGAGGCAGGAGGGCGTTTTGCGCTATCCTATGGCCGGTCGGCGGACGAGGCGATCAAACGGGCCAAAGCGGGGTTGCAGTGCGATCCATGGGGGGAAGCTGCCAGGCGACTGACGATCTATCAAAAGGTTCCCGCTGTCAAGCCTGTGGATAGGGAGCGTCTGCTCAAGAAATGCGTCAGTGTGATAAAGGTCAATGCACTGTCTGCGGAGGGCGCGATCAAGGGGATGTGGTCTACGCCAGATCGCGTCCCCCATAAGGACATGTGGCTCTGGGACTCAGTCTTTCATTCTCTGGCTATGAATCACCTTTATCCAGAAGTAGCCTGGCAGTTTCTGAAGAGCGTCCTGGAAACGCGGAACGCGGAAGGTATGATCCCTCACCAATCCGGTGTCAGCGGCAAAAAGTCTCACATCACCCAGCCGCCGATCCTGGCCTGGGGAGTTTGGGAGAATTACCAGTTTACTCACGACAAGTCCGCTTTGCAGTATGCTCTGCCTCGCCTGGAAGCCTATCTTCGTTGGGACCTGGCCAATCGGGATCGGAACGGCAATGGCCTCTTAGAGTGGCTGATCGAGGGCGATGTGCGCTGTCGCTCTGGGGAGTCGGGATTAGATAACTCCCCCCGTTTCGATAGGGGCCTAACGATGGACGCGGTGGATTTTTCCAGTTGGGCGGCAATGGATATGCAGTACATGGGCCGGATCGCCCAAGAGTTGGGAGACACGGCCAAGGCGAAAGAATGGCTGGAGCGTTCTCAAGCGACATCAGCCAAAGTCCATGAGTATTTATGGGACGCCAGAGATGGCTTTTATTACGACCGTGCGCTGGATGGCGAGTTCTCTCGCATCAAGGCGGCCAGCGGTTTCATGCCGCTCCTGCTAGACGACCTTCCGGCAGATCACCTCGGGGCATTGGTTAAGGCGTTGCAAGACCCCAATCAGTTCGGCACAGCCTTTCCGGTGCCCAGCCTGGCCGTCTGCGAACCGGCCTGGTCAACGGACATGTGGCGCGGCCCGACCTGGGCCAACCTGAACTATTTTATCATCTTGGGGCTTCTGAAGCATGGCCGGGCAGATTTGGCCGGATGGCTGGCAGACAGGACGATCCACTACGTGCAAAAGTACTACGAACTGTATGGCGTCACCTTCGAGTTCTTTGACTCGAAAGATCAGGTGCCGCCGCCAGCTTGTGACCGGAAGGGGCTGCGTCGGGAGCCTTATGACATTCGGCGCAAGCTGGACTCCATCCGTGACTATCATTGGACGGCAGCAGTAACGGCGCTGCTCTTGCTGGCAGAACGGTAGGGCGTGGACGAACACACGGGTTCGCCCCTACGGAAATGTGACATAAATCTGAGGAGGGATGATGATGTCGAAAGACGAAAAGGAGGAGTTGCTTGAGCTGTACAAGGATCTGCGGGTGGCTGATGTCCGCGATGGCATGGACTGGAACATGATGCACCATTACGGCTCCATGTCTCCCGACATTCGCCCACTGTTCCGGACCAGGGTAGTGGGCATCGCTAGGACGGTGCGCTATCTGCCCTACGATGGGCCGATGCCCAAGATGTCGCCGGAAGAGTACACGCAATGGTCGCACTGGTACTATCAGAATGTCTGCACCTATCCCTGGGTAGCGGAGATCGAGGCAGGGGATTTCATCGTCATGGACCAAAGCGGCGTGGATGCCGGGCTGATGGGGTCGAACAACTCGCTAAAGGGTGTACAAAACGGGGCGCGCGGCTATGTCACCAACGGCGGCGTGCGGGACACTGATGAGTTGATTTTGGAAAAGGTGCCGTTCTGGTCTAGATTCATATCTCAAAGCATGGTGCAGGGCAGGTTGCGCTTCGACGCCAAAGATATTCCCGTGTGCGTCGGGGGTGTTGTTGTGCATCCGGGGGATGTCGTCGTCGCTGATGGGGATGGCGTCATCGTTGTGCCGCGCGGCATCGCCTGCGAGGTCGCCAGGTACGCTCACCAGGAGTTGAAGGGTGACAAAGTAGGCCGACGTAAGCTGTATGAAGAGCTGGGCATGGAGTTGGACAAAACAGTATTGTAGAAAGGGGAAAACATGAGAGGTAGAGAGCTTGCTGCTGCGCTGCGGGAGGGGAAGCGGGTGTATGGGACGTGTATTCTCTCGACTTCTCCACATTGGCCCAACGCTGTCAGACGCACGGGGGTGGATTTCGTTTTCATTGATACGGAGCATGTCGCCATTGATCGAGAGCAGCTTTCCTGGATGTGCCGGATGTACCAGGCACTTGGCATTCCGCCCATCGTCCGCATCCCACGACCCGATCCCTACCTGGCGTGTATGGTTCTGGATGGTGGCGCGGCAGGGATCATTGCTCCTTATGTGGAGAGCGTCGAGGAGGTGCAGGCGTTGCGTGGCGCAGTCAAGTTCAGGCCGCTCAAAGGGAAGCGGCTTCAGGCGATCCTGGCCAGCAGGGAGGAGCTGGAGCCCGCGCTGGCGCAGTATCTCGCCGAGAGGAATGCCGATAGCGTCATGGTCGTCAACATCGAGAGCATACACGCCATCGCCGCGCTCGATGATATCCTGGCTGTGCCTCAGCTTGATGCCGTGCTCATCGGGCCACACGATCTCTCCCTCAGCCTGGGCATCCCGGAGGAGTACCGACATCCGCGCTTTGACGAGGCGGTCCGGACGATCATCGCCAAGGCGCGCGCCAAGAATGTAGGGGTGGGGATTCACTTCTCGGCGGGGATGGATCAAGAGATCGCCTGGGCCAAGGCCGGAGCGAACCTGATCGTGCACATCAGCGACATCGGCGCTTTTAGCCAGGCCCTCGCTGCCGATTTCAAGGCTTTCCGGGCAGCCCTCGGAGAAGAAGAAGTCGCCCGCAAAGGCCCGAGCATCCACATTTGATGAGGATACCAAGGAGTGGTTGAACAAGGATGGACAGGGTAGGCAGGATAGCGGCTCAGGTCTGGCATGTGATTCGGCTGTTGGTCGTCTGGCTGGCTCTCCTGTTTATATTTGACATAAGTAATCACCAATTTGACATAACGCATTCTGCAAAAGCGGCTACTGCCCAGCAGGGTGGTCCAACAGCCTTTATTGAGACGGCGGCTGCGCCCCAGGTCATCTCCCGCAACCCTTCCGTAGAGGCGCGGGCTGTGCCAACCTACACTCTCATCTCAGCTACCTTTGATCAGGACATGGATGCGAGCACGATCAACTCCGATACCTTCGCGGTCTATCGGGGCGATACGCGCGTTCCCGGCTCCGTCCGTTATATCAGTGCCAGCAGAGTAGCGGTCTTTTATCCTGATGCTCCCCTGCTGCTGAACAGGAGATACGGGGCCAGGCTCAGCGGGGAGATACGGAACCGGGCAGGACAGCGCCTCGCCAGGAATGAGATGTGGGTTTTCCATACCACTTCGGGGAACTCGCTCCTTGGCGACGGGATGCATCTTTACTTTGGAGACATACACTCCCATACGAGCTATTCCGACGGGGTGGGCACCCCATCGGATGCCTTCGCCACAGCCAGGGCCAATGGCCTGGACTTTTTCGCTGTCACGGATCATTCCAATCAACTGGACGCAAGGGAATGGCGAGACATTATGCGCCAGGCCGAGGCGGCGACGGTCAGTGGGCGGTTCGTGGGCCTGCGCGGCTTTGAGTTCAGCCATCCCAAAGGCCACATCAATGTTCTGGATACTGATGTCTATGTGTCGGAAGGGGATGCCAGATATGATACATTACCCGAGTTCTACACCTGGCTAGCCGCCCAGCCGACGGCCATCGGCCAGTTCAACCACCCCTGGAAAGATGAAAGGTACGACTGGAATTTTGACGATTTTGCTTATGACCCTCTAGGTGCCACTAGGATGTATCTGTGCGAGACCCTGATGGTCTATCCGGGTGATCAATACCTGCTGGGTTTGCAGGCTGGTTGGCGCATCGGCGCTGTACAGAATCTAGACGCGCACCAGGCCGTGTGGGGAAGGTGGAAGTTCATGGGGCTAGTCGCACCGAACCTGACCAGGGAAGCTATCCTGGAGGCGTTGCGAGCAAGGCGCACCTTTTCCATGGCTGCGCGTGACTTCGCCGTCACCATGCGTGCCAATGGACAGTGGATGGGGGCCGTGATTTCCAATACAGCCACGCTTGATTTCGTGGTGACGACCTATAGCCGCACGCCACAAGACCAGGCAGTCTCGCTGACTCTTTGCGATAATGGCGTGCCCGTGACGTCCACCAGGCCGATATCTGATGCCGTTTGGTTCACCTGGACGCCCCGCGTCCCTGGCTCGCCGGGGCATTTCTACTATGTCAAGGCCTATCACAATGTGCTCGGCGAGCTTTGGCCCGCCTACACCAGCCCGGTCTGGACGGACAACTCCCCTATTCGGGAGTGGAAAAGCTATTTGCCTATTGTTCTGAAGTCATCCACAAATGAGGAGGATGAGAAAAGATGATTCCAGCGTTATTCACTGTCAGCTATGCAGGTTTGTGGGGGCAGGCTCGCCTGAGCCTGCCGGATGCCTTACGCAAGGCGAAGGAACTGGAGTACCCCGCCGTGGAGATCATGGGCAAGCGGCCACACCTTTCCATTGTGGACTATACGCCGGACAAGGTGCGGTCGCTCAAAAGCACGCTAGATGAATTGGGCCTCAAAGTCGCCAGCATCGCCGCCTACACCGATTTCACCGCTGGGGTGGAAAGCTCGATGACGCCACTGGTGGAGATGCAGCTCAGCTACATCAAATGCCTCGCCGAGTTCGCCCAAATCCTGGGGGCGGGGTTGATCCGCGTCTTCACCGGCCATTTCACCAATCTGCTCTCCTACGATGTCCAGTGGAATCGCTGCGTCGAGGCCGTGCAGCAGGCATGCGGCATCGCCGCCGAGTACGGCGTCAGTATCGGCGTCCAAAACCACCATGACATTGACGTCGGCGTGGAATCGTACGAGGATTTCCTCAACGAAGTGAGCCGCCCGAACTGTCGCGCCATGTTCGACGCCTGGAGTGCCGCCCTGCAGGATGCTGACCTGTGCTATTGGGCCAGGCGGCTGGCGCCGCGCATGGCGCAGACCACAGTGGCCGACTATGTGAAGCGGCCTCGCTATCGCGCCGTGGGAGGGCTGGTCAATTACGAGCAGGTGACCAGCGTGGTGCGCGCTGTGCCTGTGGGCGAGGGCTTCATTGATTATGCGGCCTTCTTCCGCGGCCTCCGCGAAGGAGGCTTCGACGGTTACGTGGCCTACGAGATGTGCTCGCCCGTCCGAGGAGGGGGCAGCCTCACCAACCTGGATGCAACTGCTAAAAAGAGCCTGGAAGCGATCCGACGCCTAATTGCGGGTTAAAGGGGTGAGCCTGCCGTTTACTTGCTGACCTAAGGAGCAGGCGATGAACCGCCAAAAGTGCACTACCGTTTTCCCTACTGATTTGATGGATCCCGATCGTGAATTCAGCCTCATTCCCTTCTGGTTCTGGAACGATGATCTGCATGAGGCTGAACTGAAGCGCCAGATCGCCGATTTCGAGGAGCACGGGGTATATGGCTTTGTCATTCATCCCAGGGTGGGCCTGCCGCGCGACATTGGCTGGAGGTCGGAGCGAATGCTGTACTTTGTGCGTCTCGCGGTCGAGGAAGCCGCACGTCACGGCATGTATGTCGTCCTGTACGATGAGGGGATGTATCCTTCCGGTTCATCCTCCGGGCAGGTGGTGGAGCGGAATCCCGCCCACAAGTGCCGCTGCCTGGCCAAGATTGACCTCAAGGAAGGGGAAGAACCGGTTTTGTCGCGGGGACAGAACCTGGTTGCCATCGTCAGGCGGGCCAATGGCCAGCGGATCGCGGTGATTGACCGGGCGGCGGATGCCTATATTCGCGGCCTTCATTACATCGGCGAAGGCCCGGCGGAGGATGAGCCGCCCGCAGGCGACATCTTGAACCCGGAGGCTGTAGCCAGTTTCATCCGCCTGGTCTATGACAAATACACTGAAACGGTGGGCGACTACTTCGGCAAGACCATCATCGGCATCTTTACGGATGAGCCTGGGCTTTTGGGCAGGTGCCGGGAGAGGAATGTCATGCCCGGCACCACAGGCATCCTGGCGCACGTCAATCGCATCCTGAATTACGACTTTACCCCCTGCCTCCCCGCCTTGTGGTATGACGACGAGCCGGAGGCCCGGCTCCGCCGGACGGAATACCACCTGGCCCTGTCCAAACGCCTGGAAGAGACGTACTATCGTCCCCTATACGAATGGTGCGAGGCGCATCACATCGCTTTGCTGGGACACCCCGCCGGCTCGGAGGACATCGGCGCAGAGCGCTATTTTCATATCCCCGGCCAGGACATCGTCTGGCGATGGGTGTTGCCCAACCATCCCAGTGCGCTGGAAGGGACGCACTCTACCCAGGCCAAGTGCTCCTCCTCGGCCATGATCCATCTGCGGCGCAGGCGCAACAGCAACGAGTGTTTCGGCGCGTATGGGCATGAGTTCACCTGGGAAGAGATGAAATGGATCACTGATTGGTGCTTCGTCCGAGGCGTAAACATGCTCATCCCCCATGCCTTTTACTACTCGGTGCGCGGGCCGCGCCGCGATGAGCGTCCCCCGGACGTGGGGCCGAACAGCAAATGGTGGGCGGATTACAAGACGTTCGCCGATTACTGTCGAAGGATGTCCTGGCTCAATACCGATAGCCAGTATGTCTGTCATGTGGCGATCTTGGGAGAGGCAAACTATCTCCCCTGGGCTGCGGCCAAGGTCTGTTACCAGCACCAGCGCGACTTTAACTATCTGGAGATGCGCCATCTCTGGGAGGATGCCGAGGTGGGGCCAGAAGGGATCAGGATCGCTGGAATGCACTACCCGGTGTTGATCGTGGATGGGATAGAACAGACCCCGCCACTTGCGAGGGCGGCGTTAGAGTTGCTGGCCCATGCCGGGCGGGTGATCCTCTGGGATGGAATGAGGTTATCTCTG
>Ga0129297_10000496_pt1 | contig 18706 bp, 18 predicted proteins | sample I18A1metaG_FD_94708 | JGI IMG/M metagenome (GOLD analysis project Ga0129297, IMG submission 94708) | Lake sediment bacterial and archeal communities from Gulf of Boni, Indonesia to study Microbial Dark Matter (Phase II) - ​I18A1 metaG | ecosystem: Environmental > Aquatic > Freshwater > Lake >... | reverse complement strand
TTATACAAGTGACGATTTCCCATAATCTAAAAGACCCGCATTCTAAAGGTTTGCCTGCCTGCCGGCAGGCAGGGAACCCGACTGCCTCTCCCCTTTGCTTACGGTTGCGACACAGCCACCCAGGGGGGAGGGTAAGGGAGGGGGGAGTATTTTCTAAAAATCAAGAGAGTTCCTGTGCATAGAAACCTCTCCTGTTTGGGTCTGAATCACAAGACAACCCCTTGGCAATTCCTTTTTTTCTTCGATTAAGATCTTGTTGAGTTTGAATTGCTCCTTTAGTCTCAAAATATTCTCATTCCTCTGACCCCTTAAATTTGAGACCTCTTTGGGATGGCACAGAAAGAAAGCTTGAGACCCATTCGGAGAGATTTTAAGAAGCTGTTTCGCCATATCAAAAAAGATTGCCGCATCGATGAGCTGATGAAGAGCAGGATGATAAGGTCCTGCAAGAAAGTTTCTCTCTAAATCCCTGGTTGGCTGAAGGCCAACCCGGGCCACTGGGATGGATGCTCTCTCCAATTTGAGAAGTCCTCTTTTAAGCCATTCAATCGCCTCATCTAAAGGCAAGGGAGAATACTTTCCAACCCACCAGAGGTTTTCAAGAGGGGCCCCTTTGAGCACGAGTGTGGGATGGATTCTGACGAAATCGGGTTTGAGGTCGATGATCTGATCAAGGGTCTTTAGAAAACGATCGAAAGTATCACCTGGAAGGCCGATCATCAACTGAATACCTACCTCGAAACTCCACCGTCTTAACCGCAAAACAGCAGAGACGGTATCCTCTGCACAATGGCCTCTCTTGGCAAGGAAGAGAACTTGATCGATCATCGATTGCGTTCCAAGCTCTATGGTCTTTACACCGTACTCCTTAAGCATGGCGAGAATCTCTTCATCCAAGGCATCGGGTCGGGTGGAGATACGGATGGAATCGATCAAACCAGAACGGAGGAAGGGCTGAACTTCTTTCAGGTAAAGAATCTGATCCGCTTTACCGATTGCTGTGAAACTCCCACCGTAGAAGGCAACTTGTTTCTCCCCCTTTTCTTCATAAGAAACAAAACCAATTCCATCGCATTTATTATCTTTGCCTGTCATTGCGAGCCTGAAAGGCGTGGCAATCTCGTCTTTCTTGGGATTGCTTCGTCGTTTCTCTCCTCGCAATGACAAACTATTTAATGACTTTAGGTTAGATAAAGAGGACTCGAGGGAGCTTCGAACAGAAGAAGGGGATGGAATTTCTGTGGCTGTTGCCTTCTGGTTACAGAAGAGACAGTGCTCACGGCAACCCAGATAAGGAAGGAAGATAGGAATAATCAGAGGATTCATGGCTCTCTTCTTAATGTCAAATGTCAAAATCCCTGCCTACCGGCAGGCAGGCAAATATCAAAACAAATCCAAAGTTCAAATTCCAAATCCCCCCACCACCCCTTTGCTAAAGGGGGGCAAGGGGGGATTATTGATTGATTTTTAACAATTGACATTGATTTGAACTTTGAACTTTATCATTTGACAATTTGAGCTCTTCCAGGGCTTTTTTGGCTGCTTCCTGCTCGGCCTCTTTCTTACTCTTTCCCCATCCGATTCCCTTTACTTCACCATTGATGACTACAGAGGCCTGAAATCGTTTATCGTGGTCTGGCCCGGACTCCTTCACCACTCGATATTGAGGAGAGCTTCCATGAGCCTGCTGGGATTGTATCTGTAGAAGGCTTTTGAAATCGTTCGATAGTAGTACAGATGGGGTTTTGGCTTGGAGATAGGGTTCGAAATGGTGTTGGAGGATCTCTACGGCCCGATGGAATCCTGAATCCATAAAGATGGCTCCAATTAACGCTTCGTAGGTATTGGCCAAGATCGAGGATTTTTTCATCCCGCCATTTAAGAGCTCTCCTTTTCCAAGAAGGAGGTGTTCTTCCAATCGGAGTTCCGTGGAGAGGAGTGCAAGAGAGTCCTTTTTGACGAGTTGGGCCCTCCACATAGAAAGTGTTCCTTCCCGAGCCTCAGGAAATTTCTGAAGGAGAAAGTGACTCACCGCAAGGTTGAGGACTGCATCGCCCAGAAATTCCAAGACCTCATTTGACTGTTTCTCGGAGGAATCTGTCTCATTGATAAAAGACCGATGGGTAAGGGCTCTATTGAGCCATCCGATGTCATTAAATTGATGTCCCAGGCGGCCTTCCAGTTCCTTTAATGAGGCCAGCCTTTTATCATCCATCCTATTTCTCCACCACTCTTCCGATCACGCCATTTTCTTCGAATCCAATCACCTTCGCTGTCCATTCCTGGTTGATCCAATTCGGCTCCTCTTCCGATCCACTTTCATGAGCGAGAAAAACAGGGATGTAGTTGCGTGAACGCCCTTTCCATCTCCCGCTCTTTTTTTCTCTCCGATCCTCCACCAGAACATTCAACTCCTGATCGAGAAACAGGCGATAAAAGGCCTGACGTTTCTCTCTCCCTAGTTCCCTCATCTCCTCCGCTCTCTTCTTGATCCTTCCCTCATCCACTTGATGAGAAAATTGGGAGGCAGGTGTTCCCTTTCTCTTAGAAAAGGGAAAGATATGGAGATAGGAGAGGGGCAGGGATTGGATCAATTCATAAGTCTGTTTGAACTTCTCATCTGTCTCTCCTGGAAATCCTACAATTACATCCGCACCGATGGAGAGCTTTGGGATTCTTTGATGGAGCTCTTGGATGAGATCGGTGAGGACAGAACGGTCATAATTTCTATTCATCTTTTTTAATATATCATCATCTCCGCTCTGGATAGGGATATGCAGATGAGGGCAGACCTTCACCGATTGTGAGAGAAAGGAGATGAGGCCTTCTGAGAAATCCATTGGCTCGATCGAACTGAGGCGAATCCGATGGGAAGTCTCCTCCTCTTCAATTCGTCTGAGCAGTTTTTCCAAGGAAAAGGGAGGACTCAGATCCAGCCCATAGGAGCCCATGTGGATTCCAGTGAGCACGACCTCTTTAAAACCTCTTTCCTTCAGTACTCTCAGATGCTCGAGGACTCTCTCCGGCGAAAGGCTTCTTCCTCGGCCCCTCGCCTGAGGGACGATACAGTAAGAACAGCGGGCGTCACATCCATCATGAATTTTCAGGAAGGCCCGGGTATGACAATGGAAAGAGGGAAGGGGAAGATCCGAAAAGAGTGTCTCCTCGTGAATATCGGAAACTCGAATGCGGGGGAATCCGCCTTCTCGCATGAGAGGCAAAAGGTCGGGAATCTGGCCCTTTTCTCTATTTCCCAGAAGATATTTTACTCCCTCAATCCCTGCCAATGTCTCAGGTTCTAACTGTGAATAACATCCGGTGACGATGATCAGGGATTTTGGATTGGATCGGAAGGCCCTTCTTATCAGCTGTCTTGACTGAAAGTCAGCCCGGTGCGTAACCGTACAGGTATTGATAATGATGATATCCGCCCCTTCTCCAAAGGGGACGAGAACATATCCCCTTTGTTCGAAAGAATCCATGAGCGCCTCAGACTCAAACTGATTGACTTTACAACCGAGTGTGGCAATAGAAACTGTGGCCATTACTCTACCGTTCCATCGAAACGACAGTTGGTGAGTCTATTCATACCCTGCTTTTTTAAATCCGTACAAGGTTGACATTTCCCCAGACGCCCATCTTTTCTCCAACGATGATGAGGATTCCTAAGATTCCCTCAATCTTTTTTCCTCTTTCCAGACCCATCTCAATATCTTTCTTCTCTTTGACGATATTTCCGACGGCAGTGGCTGCAGCATCGGCAAGGGCTGCGGATTTGGAGAGGATGCAGACAGCATCTGCCTTTCCAAAGCTGAGGGAGTGACCAACCGTTCCTGAAGAGGTGCAGACTCCAAGGGGGGTCTCTTCGGGTCTGATCACGATCCCTATTTTAAGGCTGAGAGGAGAATTGCCTGCATAGATCCCGACAGTCCGCTCTTTTGAGGTGGCAAGATAGATATCACCCCCGTTCTCAATGATCACCTCCTTTGAGAGTTTGAGCAGGTCCTTTGAAACCACCTCAGCCATTGCTCCGGCTACAGCTGCCATTGGGCCGACATCGGCCAACTGAGACGTTCGGATCATCTCTCTGATGATCTCTGGGGCATAAGGATCTTCCCTTAGAGGGATGAGGCTCCTTTGAAATGAAGGATTCGTCTCGATATAAGCTTCGATCTGCTGACGGTATTTCAGCACCGATTCTCTCGTCTCCTTGGAAAGGTCCCTTTCTGCTTGAACGAGAAGGTCGGTCTCCTTAACCATGACCTCAAATTTAACGAGATCATCCGTTTTTACTAAGTTTCGATAAGTCCGTTCTTCGTACATCTTTAATGGGTTAAAATCTCTCCGGGAGATAAAACTTGGAGATCTTCAATCTTAGAAAAGTGGATGACGTTCTTAGTATAAAGAGGGAGGCCGTTGGTAAGACAGATAGCTGCAATGAGAATATCGTGCGTTCCGATCATCTGTCCTTTCGTTTTTAACTGTGTATAGATTTTCCCCGCCATGACAGCTTCAAACACATCCAGAGGTAAGATCATCAAATTTTGGATGAGCGTTTCGATTTGTTTGAGTCGCCTTTTTCCCTCCACTCCTGCACATAACTCAAATACGGAAACGGAAGTCAACACCGCCTCCTCCCTGGAAATCAGTATCGATACGACCTCGGCTCCTGGGGTGACGTTACTGAAGAAGTCAATAAGAATATCCGTATCCAAGACAATCAACTGATTTTCCAATTCCTTCTGATCTCCTCCAATTTCTTTCTGAACCTTTTGACTTCTTCTTCACTCCACGTTCCTCTCATCTTCAATAGGTGCTTAAGGCCATCTCCTCTCTTAGCCTTTTCTTTGATATAAAAGTCGATCGCTTCTTGAATCAACTTGGAGTAACCCCGAAGGCCCCTTCGAGCCGCCAAGGAATGTAATGCACTTCGGTGATCATCGGATAATTCGATGGTCGTCCTCATCTCCTCTTCCTCCTTTTTGTTATTAAAAACATTATAATACTTAAGTGCATTTGTTGTCAAAAGAATGAATGATAAAGGGTGACGTTGAACATAGCAACTTTTGCCTCTTCTTGACGAGGGGCTATTGAATATTTATTATTGTTTCCCAATGATGGAAAAAGTACTGATTGAGAAAATTCCTTATACAAGGGAGATGCGCGGAGCCAAGAGATGGGAAGAGGAACGCGGGGAATTCGTCCAGATTTCGTATCAGGAGGAGATATGGCATCTGGCTGTTTTTGAAATTAGAAAAGGGTTCTCGAGGGGAGGCCATTACCATGAGGCAAAAGAGGAGATATTCTATGTTGTGAGTGGAAAGATGAGAGCCCTCTTTTAAGATATGGATAACCTTCAAAAGGAAGAAGCTATTTTGGAAAAGGGAGATAAGATCTGGATTAAACCCCGATGTGGCCATATCTTTTATGGATTAGAAGATACGCTGGTTGTGGAATACAGTCCACAAGTATACGACATGGAGGATAGTTACAGAATAGATTTAGGAAAAGAAATAATAGTTTGATAGAGAGTGACGGATCAAAAACCCAAAGCCTTAAATTTCTCCATTGCCCAGGCGACCCGCGCCTTCGGCGTCGCAAATTTATCGGAGGGGGCTTTGTCAATGAGTTCGAGGCGCCTCAGGAGGCCAGCCTGATTTGCAATCTGGATCTGGAGCCCTGGTCGCGCGTTCAGCTCAAGAAGGAGCGGTCCCCGCTCCTGGTCGATGACCATATCCACCCCGAGGTAACCCATACCGGTCGTGTCGACCGATCGCGCTGCCATAAGGAGCATGCTCTCCCAGTGGGGCACTTGTAAGCCACTCACGGGATTGCCTGTATCAGGATGGCAGGTAACAATTTCGGAACGATGGACAGCAGTAAGCGTTTTTCCCTTGCCGATATCGATTCCAACACCAATCGCGCCGCGATGAAGATTGGCCTTGCCATCAGAAGCTCGGGTTGGAAGGCGAACCATGCCCATCACCGGCACACCGCGATAGACGATGATTCGGATGTCTGGGACTCCCCGATAGGTCACAGCATCAAAGATCGGATCAGGATGGACCAGCGCCTCAATGAGGGCGCGGTCCTCGAGCCCCTCGAGGGAGTAGATCCCAGAGAGGATATCGGACATATGGTAGGTGAGATCCTTCCACGAAATGACCTCGCCGCTCTGTTTGACGAAACCTTCTGCTCTATGTTCCGTGACAAGGACAATACCACTTCCCCCAGCACCTCGAGCCGGCTTCAAGACAAATTCATGTTGGTCGTGAAGCGCGTTTTTGAGTCTGGCGATATCACCATGATACTCGATCGTATGGTATAGGGGCGGGGTCGGGATTTGATGTTCTTCAGCCAAGCGCTTCGTCAGTACCTTGTCGTCTACGAGCGGATAGGACGAACGGGGGTTGAGCCGCATAATATACTCAACATTTCGACGGTTCATGCCGAGGACACCCATGCCTTCAAGCCAGCGGGTAGCTTTGAAAATCACGATGGACTCCTTAATTTTCGGAAGCGGATAAGCTCTGAGAGCCGATAGCCGGTATAACGGCCCAGAAGCACCTGAAAAGCAGCTACGGCAAACAGGAGTTCTGGGTAGACAAAGAAAGTGAGCTGGAGGGATTCGAAATGAATGATTTCGTGTGTGATCGTAGCAACTGCGGCACTACCCGCGGCAGTCCAGAGTCCCTTGCGGACACCTGCCTCCTCCGTGATCACAAAGAAACGCTCGATGGTCATCGTGAGAATTACAAAAGGTAGTAATCCAACGGCCATGAGTTCCTTAAGCCCAACTTTGCTTCCGATCAAGGCAAAGACCGTAAAGGAGATGATGACCAGGGTCAGGATCACTGACAGACGCGGAACAAGAAGAAGACGGAGCTTGTCCATCCAGCGGCGGACGAGGTACCCGATAAGGACAACACCTGCAAAGATTCCAAGCCCATAGGCAAGGCCGGTATTCCGAAAGGCGAGAGCCATGAGGACCGGCATGAAAATTCCAAAGGTGGGAAAGCCCACCAGGTTTCTCAACACGCAGATCATGAGGCCGCCGATCGGGACAAGAAGTAGAATACGGAAGGTTCTTCGAAAATCGGGCGGCAGGCGGAAGAGTGACCAACGGTCGAGGAATCGGTTTGACCGTATGATGCGTTCAAAGTGCATCCGCCATTGGCTGGTGATCTCCCGGTTCAAAGTCCAGCGGATCTCAGAAAGTTCCCCGTTGATCACACGTACAGCAGGTAATCCTCCCATCGTTAATGGAAGGAGGGGAATAGGTTTTTGATAAATTTCTCCTTTCTCAGGCTGGAGGCTTTCCCACTCTTGGCCTGTCCAAATCTCAATCCAAGTCAGAGTCGAGTTTGTTATACTCTCAGCGAGTAGCAACCCCTCGGCCACTCGAGCAGGTAGATTGGCAGCTTGCAATAACAAGAGAAACGCATCCAAATAATCATGTTTCTCCAGAAAGCCTGACCATTCTCTGAGATCCTGATCTTCAGGAGGTGGAGTCCCCCAAATCCCTTTCACCGCCGCTGCTACTCTTCGAAGTCGGTCCACTGGCGGGAGGGGGTCCCATTTTCCCACCAAACGTCTTGCTAACGCCTGTTCCTCCTTCCCGACATTCGATGGGTAAGGTTCAAGGGTTGGAGTTTTGTTTTTAAAGGACCGTTGAGGTCGAATTTGGATGATTGAACTGTATCCAATAATTTCACTTCTTGGACTGACAGTCCCTGACCATACGCCAACCTGGTTTATTCCTTCGCGAAGGAGATTAAAACTGAGTGCTCCAGAGGAGATGCGTTCCTCTACAACAATTTGTCCTCCATGGGTATAGGGGACTCCGATCATTACCGTAGTTTCCTTCTCGCCGCCCTCGATATGGGCATCCATGGAGAGGTGCCATACCTTTTCTGGGGCTGCAGGAAGGATTGGGTACTTGAGCCATATGATGCGGTAGGTCATGAGAGTGAACGAGAGAAGCAGGAGAGCCACCGCCAGTATAACAGCGGGGCGCTTCATTTTGAGAGAACCTCCGGACAGCTCGGTGGGAGGCAGTTCGACTTCATACAGTCAACGACAAAGTTCTTCCTGAGGGCATTCCGTCCTATAATCAGCGGATGCTTGACCATGGAGCGATCGTTGAGGTTTACTTTGAGGTGTAGTCGCTTGGGACCAATACAGAATTCCATCTCCACCACCGGTCTTCTTTCGCGGGTCTCGGCAGATCGTACATATCGCCAATCAATAATCGGTAAACGGAACTCCAACCCACCGTACTTGTCCGGTAACTTAAACTCAGCCATGTTATCTTGAATTTTCAGATCCCGTGCGTCAAGAGAAGACGTGGCCGCCCCAGTATCGATTCGTGCAGGGAGCTTCACACCCCATGGTAATAGGATCACGTCCTCGACCAATCCGATCGTGATCTTCTCTTCGGCGATGCCCCTTCCTGGCATGATAAGAAAGAGCATGGCAAAAGTTAAAACCAACATCAGACCCATCCATCTTCCTCTTTGAGTTTTGAGAAACCTTAATGGTGTCAGCTTACTACCCTTGAATGACCTATATTTCCCCATAATTATATCAGACTTCTTTGAAAGTGGGTAGGGAGTTGTTATCAGAGGTGCGGGGGAGAAAAGGAAATGGCCGATAGCAGGGTCGGCCATTTCCCATATCCTACAAACAGGTTAATTTTTTAGAGATACTTCTGAATCAGGATCTCTGCAATCTGAACAGCATTGAGCGCGGCGCCCTTCCGGATATTGTCCGAAACGATCCACATATTGATTCCATTTGGAATCGACTCATCCTCCCGAATCCTTCCCACGAAGGTCTCATCTTTTCCTGCTGCATGGATGGCCAGAGGATATTCGAACTTTTTGGGATTGTCCACCACGACCACACCCGGAGCTTTCGAAAGGATCTCCCTTACCTCCTGGGCTTTCAATTTCTTCTCTGTCTCGATATTGACCGCTTCCGAATGGCCATAGAAGACCGGAACCCTCACTGTCGTAGCAGTTACGCCAATCGAATGATCCTCCATGATCTTCTTCGTCTCATTGACCATCTTTATCTCCTCTTTAGTGTAACCATTGTCAAAGAAGACGTCGATGTGGGGGAGACAGTTAAAGGCGATCTGATGGGGATAGACCTCCTTCTTGATCTCCTGCTGGTTATAGATGGCGAGGACCTGGCTCTCCAGCTCTCTGATCGCCCTCTTTCCAGTACCCGAAACTGCTTGGTAAGTTGAGACAACTACTCGTTTAATCCGAGCCACATCGTGAATGGGCTTCAGAACGACCACCATTTGGATGGTCGAACAGTTAGGATTTGAGATAATATTCTTGTTTGGATACTGGGCAATCGCATGAGCATTTACCTCTGGAACGACCAACGGGACTTGCGGGTCCATCCGAAAGGCGCTGGTGTTATCAATGACCACACAGCCCGCCTTACCAGCGATCGGTGCGAATTTTTCGCTCACTGAACCCCCAGCAGAGAAGAGCCCAACATCGATTCCGGAGAAGGAGTTCTCGTCCAACACCTGCACCGTATAGGACTTTCCCTTGAAGTCCATCTTCGTGCCCGCGCCCCGTGTGGAGGCGAGAAGTTTTAACTCATCAACTGGAAAGTTTCTCTCCTCTAAGATAGCTACCATTTCATTTCCCACCGCACCGGTAGCCCCTACCACGGCCACATTATATTTATTTTTTTTCATTGAAGCCTCCCTATTTGCCTTTTCCTTAATCTTTTTTGAATATTGGTACTTCTTTGGAAATTGGTGCTTGTAATTTGGAATTTATATTTAAAAAAGGGGTGCCTTTTGAACACCCCCACCCTTTAGATACCTCTTTGTATCAATCTATAATTATGAGAAAAGAGGGCATGTTGTCAAGAGGGAATTTTTTTTGTCATAAACATCCTTAAGATTAAGTGGTCAAACAGTTCTTCAAATATGTGGCTTCTGAAGCCCAGTGGGAGAAACTTTACTCAAACCCTTAAGAAACGATTTTTTTATTGACAGGGGAATAACAGCGTGGTAGACAAGAATGAATTTGAAATATGGTTTCATAATATGAAATTCTAAAGAAAGGAGAAGCCTTTTACATGTCAGATGACTTGAGATCATTTTTAGAAACTTTGGAAAAAATAGGAAAAGTCCGTGTGGTCAATGGGGCTGATTGGGATCTGGAAATTGGGACTATTAACGAACTTATGGCTGAAAGGCAAGGGCCAGCATTGATCTTTGATCATATCAAAGATTATCCACCGGGTTTCAGAGTTGCTACTAATTTGTTGCATCACAGAGTAGGACAGAAATTGGCTTTTGGTTTTCGAGAAGACATGACTGATCTGGAATGCGTTTCAGAGTGGAAGAATAGGTGGAATGAGTATAAGCCTATCAAACCCGTTATTGTCAAAAATGGTCCAATAAGAGAGAATGTGCTAAAGGGAGATGGGATCGATATTTATAAATTTCCCACTCCCAAATGGCATACTCACGATGGCGGCCGCTATATTGGAACAGGAGTGGTTACCATCACCCGGGATCCTGTGGATGGATGGGTCAATTGCGGGACATACCGAGTCATGATTCAAGATAAAACCACCTTGGCGTTTTATGCATCACCTGGGAAACACGCCACAATCATGAGGGAGAAATATTGGGCAATGGGTAAACCCTGTCCAGTGGCTATGTGTTTTGGCCAAGATCCACTCCTCTTTGCTGTCTCGACAATAAGTCTTCCATGGGGTTTATCTGAATACGAAATGGCCGGGTATATCAAAGGGAAAGGGGTTGAGGTCATAATAGATCCAGGAACTGACCTTCCTATCCCGGCATCTGCTGAAATTGTGGCCTGCGGATTCTCTCCACCCCCTGAAGTGGATAGCCGGCCGGAAGGGCCTTTTGGTGAATGGCAAGGCTATTATGCATCAGGGACTCGAACTGAGCCCGTTGTGCATATTGAGACCCTTTACTATCGGAATAATCCCATTCTTTTCGGCCAGCCTCCAGTAAAACCACCGGTCAATACATGGTTTCCCATCCCCATCCATACGGCCACATTCCTCTGGAATCAGTTGGAGAAAGCTGGAATGATGGATATCAAAGGGGTGTATGTGCATGGGCCCGGAAACCGAATTATTGCTGTCATATCCCTAAGACAAAGATATTTAGGCCATGCAAAACAGATTGCTACGTTAGCAGGGGCTTTTTTACAGGGTGGAGCTTGTACCGGCCGGTACATCATCACAGTAGACGAAGATATCGATCCTTCAAACCTTGACGAGGTCCTCTGGGCTGTTTGTACTCGTTGTGATCCAGAGAGATATATCGACATAGTGCCTGGCTTTTTAACGAGCCCACTCGACCCCATGATTAGTCCTGATAAACGAGCTCGAAGGGATTATACCACCGCCAAAGTATTCATAAACGCCTGTAAGCCTTATCATTGGAAGGATCAATTTCCACCGATCAATGTGGCCGAACCAGAACTACGTAAAAAAGTACTTTCTAAATGGAGCAACTTATTTAAGGAAGTATAGTTTTATGCTTGGAAAAAATAAGTATTTGAAATTCAGAATACCCATGGGAGATGTTTTATTGAGAACTCGAAAAATGAAGGGGAAAATCGAGGGTTGAAGGCAATTCAAGAGGAGTCAGTGAACTTAACGAAATATAGTGCATTAAGGATGTTGCTGGAATACGGTTTAATGGAAAGAGAGAAGGAATGATAGTCGGTCTGAGACTGGGCAGCAAAACTTTAGGCTTATTGACCAAGGGGATTGGCGTTGCCATAGTCATAATGGCGTTGTTATATGTAAGCAACATATATAAACCATGGCTTTACGTGCCGGTCATTGCTTACAGCGCTGTAGCGCTGGGGCTCACATTGACAATGGTCTTTCTCAGTACCCCAATAAGGAAACAGAAAACCCCTAAGGAGACGTTGCCCTGGTATGACCTCCTATTCATTATCATTAGTTTATGTGGGACAGGTTATGTTGCTTTTTTCGGTGATATATGGTGGGATAGTGTATTAACAGGATTTTCTACACATACAGAGGTAGTCCTCTTTTTTTCACTCGCTCTACTTATGATAGAGGCTACAAGGCGTACGATCAACCTAGTACTTGCACTTACAATACTTGCGTTCCTAATATATGCGCCGATTTCAGTCGACCTTAATTTCGAACGAGTTACCACCCTGATGTACTTTCTGCCAATGGGTATACTGGGTATGTTTGTAACATTAACTTTCACTGTTATTGCCATGTTTTTGCTATTCGGCGCCTTTTTGCAAAAGACTTATGCTGGCATGTTTTTGGTAGATAGCGCCATGGCCCTCACTGGACGGTGGACCGGAGGCCCAGCCAAGGCTTCCGTAATTTCGAGTTGCATGATGGGGATGATAACCGGCCTGGGCCCAGCTAATGCTGCTGTTACTGGGTCACTAACTATTCCAATAATGAAACAATGTGGTTATAGGTCGGAATTCGCTGCGGGGGTAGAAGCTGTTTCAGCGAATGGGAGTGCGATTATGCCTCCGGTGATGGGGATAGCAGCCTTTATTATGGCTGATTTTTTGGGGATGACCTACTGGGCAGTATGTGTGGCCGCTTTCACACCGGCCTTCCTCTATTATTGGGGTATATTTGTGCAGGTGCATTTCGAAGCGAAGAAATATCAACTGGTTGGTCTTTCCCCTGAGCAACTGCCCTCCATAGGAAAGGTTTTGAAACGAGGTTGGTTTTATGTAATACCAATATTTCTTTTGGTGTACCTCCTGGCGGTAGCAAAGCTGCCAACTGAGCACTGCGGCATGTATACTGCATTCTCAACCATAGGTATTGCCCTAATTGACTGGCAAATGAGAAAAGAATTGCGGAAGGGGCTAAAAGAGATAATAACCCTGCTAATTAGCTGCCTGGCAGATGCAGGTGAGATGTTGATAATTCCGGCTATATCTTGCGCTGGTGCTGGCATCATTGTAGCCGCCATTTCAGCCAGTGGTATTGGCTTCAAACTGGCCGGTTTACTGCTCGATTTAGCGGGTGGAAACCAACTGCTCCTCCTATTCATGGTAGCCGTTGCTTCGTTTATACTTGGTATAAACCTGCCACCTCTCCCCTGTTACTTGATCATGGCTACTTTGGTGGCCCCGGCCTTGATCAAGTTTGGTATCTTACCACTCGCTGCGCAACTATTTTGTTTCTATTGGGGGCTCCAGGCCGAAATTACTCCACCGGTGGCGTTCGTGGTATTTGTAGCTGCCGGAATTGCCGGAGCAGACCCCATTAAATCGGGGCTTATAGCATGCCGCCTGGGTTTCCTTTCGTTTATTCTACCCTTTATCTTTGTCTATCACAATTCTTTACTTCTAATCGGTCCACTAACAAATATAATAGAAGCGATAGCTACTGCCGGAATAGCCATTCTATTTATAGGTTCCGGTTTCGAAGGTTACTTATTAAAGCCTCTGAGCCGGCTGGAGAGGGTGTTATTCATAGCAGGTGGAGGATTTTTGCTATGGCCAGCCTGGCAAGCTGATATTGTAGGGGCAATTATTATTGCTCCTACATTGCTCTGGCATATAAGATCGGCGAGGAGAATGGCATTTAACCTCCAGCTACAAAATCCAACCAAAGAGCATTCATTCATGGAAGAACGGTCATCTACTGATGAAGAAGCCAACCGCAAGATAAAACTGACTTGAAGAAGAAGATAACCTTAACCACTGCAAGGGGAGAGATGTGTGGGAGGTGTGAGAACGGAGGGAGGTGATGATCAGGCTATAAATGGGAATTCGGCAGATGAAAAATAGATTGGGAAATCGGGACGGATTGCTTAAGAGCGGTAACAGGAGAATCTTTATTCGGGGCTCCGGGAGGAACATTGCATAATGAAAGGAGGCTAGAAAGATGTCAACTCGAAAAAAGTTTGTTTATTGTTTACTTCTACTTGCGTTCACGGTTACCCTTGGGCTGAGCGTTTTTACCACCGTAGCTTCTACACAGACACCGACAAGGGAGGGTTGGCCGAAAAAAATCGTACTTACTGCGACAGGCGGGGAAATCGGCCCAACGTATCCGATAATGGCTGGTATTGGCAGAATGACTGAGAAGTATTTGGGTATCTCCGCTGGCTTAACATCGACTGCTGGGCACGATGCCACTTTTTTGATCCATAGAGGTCAAGCGCATGTTGGAGCACCATCCTCCATGGCCGTAGTGGATGTTCTTCGTGGTACAGGGCCGCTAAGCAAATTAGGTCCGACACCCTTCCGAGCCTGGCTTCAAGCCTTGCTGATGGAAGGGAATACAATAGCTCTGGACAAGTCAGGCATAAAGTCATTTCCAGACCTCAAGGGTAAAATGATTTGTATTGGGCCAAGTGCTGTACCGGTTCCAGAATTGCACTTAAAGGCTTTATCAGTTGCCTATGGCTTTGATTTAAAGGACGTCAAAGTAGTGAAATGGGGTAGACCGGATGAAGCATACGATGGACTTAAGGCAGGCAAATTTGATGCAATCCAGGTGGATGGTATTTACCCGACCTCTGGCACTACAGAGTTATTTCTGTCACATGCCGCGCGTATTCTTCATGTAGATGATGCTCATATGGCAATGCTCAGAAAACAATTCTCATGGATCACGCCACAAATTATTCCTGCTGGAACTTATAAGGGAATGGATAAGGATGTTCAGACTCCCGCCGTGGCTATATTTCTTACCTTCCATCGGGATCTTCCCGATAGCTTGGTCTACGAGATGACGAAAATGGTATGGGAGCATTTTGATGAGTTCTCTGCCTACCACCCCGTGTGCAAGAAACTTAAGGCTGCAGATGTAACGAAGGTAGTAGACTTGTGCCCTTACCATAATGGGGCCATCAAGTATTATAGGGAGGCAGGGGTCTGGACGAAGGAGTTGGATCAGCGCCAGGCAGCTACTTTGGCTTCCTTACCACCATCAGCCCGGTAAAATAACGAGCGGGAGATAGTGGTTGGGTGGCAACGCATCGAATTGAAGGCAAGATAAAGAAACAAAACTTAAGTGTTGTCTGTGCCGTGACGAATCCACAGAAGGAGTTTGTCGAGATGCTCGGAAAACGGAATCCCTTTAAAGGTCAGACCCCCGCATGTGGATCGTGAGGTTAATAGGAGGGCAAAGCATGACTGAGGATTGGCATAAACTCATTTCGCAACCCAAATACGGGATTAAGAAGGAGAAAGATATTTACATCTCTATGCGGGATGGAGTACGGTTGGCAGCTGATGTTTACCGCCCTGACGCTGAGGGCAAATTTCCAGCGCTGCTAGCTCTGTCACCTTACGGCAAGGAGCTCCAGGAATTGGTGCTATCATTTCCTCCTCAGGCACTTCCAAGTAATCTGTGGGACGGCTGTATAGAGGCGGGTGATATAAGCTACATAGTGCCCAGAGGATATGCACATGTCATTGCTGATCTGAGGGGGACAGGCCACTCAGAAGGGGAATATGCCGGTTTAAGTGGTATAGGAAGAAATGAGGAGGGTAGAGACGGTTACGATCTTGTAGAGTGGATTGCACAACAACCGTGGTGTGATGGTAATGTGGGGATGGTGGGCATATCTTACTATGCGGTGATGCAGATCCAAACCGCTGCTGAACAGCCACCTCATCTAAAAGCAGTGTTCCCTTACGGAGGAGCCTATGACATCTACCGCTTAAACTATCATGGAGGCATATTCTGGTTGATGCTCCGGGCAGCGATTGATGGTCGTGGCGGTGACAGCGGTTTCGCCGTGAAAAATGTTGTATCGGCTATGATGAAGAAGCTTACCAAGGAAGAGTTCGAGCGCCGAGTCGAAGAAAGATTAAATGACCCAGATGTACGGAATTACCCTAACTTCTATCATATGCTCAAGTATTCTCAGAGAAGCCCGGTCTTTCTTGATCTCCTACTAAATCCTTATGATGGGCCATTCTACTGGGAAGGCGAGGCTTCTACCAAGTTTGGCAAGGTCGAGGTACCGGTCTACACAGGGATTAACTGGGGCCGTGCCTGGTTCGTAGACGACACGATTAATTGCTATCTCGGAGTAAAGGGACCCAAAAAGTTGCTCATGATGCCGTTTCCACCAATGGTAGAACGTCCGTTCCACGAGCTTCACGATTTGATCATCAGGTGGTATGACCACTGGCTTAAAGGCATAGATACGGGCGTTATGGATGAGCCGCCAATAAAGATATTTGTGGAAGGAATTAGGCAGTGGCGATATGAAGAGGAGTGGCCTCTGGCCAGAACGAAATGGACAGAATTCTACTTGCGTCCTCGTGGACGCCTCTCAATGGAGTCAGAACCCCTGGACACGGACATCGTTCCGCCTGATGGATTTTATCAGGCACCTCCGACTGTGACGAATGTCGTGCAATCGATCAAGTACACCAGCCCCCCTATGCTGGAAGATATGGAGGTAACGGGACCCATTGCCCTGTATTTGTACGCCTCGATTGACACGGATGACACAAACTGGATGGTGAAAGTCAGGGATGTTGATCCATCCGGTACCAAGATTGAAGTGAGCACAGGTTGGCTAAAAGCATCGCATAGAGAGCTTGATGAAAGTAGGTCTACACCTTGGCGCCCTTTTCATCCACACACAAGGTCAGAGCCAGTCGCTCCAGGCAAAATATATCAATATGCAATTCCAATAGGGGCGATCTCAAATGTCTTTAGGGCGGGGCACTGCATTGAGCTGGAAATTAGAAGCATAGAATCTGCTGGTGATCCTACATTGGTCCTATTAGCCCCTGACAGTTTCCACCTCAATAGCAGCCGAGCGACAACTCATAAGATCTACCGGGATAAGAATCACCAATCACGTCTGCTTCTACCTGTTATACCAACGGAATATCGAGCTAACAAGGAAGATGTGGGGATTTAAATCGTCAGCAAAACATAGGACGATATCAAAATAACTGAAAGGAGGGTTTACAATGCGGAAAATGTACAACAAGTGGGCTCAGGTGGGAAGGGACTGCGAAGAAGGTGTCAACATTGAACGGTTGCGAAGAGAAAGGCTACAAAGGACGAGGGAGGCAATGAGAAGCCACGGCCTGGGAGCAATGGTCGTCTTTACTGGATACAACGTCAGATACATAACCGGTACGGTTGGGGCACCCTTTCCAAATGAGAGGTATGCGGTTCTCCCGCTAGAAGGAGAACCTATGCTTTTCGAGCTGGGTGGAGACCTCAGATGGATTAGAGATTTCGCTGCGCCTTGGTTGGCAGGAAGGATCAGTTATTCAATACCATTCGGTCATGCGCTCCAGTTTGGCCGTGAACCAGCGGCGAAAATGTTGAAGATGTTTGTCGGTGACATAAAGAAGGCTCTTGAAGCGAACGGTGTTAGTCGTGAAAAGGTTGGGTTCGACTTCTTGAGTCATGCGGTGGCTGGAGCGTTGGAAGATGCGAACATAAACTATGTGGAAGGCGTAACATGCATGGATGATGCCAGGTATGTAAAAACAAAAGATGAGCTGCAATGTCTGGCAATAGCAGCTTCAATTGCTGACGCCTGTTTTTACACGATGGAGCAAATGTTGAAGCCTGGCGTCAGGGAATGGGAAGTATGGGCAGAAATGAATAAGACCGCAATTAGCCTAGGTGCAGAGTCGATTATTGGGTCTTTTGCTTCTGGAGGACGCACAAACCCATATTGCCGCTTCACGATTTCGGATAGAATCCTCGCCCCTGGTGACTTAGTAATCGCAGATGTTGTTTTGCCGTACATGGGATATTATGCTGACTTCGTTCGAACCATGCTGGTCGGTGATAAGCCTACGAGTGAGCAAAAGGCGCTGTACAGGGAGTGTTATGATTCACTGCAGAAAGCGATGAATGCCGTCAAAGCAGGTGTCGGGACAGATAAAGTAGCAGAGGCCTTACCTTATGGAACTTTTGAGGACTTCAGCCTGAACATTGCACACGGTGTGGGCCTTAACATACATGAACGGCCATTCACCACCCATATGTTTTCGAAGGATTATCCAATAGAACTGAAACCCAATTGTTATATGGCGATAGAGACCTATGTCGCCAAGCCCGGTGGTGCCGATGGCGTGAGACTGGAGGAAGACTTTGTAGTCACTGAAACAGGTTACAAAACGTTCAGCAGATATCCTTTTGACGAAAGGATGCTATGAAAGTGGCTCATTTTATGGGGAGAACGTTTTGTCAATTGGGTGGAAGAGACTTTTCCCTCGTGAAGGGATGGTGAGAGAGTTACTACAATTCAAACTACTTCAACCGAGGATGGATTTGAGGCGGGTGGCTGGTGACGTTTGCAAGGAGTTTGGGTGTTCCGAGGAACAGGTTTTAGAAAAGGGGTGCAAGAGAAACGCAACGCGGGAGGCAGCGATCTGCCTAGCAGAGGAGCTGGGTGGATCAACTTGTATGGATGTGGCCATTTATTTTGGAGGAGTCATTGGAGTCTTATTTACGATGACATCTAATTGAATCGCTTGGAGGCAGATGCGGGATCGAGTGCTTGAAAATTTTCTTGGGGGGAAAAGAGATCACCCGGGAAGTACCAAACCGCATTGTCCGGATGGGACTGTGCCAACTTCCAGAAGGAAGGGATATCTTAAAATCTCTTTTCGCCCTAGACGACCTTTTCCTCGGGACTTGTCACCACCAACACGGACTCTCTAAAGAG
>Ga0129297_10000495_pt1 | contig 18721 bp, 17 predicted proteins | sample I18A1metaG_FD_94708 | JGI IMG/M metagenome (GOLD analysis project Ga0129297, IMG submission 94708) | Lake sediment bacterial and archeal communities from Gulf of Boni, Indonesia to study Microbial Dark Matter (Phase II) - ​I18A1 metaG | ecosystem: Environmental > Aquatic > Freshwater > Lake >... | reverse complement strand
TGAGCGAGCGAACTATTTCGAAGAAGGGCGTGGTGTGGATCACCAGGAGCGACAGGGCGAGCGAGTTCGCGACCCTGAGCGTGAGCATCGCGACGCCGAGCGCCCCCTCCCGGGTGAAGACGATCTCCCGCGGCACGGTGTATATCCAGAAGCCGTGCGCGTGCTCGAAGGACATGACGGGAAGGAGCGTCTCCCCGGGCGTCACGATGTTGAGCGCCGAAGGCAGGGCGACGAGGAAGCCAAAGAAAAACGTGAAGACGATGACGCGCGCGTAGATGCGCGGGACGTCCAGCCGGGAAAACAACGCGAGCAGCAGCACGAAGGCCGCGACGGCGAGCTGGACCGGAACGGTCGTCAGCAGGCTCACGATGACGATGAAGTACAGCAAAAACACGAGCTTCACGCGCGGGTCGATGCGCTGGAAGAGCCCGTTCTTCTCCGCGGTCTCCCACTGGACGTAGCTCGTCTTCACGACGCGCGCGATCTGCCTGATGGAAGCGTCGATGAAGTTCACGCGCGGCCCCGGCACGTCATCGCTTTTTTCCCGCGAGCAGTCGCGACACGCCGTAGAACACGCCCGCGCACAGCGCCGCTCCGATGAGCGCCGACGCGATGTACCATAGCGCCTGACGCGCCGGGGTATCGTCCTCGCCGCCAAGCGAATAGTCCGGCACGGGGGCCTTCCACACCCCCTCGCCCTTCGCAAGCCCCGCGGGAACGAATCCCAGCATCTCGCCTATTTTTTTCGCGGACCATTCCCCCCACGCGTCTCCGGCGTTGAACTTCGCCGGGAGGTAGATTCCCAGCGGCGCGAGCACGGCGAGCGCGAGGAGGACGCATGCAAGCTTTTTCTGGAACGCGCTCATCGGCCCTCCTCATACAGGGCGTACACGGCGCCCGGATCATTTTTCAAAAAATACCTGAGCACGAGCATCGTGAGCACGCCCTCGACGATGCTGAAGATCACCAGGTGCTCGCCCACCATCGCGGGGATCGCGATCTCGAGCCCGTAGGGCGCGTAGAGGGGCCTGCCTCCCTCAGACGCGATGAGCGGCTGGATGCCGAACTCGACGGCCGCAGCCAGCGCCGCGGCCGTGAGCCCCAGGTAGCCGGAGAGGAATGCCGCGAGCGAGATGCGCCGGGGACCGGGCGCCCTTCCCTTCACGAGCGCGAAGATCCAGGCCGCGGTGAAGGGCATGACCACGGCCATGTTGAAGCAGTTCGCCCCTATCGCCGTGATGCCCCCGTCGCCGAACACGAAGGCCTGTATGATGAGCGCGACGGAGACGGCCGCGACCGCCGTCCATGGCCCCAGGATGAGCGCGATGATCGCCGCCCCAACCGCGTGGCCCGTGGTGCCCCCCGGTATGGGGATGTTGAACATCTGGATGAGAAAGCAGAAGGCCGCAGCCATCCCCAGGTAGGGCACGTTCTTCGCCTGAAGGCCCTCCTTCACCTTCCTGAGCGCGGCGGCCATGAATCCCGCGAACGCGACGAAAAGCGGCAGGTAGGTCTGGGGGCTCAGGTACCCGTCGGGTATGTGCATGTGCATTCTTCTCCTGACGTTGGTGCGGCGATGCCGCAGGGTATGAAAACACCGGCGGGCGCTTCGTGTAAATTGTTTTTTCTCCGCGAAGCGCCCGAATCAGCGAGGGGTCAGAGCCCCATCTCGGGACTGGCACACAGGCGGTTGGCCACGAAAAGCTCCAGGGCCGGGCCATGGACCTCACGGTGCGCGGCGAGCGCCTTTTCCGGGGTGTTGTTCTGGGCCGAAAGGTGCGAGAGGCACAGCCACCTCAGGCGCGGGCACGCGGCGGCAAGCTCCGCGGATTCCAGGTTCGACAGGTGCCCGCCCGGTCCCATGATGCGCCGTTTGAGCGCGGCCGGGTACGGTCCCGATTCGAGCATCGCCCGGTCATGGTTGCTTTCAAGGAATGCCGCGTCCACCGTGGCGAGGGCCGACTTGAGGTCCGCGGTCACGTGCCCGAGGTCCGTGAACACGCCAAGCCGCCCGGCCCCGTCGTCGATGATGAAGGCGACGCCGTCGGAGGCATCGTGCGGCGTGGGAACGCTTTCGACCCGAAGGGCGCCGATGCTCATGCTGTCCCCTGCTCGAAAATGGCGGACATCGCTAAGCTCCCCCAAATCGCGCCATGAGTTCGCGGCGTGCAGGGTCTTTCTGGTAATGTAGAGCGGGACGTTGAACCGGCGCTGGAAGATCCCGGCGCAGGACACGTGGTCGGCGTGATCGTGGGTGATGAGGAGCGCGTCGACGTCGTTGATGTCCCGTCCCAGGGACGCGAGGCGCTCCCTGGCCTGCTTCCCGCTTATCCCCGCGTCCACGAGCAGGCGCACGCCGCTTGACTCGACGTACAGGCAGTTCCCGCTGCTTCCCGACTGGAGGGAGATGACCTTCACGGCAGGCGGCGCGCGCCGGGGCGCGGCGGTGGAGAAATTAATTTCACGGCGCCGCGCTCCCCTACTCGTCCGCCCTCGAGGCGTCCCCGAGCAGGAGACCGTACAGAACCCTCCGGATGGCGGCAACAAGCTGCCGGTCCTCGCGCGCGCTGCTTCCCTCGAACCCCCAGGCCTCGACCGAATAATGCCGGTGGGCCCTCTTCACGAACTCGACGGTGCAGGCGCATTCCCCGGACTTCGCGCGGTAGAAATAGAACACGTCGTTTTCCTCGAACACGAACCAGTCCTCGGGCGAGGCTGGAATGTGTCCCCTGCACATGAGCGCGTATTCCTCGGGCGAGAAAGAGACCATGATCGCCATGGGCCGCCTTTCGCGCGGAAGGGGCTTCACGGGCATGTGGGCGCGGGAGGCATTTTCCCCGATCGACGTGTCCGCCCCGGACCCGCTCCACGCTGCGGACTCCCCGGCGTCCTCCGGGAGTCCGCCCTCGCGCTTCACGGCCTTCGCCGTCCTTCCGCCCTTTTTCCTGCTCCCGGCACGTCCGAACTCCCCCGACAGTGCGACCAGCTGCTCCTGGATGTCCAGGAGGTGCGCGACTGCCGGATCGCCGGCCTGGCGGAGCATTGCCTCGTCAATGTAGGCCTCGGTGCCCACCGGGGCGGAGTCGGACCACTCCTTCCACTTGCCGGCCATGACCAGCTGCACCGCGCGCTCGAACACGGTGATGGCCATCTCCTCGAGGTCGTCGCCCGTTTCGCGCAGGAGCTTCCGGTAGGCCTGCGAGAGCTGGGGCTTGCCCTTGCGGTATTCGCGCAGGTCGACCACGCCGCTGCGTACCGGTTTCTTCGGGCGGGGATTTTTGGTTTCGGGTATTTTTTTGTCGGGCATGGTGTTTTCGAAACAAGTCTACGGACAGCGGCCTGGCTTTCAAGCAGAAAAAGGCGATGACCGCGGCGATTACTTCTTCTCGATCACCGAGCAGGAAACCCGCAGGTCGAGCACGTAGTTCGTGTGCGCGGCATCCACCGTCTCACTGCGCGTCTCGGGCCTGACCTTGTCGATCCTCACCGTTATGCGCGGGCAGGGCTCGGTCTTGAAGGCCGGCTTGTCCTTGAAGCCCTTGATCTCGAATATGCAATGGTACTTGGACGCCGTCGTCAGGGTTGATCGCAGTGTTCCGTTCGCGAAATCGGCGCCGGCGGCAAGCTCGTCGATGCAGAATTCGGCCTTTGCGCCCTCGGCGTAGTAACCGGCCCCGGCTATGGATGCCGTGTCATGAAACATGAAGGACGGATCGGCTTTCTTCTTTAAAAAACCGCTGAAGGCATATCCCGTCTTGCCCTTGTAGTCCACGAATGCCCAGAATCCCCTGGCACCGCTGATCGTTACCGTCTCGAGCAACACGCTCTTGAGCGTGACCGATTCCCCGGCAGGGATGGCAAGAAGGAGCTTGGGGTCCTTGCCCAGGGTTTCCCAGAGCTTCAGTCCGTGCTTCGCGGTGACGACGAGCGTGACGCCTCCGGCATCGATCGTGGGAGCGCCGGCCGAGGTGGGAACTGCAAGTACGAGCAGCAGGATCAATATTGAGGCATGTCTGATTACGCGGAATGCGTTCATGGTTTCCCCCGATAGCGCGATGTCGCTTATATCTATACCAGGCAGGAAAAACGGTCAAACATTATTGGCGACGCCATTGATCGATGGTGCCGCGCGGGGACGTGATTAATCGCATACTTGCAATCCCCTCTTGACATGCTCTTCGCGCATGTGTACTATATATCATATAGATCTCCGCTTCGCCATTACCCCCACACTATTACAATCACCGTGCCCTTGCATGAAAATAAATATTTTCGTACGGAGGAAATTAATGCAGCACCATGAAGACGTGTACCAGAGGCTCCGAAGGGAAATCGACAAGATGCCCATAGCTTACCCTTCCGCGCGCTCGGGGGTTGAGCTTCGCCTGCTCCGGCACCTTTTCACCCCCGAAGAGGCGGAGGTTGCCGTTCATCTCAACATCCTGCCGGAATCGGTTTCCCGGATCCGCGCGCGGTTAGGAAAAAACGGCATCGACATCACCGAGGAAAAACTCGAACGAATGCTGGACGGCCTGGTGAACAAGGGAGCGATACTCACCGACCAGTTCGCCGAAAAGCGCAGGGGAAAGAAGAAGCGCTTCAGCCTTGTCCAGATCGTGATCGGCATGTTCGAGTTCCAGGTGGACCGAATCACCGGGGAGTTCTCCCGCGACTTCAACGAGTATTTCGACGATTCCCTGCATCGGCCGGCGCTCGAGATGAGCACGTGGCAGATGCGGACCATCCCCATTGGAACATCCCTTTCCCCGGGCACGCGGGTTGCCGACTACGACAACATCAGGAAATATGTCTCCAATCTCAAGGACGGCATATGCGTGATGAACTGCGTGTGCCGCCAGTCCACGGACGTCATCGGGAAACCATGCACGCACTCGGACCTCCTCGAGTCATGCCTGACGTTTCACGATGCGGCCCGGCTCATGCGCGGAAAGGGAATCGGACGGTGGATAACAAGGGAAGAGACGCTTGCGCTCCTGGACCGCGCGGAGAAGGAGGGTTTCATACTGCAGCCCGAGAACAGCCGCGAGCCCTCGTTCATGTGCATGTGCTGCCGCGACTGCTGTCATGACCTGAAGCTGCTGCGGCTTCATCCCCGCCCTTCGGAATACATTCATGCTCGCTACCGCGCCCAGGTGGACGCATCCAGATGCAAGGGATGCAAAAAGTGCATAGCAGCCTGCGCCATGGAGGCGATCTCCATGCATGACAGGACCGCTGTGGTGAATCCCGACAGCTGCATCGGCTGCGGGGTCTGTTCAACGGCATGCACGCACCATGCGCACTCCATGATACGAACGGAAAGAAATTACGTTCCTCCGAAAACTTCGGACGCGATGTACCAGAAGATCATGGTTGAGCGATTCGGGTTCATGGGAACGATGAAGGCGGTTGCGCGGGTTCTCACGGGCGGAAAGGCGTAGAGACGCACGGCCGCGTGTCTCTACGCCGTCGCCCCCCGCCGCACGGACCGGGAATCCTGCTTCCAGGACAATCCGTGTCGAAAGAGCGAGTGGCCGTCCGCCCTTACAATATCCCCTAACCGCATGCATTAAAAAACACCAGCCTTCTCTCCTGCGCTTGAAGGAAAAGGCTTGACCGCCTTCAAGGCCGAAAATCAAATCCCATCCCCTTGCAAAAATGCATTGCATTTTCAAAATGAAACGCGAAACTGGCGGCATTCGCGCGAGGCGCTCCCGACGCGCGGCATAGACCTCGTCCCGGAGAAGTTCGCGCGCCACGGCATCCCGGTCGAGAGCGCGCTCAGGAAGATCGAATCGATCGGCCAAACACGTGGGAGGCGGCTACATCGAGGACGCGGGCAGGCAGGTCCCAGACCGCACCGAGGGGACGGTGAGGAGGACGCGGGATGCACGCCGCCAGCGACGGTGGTAATCGACGGCATTATCACTTCGACCGTGTTGACTCTTCTGCTGCTTCCCTTGCTGTATCTCATGATAGAAAAGGAGCGATAAATGGAAACCATCTATGTAGTGGTGCTCTTCCTGGCATACGCGGGGCTCTGGGCGTTCAAGAGAAGGGGACAGATGAAAAGTACGGGCGTCGATCCCGACGTCCTCGGGGCGGCCACGTCATCTGTGCAGGTGTTTTTCGCGCACGCGACGACCGTGCTGACCGGCGCGATGGTGTTTCTGATCACGGCGCACGGATCCGGCATACAGTACTTTTCCCTCTTCTCGCGCTTCCCGCTCCTGGACGGGCCGGTCTATGACCACGCGGGTTTCCTCGCGGGAATCGCCGGACTCGCGCTGTGCTTCATCGCCCAGCGCCAGATGAAAACCTCGTGGCGCGTGGGAATCGACGAGCGCACCAGGACCGATCTCGTTGACACGGGCCTGTACCGCTTCATCCGCAATCCCACCTATCTTGGCCTCTTCCTCGTGTGCGCGGGGACCTGGATCATCTGGCCAACCTGGACGATCGCGCTTTTTGGAATCGTGTTCTACCTCCTGCTGGAGGTCCAGGTGAGATGCGAGGAGGACTTTTTATTGAGAACTCACGGCGATATGTACCGCGCCTACATGGAGGAGACTAAACGCTATATCCCGGGAATCTACTAGGCCGGCTGCCGGGGAATGATATGCAAGACTTCTAAATGCATAGTCAGGGAAGCGCGAGCCGTGCACATGTTCAACGCAAGAGCTCACTTCTGGAATGCGCATGCCGGGCCGAAACACCGGTCGCGCTCATCTCCCGCAACAAAGGCTGTCGTATAACGGTCTTGACAGGGCGCTTGTTTCATGCCGTAATTTCCCGAGTATCCATTCACCGCGTTCGCCATGCACGCGCACCCCGGAGGCAGCCATGAGCAGAAAGCTTCGCACGCTTCTCATCATCGGAATCATGATCGCCGCGCTCGCCGCGGTCTTTTTCGCCATGGGCGGCCGCGACCGCATGGAGCTGATCTCCCTCAACCGGACGATGGAGACGGAGGACCGCATCAGAAAGCTCAAGGTGGGCCAGGTCGTAAAAACCCTGGACATCAGGCCCGGGCAGTGCGTCGCGGACATCGGTGCGGGCACGGGGCTCTTCACCTGGCCCATGGCGCGGGCGGCCGCGCCGGGCGGGATCGTGTACGCGGTGGACATCAATCCCCTGTTGCTTAAAAACCTCGACGACAAGGCCGCGAAGCTCGCGCCCGGAAACGTCCGCACCGTCCAGGCGGCGGAGGCCGATCCGCTCATCCCGGAGAGGGTGGACCTCATCTTCAGCTGCGGCACCATCCATTACATCGAGGACCAGGTCGCGTATTTCAGGAAGCTGCGCGACTACCTGAAGCCCGGCGGGCGGATCGCCGTGATCGACCTTGAAAAAAGCCATGCGTACGGGCATCTCATTTCGTACACCCCGGAGGAGCAGGAGGCATGGATGAAGAGCGCGGGATTCGCGCGCACGCAGAAATACGATTTCCTGGAGGATTTTTATTTCGTCGTGTACGCACTGGCGCGGTAGCGCCTGCACGGCCGCACGTGCCGCACTCAGGAGCGCTCCCGGAAGAACACGGCGCCGAATGAATAATCCTTGAACTTTATTCTTCGTGGCGTATCATAATGGCATGAGACACCTCACGAATTTACCGCCGGTGCGCCGGGAGCGCATGTGCGGCGGTCCGATCCGCGCGACCCTTCTCGCACTTCTTCTGGCGTCAACCGGCTTTGCCGCCGATGAAGACCATCTGTTCAAGCAGGGCAGCCTTGCGACCCAGGCCGACAGGGACGCCCTGGTGGGGCTTGTGAACCTTCCCGGCTCGGTTTCCTTCAGGTTCAACTTCGTCTCGCCGGATACATTCAGGGACCCGGTGAGGGACGACCTGGAAAACGCCCCGGCGGAAAAACTCTCATCCCGCATCGCAGAGCTCAAGAAAAAGCTCGCGGCCGACGGTTCCGACTTCACCGTGCTGGGCGATCTCGCGTTCGCCTATTCGAAGCAGGGAAACAGGGATCTCGCGTACCGTCACATCGTGGAGGCCGCGGCGCTGCTTGAAAAAAGGATCCCCTCCGCGCGGCCGGCCTCCGAACAGATCAGGCTCGGAAAAATCCTCACGGGGCTCTATCTCTCTCTACTGGCGTCGTTTCAGGACATGGTGGAGGACAGGAACAGGCTGTGCGACAGGACGTACGAACTGTGCACCGACCTGGTCCGGAAGGAAAAGTCGGTGGAGACCCTGGGAATGACGGCGGCCTTCTATTTCTTCGTTGGTGACGTCCCCAGGTCGGGCGATGCCGCCGCCGAGGCGTATCGTGTCGATCCAAACAATTTTGACGCCCTTTCACTCTGCCTCATCATCGATTACTTCAAGATTTTTGGCGGGGACGTCGAATCGGTAAAAACCGGGCTCGCGGGCCCGGTAACGGAATTTTTAAGCAAGAAGCCCCTTTACGCCGAGCTTGCCCGGCACATCGCCCGGACGGAGAACGCGCCCGGCGCCCGCAGGAGATACGAGAGCCTCCAGGTCTTCGTCTGGTTCTCCTACCTCTCGCTTAAAGCCTACCTCCTCGATTCGGACAGCCTCACCGACTTTAAAAAGCCGCTCCCCCATTTCACGCGATCCGATTATGAGCTTGTGAAAAAAACCGGCACGCTCCTTGCCGACCTGACGGCGCAGGGCTATTTCATGAAAGAGGACGGCCTCGCGTGGGCCGGCATGCTCGCCATGGTGAACGGCGACATCGAGAGCGCCGTCTCCTCGTACGAGAAGCGCTTCTACCTGGAACCCTCCTCCGACTCACTGGACATACTGGTGTATCTCCTCGCCCACAAGATGAAGAATTATCCAAGGGCGCACGCCCTCGTCGATTACAGGATGGCCCGCGGAAAGGAAGCCAATGATTTCATTCTCAAGGGAAGCATCTTCTTCTTCGAGAAGAGATTCGACGAGGCCGCATCGTGCATGGAACGGGCGCTCGCGCTCGACCCCGGCAACGGCGCCGCGAAGCTCGACCTCGCGATAATCGACCTGAACAGGAACAGGCTCGAGGCCGCCGGGTCCCTCTTCGGAGAGCTCGATCGCGTTGAAGGATTCGAATTCAGGGACCGGCTGCTCGCGGCCATGGCGGTGCGCGAGCTCCTCCTCGGCAGGCACTTGGACGCCCTTGCGCGCCTGAAAAACGCCCTGCGGGACAACCCGGCGAGCGAGCCGGCGGGGAAGATCCTCAACCGCCATTTCACCGCCGTGAAAAAGAGCCCGTGAAATAAATTTCCACGAAGGCGCGGCCCGTTGCGCCCCGCGCCTTCACACGCGCGGCAGGTCCTCCCACGCCGCCGCCAGCCGTGAGCGCATCTCGCGATACAGGGCGACGGAACCGGGCTTGATGTTTCCCGCGCGGTCGGTATGGGCCCGGTCGTTCAGGAAGGCGTCGATCTCGCGAAGAATCGCCCTGACCGGGCCCGTGTCGGCCGCGATCCCCTTCGCGCGGTAGAGCGCATCAACCCCGTCGAGCGACGCGTACCCCGCCCTGTCCAGCCAGAACGCGACGCGGGCGAGCGGCATCTCCCTGTTCCCGCGCGCGGCGAGGATGAACGAGAGCACGCTGTCGTAGGCCTCGAAGCGCGCCGCGGCGTCCGCCTGCGGATCGCGGGCCCTGTCAAAGGCCTTCTGGATGCGGCCGGTGCTGCGGCGCGCCCGCGTGTAAATGAACGCCTGCACGGCGACAAGCACTATGACGATCGCGGCGACAATGTAGAGCATACCGTTCCTCCCCGTTCTCGCGCCCATGCCCGCACGGGCGGGGCGGCGTTAACCATTCCCGCGTACACTGTCGCAGGAACGGTGAAAGCCTTTCAAGGATTTTTTGTGGGGGCCGATCTGCTTACTCCCCGAGCCCCGCGTCTTTTCTCAGTCGAGCCCCGGAAAGCGAAACCATGCCCGGGCATTATAATAGCAGATGTCCCGCACCATGCCGCCCACGAGCTCACGGTCGTCGGGGATGAGCCCGCGCCGCATGTCCTCTCCCAGGAGGTTGCAGATGATGCGCCGGAAATACTCGTGGCGCGGGTACGAGAGCAGGCTCCTGGAGTCAGTGGTCATTCCCACGAAGCGCGAGAGAAGCCCCATCGAGGAGAGAACGCGCAGCTGACGCTCCATGCCGTCCTTCTGGTCCAGGAACCACCACGCGGAACCGAACTGCATCTTTCCCGGCATGGACGCGTCCTGGAAGCAGCCGGCAAGCGTCACGACGACCTCGTTGTCGGCGGGGTTTATTGGATAGAGGATGGTGCGCGCGAGGCAGGCGCCCGACTCCAGCCGGTCCAGGAACGCGGCAAGGCCGCGCGCATGATCGAAGTCGCCGGTTGCGTCGAACCCGGAGTCGGGGCCCAGCGCCCGGAAGCGGCGCGTGTTCACGTTGCGCAGCACGCCCATGTGGAACTGCTGCCCCCATCCCAACCGGTGGTTCATGGCCGCGAGGCGCCTTAGCGCGTGCATCCTGAACGCGCTAACCTCTTGGGGATCAAGCGATTCGGCCCCCCTCGCCTTTGCGAAGATGCGTGACGCGGCCGCCTCGTCCGCCTCCTCCGGGTAGAACGCTTCCACGCCGTGGTCCGCGAGGCGGCAGCCCGCCGCATGAAAGAATTCCTGCCTTGCCTCGAGCGCCTTCCACATGTCGTCTAACGTTTCTATGCGCCGCCCTGCGCGCTCCCCGAGCGCGTCGGTCCATGCGTTGAACGCGGCGGGCTGGCCCACGCGCAGCAGCGCATCCGGCCTCCACGCCGGGTAGAGCCGGAAGCCCGCGGCGCGCGCGTCGAACCGCGCGTGGTGCTCCAGGGAGTCACCGGGATCGTCCGTCGTGCAGACGGCCTTCACGTTCATGCGGCGGACCAGGCCCTGTGCGCCGTAGTCCTGCTCATTGAGCGCTGCATTGCAGCGCTCGTAGATGTCGCGCGCCGTCGTTTCGTCCAGGAGCGTGTCGGTGATCCCGAAGCAGCGCGCGAGCTCCAGGTGCGTCCAGTGGTAGAGCGGGTTCCCGATCGTCGCGGGCACGCAGCGCGCCCACGCAAGGAATTTTTCCCACGGGTCGGCATCACCAGTTATGAGCCGCTCGTCGATTCCGTTGGCCCGCATGGCGCGCCACTTGTAGTGGTCGCCCCCGAGCCAGGGCTCCGTGACCGTTTCAAAGCGCCGGTCACCGGCGATGTCCGCCGGGGAGAGATGGCAGTGGTAGTCGATCACGGGCATGTCCTTCGCGTATTCGTGAAAGAGGGAAGCCGACTCGTCGCAGGAAAGGAGAAAGTTTTCGCTGATAAACGGCTTCATGGATGTCTCCCGTGCGTGCCTCTTCCGAGCGCGTCCAGGTGGCGACCCACGTGGCCGGCAAGCAGTTCCGCATAACGCTCTTCCCTTCTGACGAGGAGCGAGTAAAGGCGGTCCCGGAACAGCGCCCCGCCCGACCCGTCGCGCGCCAGCAGGATCTGGCCGTAGGATATGTGCATGACCTGGCGCTCCGCGTCACCGTCCAGGAGCGCGGGGAGGTCATGGTCTTTCGTCCCGTCCGCGTCGGGAAGCGACGCAGGGCCTGCATCGATGTGGTACAGCTTCCGCGCCTCGGCAAAGTTTTCTATCGCATAACGGCGCATCTCCCGGTACAGGGCGGGCTCTTCCCCTGCCGCAACCTTTAGCGCCTCGAGCCAGCTGGTCCCCGATGTTTTCACGTGGACGCGCCCCACGGTGGCCTTCGCGATGTTCGGGAACACCAGGAACTTGTCGCTTCCCGAATGGATGCTCAGCCGGTGTCCATGGATGCGCGCAATTTCTGCGTGTGCCCCAAGCTCCTTCCTGAAGCGCTCAATGTCCCCCCGGTAATCTATCCCCTTCTGGAACTCCCCGCAGAAGCGCGGCGCGATGCTCGCGGGTTTCACTCCCCAGGCGGCGAGCTCGGACGCCACCAGGTAGTGTGCGGCAGGCGATGTGGGAAACGATGTCTCGTCGATGGAAATCTCGAAGTCCACGGAACGCGCCAGGGGAGCGATGCACTCGTCGTGCACCCGGCACATGTAGTCCACGGCGCGATGGTACACGAGCGCCAGGCGCGCGAGCTCGGCGCGCCCGAAGGTAAACGGCATGCCGCCCATCGTGAAGCTTTTTTCAAGGTAGCGTGACTCGTACCGTGAACGGACAGCCGTCTCAAGCCTTGCGTAACGCTCCAGGGCAGTCGCGTCGTCCATGGCGCCCGCGCGTGCGTCGAGCTCGTCCGAGCAGTCGAGCGTGATCATGGAAAAGCCCATGGCAAGCGCGTCCTTTATATCCTTGACGCTCTTGAGGTGATCGGCATCAGCTCCGTAACCGGAACGGTAGCCCTCGCGAAACACCGCGAATGCCGCGGCGTTCAGCACGTCCCCGTAATCGCGCCCGGTAAGCGCGAGCTCCCGCGTGCTCTGCTGCGCGAAGACCGGGAAGACGTCGCGCCCCGTCACCGCGCGGATATGTCCCGGCGTCGCGATGCCCAGCCTGTCGCCAAGTCCCATGGATGTCCGGCCGGGCCCGCACGAAACGGGAACGGTGAACGGGGCGAGCGCGCCCAGCGCCTCGCGCGTCCGCACGGTGAGGGGCGAGAGCGTGCAGTCCTTTCCCCGGCTCCCCGGCAGCATGTCGCGTGCCGGTCCGCGCCCGAAGATGAGCAGGCAGTCGGTGCCGTCAATGCGCACCATCGCGAGGGTCGATCCTCCCTGGTGGAAGACGGATTTTTGGAACACGCGAATATTTGGCGGGAGCGCCTGGAAATTTCCTTTCCGGATCGCGTCCGCGGCCATGGATGCGAGTTTCATCATGACAGGCTGGTCCCCCCTTGGATTCAGCGCCGGATCCTGCCGGTCGCGTCCCCCTGCAGCAGGGCGCGGATCTCGTCCGGCCTGGCGAGGTTCACGTCGCCCTCGATGGAATGTGCGAGGCACGAGGCCGCGACGGCATACTCGAGCGCCTCCCCGGAGGTACCCAGGGTTGAGAGCCCGCAGATGAGACCGGCCGAAAAGGCGTCGCCCGATCCCACCCGGTCCACGATGTGCGCGATGTCGTAGACGCGCGAAAAGACCGTGCCCGCGCCGTCGCACAGGCACGCACTCCACCTGTTGTGAGACGCCGAAACGCTCTCCCTCAGGGTGATCGCCGCGATGCGCAGATTCGGGTAGGCGCGCATGACGCCCAGGGCAAGTTCGCCGTAGCGCGCGCGATCGATCTCCCCTTTTCCCGGATCCAGGTCCCTCCCTATTCCCAGCGCCTTCTGGCAGTCCTCCTCGTTCGCGATGACGATGTCCGATTCGGCCGCGATGCGCGCCATGACCCGGGGCGCGGGAACGCCGTAGTTCCAGAGCTTGCCGCGGTAGTTGAGGTCGCATGAAACCACGCAGCCCATCTCCCGCGCGGCCTTCACCGCCTCGATGGAACGCTCCGCCGCGCCGGCCGAGAGCGCCGGGGTGATGCCCGTTATGTGGAACCAGCCGCAGTCCGCGAGCGCGGCGTGCCAGTCGACCTCCCCCGCCTCAAGCTCGCTCACCGCCGAATGCGCGCGGTCGTAGATGACCTTCGAGGGACGCTGGCCCGCGCCCTTCTCCAGGAAATATATTCCCATTCGCGAATTTTTTTTCAGTATGATGCGGGATACGTCGACGCCGCAGCCCGCGAGGACCCCGAGCGCCGCGCGGCCGATGTCGTTGTCGGGGAGAGCCCCCAGGAAGCGCGTGCGCAGGCCGTGGAGCGCGAGGCTCGCCAACACGTTCGATTCTCCGCCCCCGAAGGACGCCTGGAATGCAGGCGACTGGAGCAGGCGCTCGTGCCCCGGCGCCGCGAGCCTGAGCATTGTCTCGCCGAACGCCGCGTAGACCATACGCGCGCTCCCCCTATCCGCGATCTCACGAATCATCCCGTCCTCCCCGGGCGCATGGCCCGCCCTATAAGCATTATAACTACTTGCATTTATTGCAAGAAAAAATAAATAATTGATGACATGCCGCCGCCGGTGGGGCACCATGTGAGCCGGCGTGCATGACGCGGGAGGTAGTGCCATGGAGCTTCCGTTTACAATTGATCTGCGGGACCGCACGGCCGTCGTCACCGGCGGCGGGGGCGTCCTGTGCAGCACGTTCGCACGGGCGCTGGGCCGGTGCGGCGCGCGCGTCGCGGTGCTCGACCTGAACATTGACGGCGCCCGCCGGGTCGCGGACGAAATCCAATCCTCCGGGGGCAGCGCGATCGCGGTCCAGGCCGACGTCCTTTCCGCCCCGAGCCTGCGCGACGCCCGGGAGCGCGTGACCGCGGAGCTGGGTCCCTGCAGCCTGCTGCTCAACGGCGCCGGAGGAAACCATCCCAGGGGCACCACCAGCCGCGACTTCTACGAGCCGTCCCCTGCCGGGGCGGATGAGCTCACCAGCTTCTTCGACCTCGATCCGTCCGGCGTGGAGTTCGTCTTCCGGCTCAATTTCATAGGCACCCTCGTCCCCACGCAGGTTTTCGCAAGGGACATGACGGGAATGAAGGGGGCGTCCATCATCAATATCTCGTCCATGAACGCCTTCCGTCCGCTCACGCGCATACCGGCGTACAGCGGCGCTAAGGCCGCCGTGAGCAATTTCACTCAGTGGCTCGCGGTGCATTTTTCAAAGGCGGGTATACGCGTGAACGCGATTGCACCGGGCTTTTTCCTGACCGAGCAGAACCGCACCCTGCTCCTGAACGCCGACGGTTCGCCCACTCCCCGCGCCGGGACGATACTCGGCCACACCCCAATGGGGCGCTTCGGGGAGGCACACGAGCTCATAGGCACCCTGCTCTGGCTCGCGGACGAAAAGGCCTCCAGCTTCGTGAACGGCACGGTCATCCCCGTCGACGGCGGATTTTCGGCATACGCGGGGGTGTAGTAAAAGGCAACGGAAAAGGGGATAAGGAGATAAAGCATCAAAGGCGATGGAGGAGATTTAAGAAAATAGGGATAGAGTCTGGATTTCTTATTGTTAAATCACTTTCATCTCCTCTATCTCTTCTATCCCCTCATCTCCCATCCTTACACATGAGCCAGCGGATTTCGCATATTTCATAATTGGATAACGGAGCTTTATCATGCAGATGACATTCAGGTGGTTCGGGGAGGGCGACCGCGTTCCCCTGGAATACATAAGGCAGATTCCCTCCGTGAAGGGCATCGTTTCCGCGTTATACGACATTCCCGTGGGCGACGCGTGGCCCATGGAAAAGATCGCCGCGCTTAAAGCTCGCGTCGAGGCCGCGGGACTCGCGCTCTCGGTGATCGAGAGCATACCAGTCCACGAGGACATCAAGCTCGGGAGGCCCTCCCGGGACCGGTACATAGAAAATTACCGCTCGAGCATCCGCGCCATGGGGCGCCTGGGAATTCCCGTGCTCTGCTACAATTTCATGCCCGTCTTCGACTGGACGCGCACGGACCTCGCGGTGAAAAATCCCGACGGCTCAACCTGCCTCTGCTACGACCACGCGACGATCGACTCGATCGACATCCGCGCCGACAGGCTGGATCTACCGGGCTGGGCGACGGCGTACGCGAGGGAGGAGCTCGCGGCCCTCCTGGACGCCTACGCGGGCATGGACACCGGGATGCTCTGGAAAAACCTTGAATATTTCCTGCGCGCCGTCGTCCCGGTCGCCGCCGAATCCGGCGTGAGGATGGCGATCCACCCCGACGACCCGCCTTGGCCCATCTTCGGGCTTCCGCGCATCATCAAGGGAGAGGAAGACCTCGACCGGCTCGTAAAAACCGTTGACAACCCGGCGAACGGCATCACCTTCTGTACAGGCTCTCTCGGTCCCGACCGCGGCATGGACCTGGTGCGCACGATCGGGAAATACGCGCGCATGGGGCGCGTGCATTTCGTGCACTTAAGAAACATACGCCGCTTTGGCGAGCGGAGCTTCTGCGAAACGGCGCACACCACGGAGTCCGGCGACATCGACGTCTACGCGGTGATGAAGGAACTCGCGGCCTCGGATTACAAGGGAATGATGCGTCCCGACCACGGGCGCATGATCTGGGGAGAGGAGGGACGGCCGGGCTACGGGCTCTACGACCGGGCGTTAGGCGCAATGTACCTGTGGGGGCTGTGGGAAGGCATTCAAAAATCAAAGGAAAGGGGGATGAGGAGATAAAGGATAAGGCGATTAAAGAGATAAGGAATTTCTAATTCCGTAAAGAGCTTGGATTTCATCAGCAATTACCCAAACAATTTTTTATCTCTTTAATCTCGTCAATCCCCTTATCTCCCTTTCTTTAATGCATTGAGAGGAACAGGCATATGATAGAGGTGAACAACGTACCTAATGGCTAAACCCGTAAAACTTAAAAGCATCGAGGATATCGCACTGGCCTGCGGCGTTTCGATCAGCACCGTGTCCCGCGCGCTCAATAACGAGCCGGGCATCTCGAGCGAGACCAGGCGGAAAATCCTGGAGATCGCCCGACAGCAGAATTTCACTCCCAAGTCCCGCAAGCGCCCCCTCGTCCGCTCGCAGCTTGACCTCCTGGTAGTGGTGCCGGAGGAGGAGGAGCTCGCGGTGAACCCTTTTCTAAACGTCTCCGAGCTCCTGGGCGCGATCAACGAGTCCTTCCGCACGGAGCGCAAGCGCGTGGAAATAATCACCGTCGACCGATTCGCGCGCTACCTGGACACTGAGCGCCCGGGCTGCGACGGCATTCTCTTTGCCTACCGCGGCGTCGAGGAGCCGCTCCGGGAGAAGCTCCGCGAACTCCGTATCCCACACATTTTCCTGAGCCGGAGCTTCGCGGACGACAACTACGTATCGTGCAACGGCTTGAAGGGCACGCTGCATCTCGTGGAGCTCCTGATCGGGACCGGGCACAGGCGCATCGGCTATTTCGGGAACGAGGGCAATTACAGCAACGCGGACAGGTTCCGCGGCTACCGCCTCGCCCTCGCGGAGGCGGGCATGTCCGCACCGGCCGGCATGGTGTTCCCGGACGGGTCAAGGCCCGAAAGTATCGCGAAGGCGGCGGAGTTCTTTGCGTCCAATAAATGCGATGCGGTGGCCTGCTTCAACGATTTCCAGGCGGTCGCCCTCATCAACGAATTCGCCTCGATGGGCGTGCGGGTCCCGGCGGACGTCTCTGTGACCGGCTTCGACGATTCGCCGCTCTCGCGCGTCTCTCGCCCCCCCGTCACGACGATTGCGCTTCCCACGTTCGAAATGGCCTTCCTCGCCGCCCGCTGGCTCCGGGACAACATCCTGAACCGGCTCGACAGGGCTCTGCGCATCGAGGTGGACGGGACGCTCATTTTGAGGAAGAGCGTGGGAAAGAGGAAACCCTGACCGGCTTCATCCCCGGCGCGAGCAGGTTGAACAGGCACCATGCCAGCAGGTAGGCGCCGCCGCACACGTAGAAGAGTATTGCGTATCCCGTTTTGATGTCGCCCGCCGCGTCCCAGTACTGCAGCACGTTTCCCGCGCCCGCGGCGATCAGCATGCCGCCTAACGCTCCCGCGGTCCCGCCGATCCCCGTCACCGAGGCGACCGCCCCCGGGGGGAACATGTCCGACACGGTCGTATACAGGTTCGCCGACCAGGCCTGGTGGGACGCCGCGGCAAGGCTCACCAGGACGATCGCCGTCGCGAGCGTCGCTCCCTCGGCCTGTACGAGGACGACCGGCAAGACCAGGAGCGCGAACACGAGCATAGAGTATTTCCTGCTCGCCGGCGCCGTGATTCCCCGCGTGATCATGAACGACGAGAGCCAGCCGCCAAACACGCTTCCCACCGTGGTCGCACTGTAGATGATGACCAGCGGCGCGCCGAAGCTTTTAAGATCCAGCCCGCGCACGTCGGCGAGCCAGCCGGGGATCCAGAACAGGAAAAACCACCATATGGGGTCGGTCAAAAATTTTCCGGCGACGAAGGCCCAGGTCTGCCGGTAGCGGAAGAGCTCCCTCCAGGGGACCGGGGACTGGCCGGCCGTCGCGACGTCGCCTGTAATGTAGGCGAGCTCGGCGGGCGATACGCGCGGACTGATGCGGGGGCTGTCGTAGAATCGGAACCAGAAGAAAAGCCATACCAGGCCAATCGCGCCCGTGATGACGAAGGCGGCCTGCCATCCATAATTCCCCGCGATCCAGGGCACGATCGCCGGCGCAAGGACTGCGCCGATGTTCGTGCCGGAATTGAATATTCCCGTCGCGAGCGCCCTTTCCTTCTGGGGGAACCACTCGGCGGCCGTCTTCACCGCCGCGGGAAAATTACCCGCCTCGCTCATCCCCAGGAAGGCGCGCGCGATTCCAAAACCGATCGCCCCTCCCGCAGCCGCGTGCAGCATGGCGGCAGCGCTCCACAGCGCGAGGAATAGAGCGTAGCTGATTTTCGTGCCGATCGCGTCTATGATGCGTCCCGATACGAGCATTCCGGCCGCGTACGCGCACTGGAAGGCCATGACGATGTACCCGTAATCGGATTCGCCGATCTGCAGGTCCGCTTTCAGGAGCGGCTTCAGGATTCCCAGGACCTGGCGGTCAAGGTAGTTGATGCTCATGGCGCAAAAGAGGAGCGCGCAGATCACCCAGCGATAGCGCCCAACGCGCATGCCTTTCCCCCCGCTCACCGTGTCCGATCCCGCATGAACGCGCCGAATCTTCCCTGCATCATTCCCACCGCCCTCAGTCGATGAGCGATCGTACCGTCAGCCACAGTATTTTCAACTGAAGCGAAACGGGAAGGTCC
>Ga0129297_10000494_pt1 | contig 18734 bp, 9 predicted proteins | sample I18A1metaG_FD_94708 | JGI IMG/M metagenome (GOLD analysis project Ga0129297, IMG submission 94708) | Lake sediment bacterial and archeal communities from Gulf of Boni, Indonesia to study Microbial Dark Matter (Phase II) - ​I18A1 metaG | ecosystem: Environmental > Aquatic > Freshwater > Lake >... | reverse complement strand
GCTTCTTGTCACGCTCGGGAGCATGGGCCCACCCGAAGCTTCCCTCGTGGGCTCCCTCCATGACGCCTGCGATGGCTCGGTTGTTGGGGACCCACTGGAACACGAGCGTGACCCCCGCTTTGGCATAGGCTTCCGTGACGATGCGGGTGAGGATGCCTCCGTGGGGCAGCTTCTCCCCCATCAACGGAGGGTAATCCTCGATGACCATTTCCAGCTTGAGTGGCGTCTGGGCCGCGGATACCGGCACTCCGGCCAGGGTGATCAAAGCCAGGAGCACGGCGCGGATCAGGGTGGCGGGACTCCCAAGCTTCACCAAACGAGCGGATCTCATAGCCAGCCTCGCGAGAGCACACATGGCCCGTACAGGAACCTATCGGATGATCTTGCGCCGCAATCAACCTTTGCGCACCCATTTGGATGAACAGGTTCGGGACCCGTGACGCCGGAGGGGTCATCCCCCCATCACTCGCTCGCTTCCTTGCTGATGGCGAGCAGGAGGCCCAGGGAGGCCAGGGAGGAAATGAGGCTGGAGGGGCCGTAGCTGATGAAGGGCAGCGGGATGCCCTTGTTGGGGGCCAGACTCAGCACGACGCTGAAGTTCATGAAGGCCTGGGCCACCAGCAGCATGGTGAAGCCGGCGGCGCACAGGCGAAGGTAGCCGTCCCGGACCCGGCGGGCGATGTGGTAGCCCCGCCAGAGCACGCCCACGAAGAGCAGCACCACGATGACGGAGCCGATCAGTCCCGCCTCCTCGGAGATGACCGCGAAGATGAAATCGTTATGAGCCTCGGGCAGGTAGTTCAGCTTCTGCATGCTGGCCCCCCAGCCCACGCCGGTGATGCCGCCATTGCCCACGGCGATGAGGCTCTGCAAGGCCTGGTGGCCGCTGCCCAGGGGATCCGCTTCGGGATGCAGGAAGCTCAGCACGCGGGCGCGCCGATAGGGCTCGAACCAGATGAAGGCCGCACCGACGGCGCCCAGGACCGGCAGCGCCACGGCGAAGATCCACCGGGGGGCGCCACCGAGAAAGACCACCAGCATGATGACGAACGTGATGAGGAAGGTGGTGCCGAAGTCGGGTTCCATCACGATCAAGCCCAGGGGCAGGCCCATGATCAGGCAGAGGGTCACCAGCTTCGGGATCGAGTCCTGTCGCTGGGTCCAGGCGTCCTGGTAACGCATCATCCACCAGGCGGCGATCAGCACGGAGAGCGGCTTGAAGAGCTCGGAGGGCTGCAGGCTCTGCCCGAAGAGGCGCATCCAGCGGTGGGCATTGTTGACGGGTGGAAAGAAGAACACCGCGATCAGCAGGAGCACCAGCACGCCATAGGCAATCTGCAAGGTTCGAGGATTCTCGCGGATCCCGCTGAGATCTGCCTGGCTCAGGACCATCATGATGGCAAACCCGATGCCCCCGCCCATGAGCTGCCGCACGAGGAACGCCGTGGAGGTGCTGGGGTTCTTGAAGGCCGAGGCCGAGTAGACCCAGACCATGCCCACCGCCATGAGCATGACGGTGAAGAAGAGGAGCCAGAGATCGATGGGGCGTCGGACGTCGGGAGCCATGGTGAAAAACAGTGTCGCAGATCCGGTCAAGCCTCGTCGAAGGCCTTGAGCAGCCTCGCGGCGGCGCTGGCGGCAGGCAGGGTCCCGCCAACCACGGCCTGCTCCAGCTCCGGAAGCAGGGCCTGGACCTGGGGATGGGCGAAGAACCGCTCCTTCAGCTGCTCCTCCACCATGGCGCGCATCCAGGCCCGCTCCTGGTCCCTGCGGCGCTGCTCGAAGAGCCCGCGGCCCCGGGTGTGATCGAGGAACGCCTGCACCTTCATCCAGAGCTCCGGCAAGCCTTCCCCGCTCATGGCCGAGGCGGCCAGGGCCGGCGTCATCCAGCCCTCCGTGGAGGGCTGGATGTAGTGGAGTGCCCGCTCGTAGTCGGCGCGGCTCAGGAGGGCCAAGTTGCGGCTGGCGCCGTCGGCCTTGTTGATGAGCACCGCATCGGCCAGCTCCACGACGCCTTTCTTGATGCCCTGCAGCTCGTCTCCGGCCCCCGGAGCCAGCACCAGCAGGAAGAAGTCCACCATGGAGCGCACCGTGACTTCGCTCTGCCCGACGCCCACCGTCTCCACGAGCACCACGTCGTAGCCCGCGGCCTCGAAGAGCAGGATGGTCTCCCGGGTCTTGCGGGCCACCCCCCCCAAGGCGCCGCCGCTGGGGCTTGGGCGGATGAAGGCGCTCGGGTGCGCCGAGAGCTTCTCCATGCGTGTCTTGTCGCCAAGGATCGAGCCGCCCGTCAGGATGCTGGAGGGATCCACGGCCGTCACGGCCAGCTTGTGGCCAGCCTCCACCAGCGTCATCCCCAGCGCCTCGATGAGCGTGCTCTTGCCGGCTCCGGGAACCCCCGTGATGCCCACGCGCACCGAGCCTCCGGCACGGGGGAGGATGCGCGTGATCAGCTCCTGGGCCTGCTCGAAGTGGGCGGGGGCGTTGGACTCCACCAGGGTGATGGCCCTCGCCAGCATGACCCGGTCCCCTGCCAGCACGCCCTCCGCCAGGTCCGCCACGGGGATCGACCGGCGCCGGTGGTGGTGGGAAACGGGGACGACGACGCGCATCTGGCCCGGCAGGCCGTCGTGCCCCCCCTTCACCCCGGGCATGACGTTCAGGGCATGGCGGGGATCTTCGACCGGAAGCGTGCTCATGGGACCTCGCCCCACCATGGTAGCGCGCGCCATCGCCGGCCTCCCATGGAGGCCTGTCCCGAACTCACGCGAGGCAGGCTGGAGGTCGATGATGGGTCTGGGGCGTCATGAGCCCTCCGGACCCACCCCCTTGATCCAGCAGCGCATGCCTGCGATGCCCCTCGCCTTCCGGCGCCTCCTTGCCGGCTGGGGGGCCGTGTTCCTGGCCTTCTCCCTCCTGGCCCTGGTCCTGGCAGGCTGGTTCGCCCATGCCTTCCAGCGGCGGCAGGCGCGCGAGCACGCGGAGGAACACCTGGCCATGGTTGCCAACCTCAAGCTCGACCAGGTCAAGACCTGGCTCGACTTCCAGAGGACGACGGCCCTGGGCGTCAGCTATGGGACGGCCATGGCGCTGGACATCGAGACCTGGATCCGTCGTGGGATGCTCTCGGCGGAGAGCCAGGCGCGCTGGCAGCGGCGCGTCCAGACCATCCAGCACACCTTCCCGTGCCTGGATGTCAGCGTCCTGAAGCCCGATGGATCGCTCCTCCTCTCCAGCGCGGGGCTGGAGAAGACCCCCACCCTTCCCGACCGGAGCTACCTCGACGACGCCCTCCGCAGCCAGGCGCCCGTCTTCACCTCGATCCACCAGGATATGGAGCTTCCGGGCCAGCCCCTGTCCCTGGATCTCGTTGCGCCGATGGTGGCGGTCGATGCCACGGGTCCGCGGACCGTCGCCCTCATGCTGCTGCGGCTGGATCCCCGGGCCTCGCTGTTCCCCCTCCTCCAGGCCTGGCCCACCCCCAACGACACCGCGGAGGTGCTCCTGGGAGAGCGCCGGGGGGATGCGGTGATCTACCTGAACGAGCCGCGCCACCAGAAAGGCCTGGCGCTGAGCCATGCGGTGCCGATCACGGCCACGGAGAAGCCGATCGTCCAGGCGGCTCTGGGTGTCCGCGATCTGATCGAAGGCATCGACTACCGGAACGTCCCCGTGCTGGCCCAGGGCCGGATCGTGCCCGGCATGCCCTGGGTCCTGGTGGCCAAGCAGGACACCGCGGAGCTCTACCGTGCGGTCTGGCCGGCCACGATCCGGATGACCTCGCTGTCCGTCGCCCTCCTGGGGATGGGCTTCCTGCTCGTGCGGCTCTTCTTCAGGCAGCGAGCCTCTCTCCTGGCCCAGACGCGGCAGAAGGACTACCGTCTCCTCTTCGACAACCTGTCGGATGCCATCTTCCTCATGAGCCCCGAGGGTCGATTTGTGGAAGTGAACGAGGTGGCCTGCCAGCGGTTGGGCTACGCGCGCGAGGAACTGCTGGCGCTCGGGCCTGTCGACATCACCCCGCCCCGCCTTGCGGACCGGCTGGCGGAGACCCTGGACCAGCTGGAGCAGGCGGGAAAGGCCGCCTTCGAGACCCGGCACCTGCGGAAGGATGGCACCAGCCTGCCGGTGGAGATCTCCGCCAGGTGGGTGCTCCTCGAAGGCCGCAAGGTGATCCTCAGCGCGGCGCGGGACATCTCCGAACGGAAGCGAGCCGAGAAAGCCCTCCTGGAGTCACACCTGATGCTCCAGACGGTTCTGGACACCATCCCCATCCAGGTCTTCTGGAAGGACCCCGACCTGCGCTACATGGGGTGCAACCGGGCCTTCGCAAAGGAGGTGGGCGTGGCGGATCCCAGTCTCCTTGTGGGAAAGGAGGCGCTCACGCTGTGGCCCCAGGAGGCCAGTACGGCCGGCATGGATGAACAGGCCATCATGACCGCGGGCCAGCCCAGGCTCGGATCGGAAGAGCCCATGGTCTCGACGGGAGGGCTCCTCACCTGGGTTCGGACCAACAAGGTCCCGCTTCGTGGGGCCGACGGGGAGATCCGGGGTGTCCTGATCACGCGCGAGGACATCACTGCCCAGAAGCAGGCGGAGGCCGAGATCCGTACCAGCCAGGCCCGGCTGAAGGCCGTCTTCGATACCGCGGGTGCGGCCATCAGCATGACGGATCGCGAGGGGCGCTATGTGGACTTCAACCCGCAGTGGTCCCAGTTCGTGGGCTATCCGCGTGAGGAGCTCCTCAACCTCACGTACCTCGATGTCACCCATCCCGAGGACCGTCAGGCCTCCAGGACCCACTGGAAGAGCCTCATGGCAGGGGCGATGGAGTCCTATGCCCAGGAAAAGCGCTACGTGCGGAAGGATGGACGGATCGTGTGGGGACTCCTGTCCGTCACGCCCATCCGGGATGCGCAGGGTGTGCCTCAGAGCGCGCTCGGCGTGGTCAGCGACATCACGGCCCTCAAGGAGGCGGAAGACACCCTGCGCCAGAGCATGACGCGGCTCAGGGCCCTTCTCGCCCACCTGCCCGAAGGCATCGTGGTGCTGAACCAGCAGGGCCACGTCGAGCTGGTCAACGACCAGTTCTGCGAGATCTTCGGCGTGAAGGAAGCTCCGGACCAGCTGGTGGGGCTTCCCTCCGCGCGTTTCCGCGAGCACCTGGCCCCCTGCCTCAAGGACCCCGGAGCCTATGACCGCCGGGTCGATGAGCTCCTCGCTTCCAGACGTCCCTTCTTCGGCGAGGAGTTCTACCTTCAGAACGGGAAGAGCATCCTGCGGGACTTCATTCCCATCCTCATCGACGGGGAGATGAAAGGGCGCCTGTGGTCCCATCGGGATGTCACCGTCATCCGCAAGGCTGAGGCCAGACAGCGGATGGAAGAGGAACGCCTGCGCGCCCTGATGCGCATGAACGAGCTGAGCGCGCAGCCCGAGCGGGAACTGCTCCACATCGGAGTCGAGGAGATGGCACGTCTCAGCGGCAGCCGCATCGCGTATCTCCACTTCGTGAACGCGGACCAGGAGACCCTGGAGTTGGTGACCTGGAACCAGGAGGCGCTGAAGGACTGCACCGCGACCAAGGACGACCACTACCCCATCTCCAAGGCGGGGGTCTGGGCGGACTGCTTCCGGCTCCGGAAACCGGTCTTGCACAACGACTACCAGAATCTGCCCGAACGGCACGGCTACCCCGCAGGCCATACGCACCTCGTCCGGCACATGAGCGTTCCCATCTTCGATGGCGCCTCCGTGGCGGCCATCGCAGGGGTGGGCAACAAGACCGAGGCATACGACGAAGAGGATGCCCATCAGCTGACGCTTTTCGTCGGGGGCCTGTGGAACCTGATCCGCCGCAAGCGCGCCGAACAACGGCTTGTGGAGAGCGAGCACTTCCTGAGGACCGTCGCCGACGCCATGCCGGGCATGGTGGGGTACTGGGACCGGGACCTCAGGTGCACCTTCGCCAACAACAAGTATCTGGAATGGTTCGGCAAGACGCCGGAGCAGATGCTCGGTATCCGCATGCAGGACCTCATGGGTGAAGCGCTGTTCGAGAAGAACGAGCCCTTCGTGCGCAAGGCCCTGGCCGGCGAGGCGCAGCGTTTCCAGCGGACCCTGGTCAAGGCCGACGGAACCACGGGCTACTCCTGGGCGCACTACATTCCCGACCACGCGGGCGATGAGGTGCGGGGCTTCTTCGTCCTGGTCTCCGATGTCACCGAGCTCAAGGAAGCCCAGCTGCAGCTCGAGAGCCTCAACGTGGACCTGAAGGAGCGCACCCGCCAGGCCGAGTCCGCGAACCGCGCCAAGAGCGACTTCCTGGCCAACATGAGCCATGAGATACGCACGCCGATGAACGCCATCATGGGCCTGAGCCACCTGGCCCTCCGCACGGAGCTTTCCCCCAAGCAGCGGGACTACCTGACGCGGATCCAGGGCGCCTCCCGCAACCTGCTGGGTCTCATCAACGACATCCTCGACCTGTCCAGGATCGAGGCGGACCGCCTGGAGCTCGAGCATGCTCCCTTCAAGCTCGCGGATGTCCTCGACCACGTCCTGAGCCTGGTGGCGGTGAAGGCCCGGGAGAAGGGTCTCGCCGCGGAACTGCGCCTGGATCCGGACATTCCCGGAACCTTGCTGGGGGACTCTCTCCGCCTGGGCCAGGTGCTCCTGAACCTGGCCAGCAATGCGGTGAAGTTCACCGAACACGGGCAGGTGATCCTGGAAGTCGCCCTGCTGGAACGAACCCCCCACCGGGTCCAGCTGCGCTTCGAGATCCGCGACACGGGCATCGGAATCCCCGAGGAGGTGCTTTCCCGGCTCTTCCAGTCCTTCAGCCAGGCGGACAGCTCCACCACCCGCCGCTACGGCGGCAGCGGACTGGGACTGGCCATCAGCAAGCGCCTGGTGGAGCTGATGGGAGGTCAGATCACCGTGAGGAGCACCGTGGGTTCCGGCAGCAGCTTCGCCTTCACCCTGCCCCTGGAGCTGCAGGAGGCACCCCCGGCTCCTGCGGCGAGAACGGTCTCGACCCTCGATCCACGCGGACTCCGGGCGCTGGTGGTGGACAACGATGGCCCCAGCCGGGAGCTGCTGGCCGAAACCCTCACCTCCCTGGGACTCACGGCGGAGACGGCTTCTTCCGGCGTGGAAGGCATCGAACAGCTCGTGCAGGCCGAGCGCCGCAGGATGCCCTTCGACCTGGTGTTCCTGGACTGGCGCATGCCGGAGATGGATGGCCTGGAAACCGCCCAGTGCATCCGCCAGGACCCGCGGCTGAGCCGCAAGCCTTCGCTCGTGCTGGTGACGGCCTATGGCCGCGAGGAGGTCGACCGGCGCGCGTACGACATGGACCTGGACGGGATCCTGCTGAAGCCCGTGGGCGCCTCCCTGCTCTGGGACACCCTGGCGGAGATCCTGGCGCGCAGGGGAGGCGCCGCCCCTGCCGGCACAGGTGGCGCAGAAGTCGAACGCGCCCAGCGGCGGGGACGGATCCTGCTGGCCGAGGACAATGAGACGAACCGCCTGGTAGCTTGCGAGATGCTCGAGATGGCAGGCTACCAGGTGGAGTGTGCCCTGGACGGCCGCGAGGCGGTGGAGAGGGCCCTTGCACCGGACCGGGCGTTCGACCTGGTGCTGATGGACCTCCAGATGCCGGAGATGGACGGCTTCGAGGCCACCGCCCGCATCCGGGAGCTCCGGAAGGATCTTCCCATCATCGCCATGACCGCCCATGCCCTGGAGTCGGAGCGCCAGCGCTGCCTGGACGCGGGCATGAACGACCATATCGCCAAGCCCTTCGAGCCCGAGGATCTCCTTACGCGGATCGACGCCTGGATCGCCTTCGGTCGGAACACGGCACGCCCGGATGCGGATGCCTGGTCGCTCTTCAGGAACGATGAGCACAAGGCCCCCTTCCTCCTGGAAGCCCTCCGGCACGACCTGAACCGGCGCCTCGCCGCCCTGGACGCAGCGCTGGCCCAGGACGAACCCGAGCCGGCCCACCGCGCGGCGCACAGCCTGAAGGGCCTGCTGAGCCCGGTTCCCCTGCGCCGCATCCCGGAGTGCGCCCAGCGGCTCGAGGCGGCCCTCCGCGAGCCGGGCCCCTGGCAGGACGCCGCCCGGACCCTGGCGCGCGCCGTCCGGGAGGTCCTGGCCGACCTTCCCGCGACCCCAGTGGAAGGGGCCTCCCAGCCCCCCCAGGGCGTCGATCCCCAGCACCTGGGTGCGTTGCTGAAGGAGTTGGAGCGGCTGCTGCGGCGCAGGAGCCTCTCCGCCCGCGCGGGAGCAGAGGAGCTGGCGGCGCTGCTGGGCGGCGATCCGCGCGTTCAGCAGCTGGTGGCCTGCATGGGCCGTCTCGACTTCCCGGGGGCCTCCGAAGCGCTGGCCCTCCTGCTCGCCTCCTTCCCACCTCCGTCCCCGGAAGGTCCGCCATGACCCACGAAAAGCCCGTCCTCCTGGTGGTGGATGACACCACGTCCAACCTCGAACTTGCAGGGCTCATCCTCGGCTCCGACCACGAGGTCCTCGTGGCCACCGACGGCCAGCAGGCCGTGGCGCTGGCCACCGCGGAGCAGCCGGACCTCATCCTGATGGATGTGATGATGCCCGTGATGGATGGCCTGGAAGCCTGCCGTCGGCTCAAGGCGGATCCCCGGACCCGGGAGATCCCGGTCATCTTCCTCACCGCACTCACGGACACGGAAGCCCTCGTCAAGGGCTTCCACGCCGGCGGCGTCGACTACGTGGGCAAGCCCTTCCATCCCGAGGAGCTGCAGGCCCGGGTCGCGACCCATGTCGCCCTGAAGCGGTCCCAGGATCGTGAGCGGGCGCTCGTGAAGGAGCTGGAGAACGCCCTCGCCCGGGTGAAGCAGCTCTCTGGACTGCTGCCCATCTGCGCGTACTGCAAGAAGATCCGGAACGACCAGGGCTACTGGAGCCAGCTGGAGACGTACATCTCCGATCACTCCGAGGCGGACTTCACCCACGGCATCTGCCCGGACTGCGCCCGGGCGTTCTTCAAGGAAGCCATGGAGGACCATGGGTGAGGGGTGCCGGACCTCAGGCTTGCCCGAGCACCTCCCGCACCTTGGTCGCCAGCTCCTGGAGCGAGTACGGTTTCCGCAGGAAGGCCGCGCCCTGGGGCAGCACACCTTGAGCCTGGATGTAGTCGGGGGCATGGCCAGAAATGTAGAGGCACTTCAGGTCCGGTTTCCGGATCCGGACGTGTTCCACCAGTTCGCGGCCGTTCATGCCGGGCATCACCACATCGGTGATCAGAAGACGGATCTCCACAGGACTGGCTTCAGCCATCCGGAGGGCCTCCTGGGCGGAGCCTGCGGCCAGTACCCCGTAGCCCAGGGACACGAGGGCTTCCCGGGAGAGGTTGCGCAACCACTCGTCATCCTCCGCCAGGAGCAAGGTCTCCCCATGCCCGCGCACGGCCTGCGCCGCCGGTTCCGGGGCAGCTGCCTCGACCATGGCTTCCGTCCTGGGAAGGTGGACCCGGAAGCAGGTTCCCCGCCCCGGCTCGCTGTCCACCTCGATGTAGCCGGCGTTCTGCTGGACGATTCCGTAGACCGTCGCGAGTCCAAGGCCGGTGCCCTGGCCGGAGGGCTTGGTCGTGAAGAAGGGCTCGAAGATGTGCTGCAGGACGTCCGGGGCCATTCCGCACCCGGTGTCGCAGACGGAGATCACGATGAACGCCCCCGGAACGGCGCCATAGTGCGTGCTGCAGAACCGCTCGTCCAGGATCACATTCTCCGTCTGGATGGTGATGCTCCCCTTCGTCTGGAGCGCATCCCGGGCATTCACGCAGAGGTTCGCAAGGATCTGATCGATCTGGGAGGGATCCATGCGGATGGGCCAAAGCTCCGTCCCGGGCTTCCAGACCAGCTCGATATTCTCGCCGATGAGCCGGCGGAGCATCTTGAGCATGCCACCGACCGTGTCATTGAGATTCAGGACGTGCGGCTCCACGGCCTGCTTGCGGGCGAAGGCCAGCAGCTGCCGGGTCAGTTCGGCGGAATGCCGGGCCGCCTTCAGGATCTCCAGAAGCGATGAGCGGATCGGATCCCCCGGCTGGACCAGATTGAGCGCGAGGTCGGCGCGGCCCAGGATCACGCCCAGCATGTTGTTGAAGTCGTGGGCCACGCCCCCCGCCAGACGGCCCACCACCTCCATCTTCTGGGCCTGGAGCAGCTGGAGGTTGAGCTGTTCCCGCGCCTCCTCGGCCTGCTTCCGCTCCGTGATGTCCACGTCCATGCTCACCCCGCCGGTCCGGCCGCTTCCCAGGGGCATCGTGAAGGTCGTGGAGAGCACCCAGCAGAAGGTGCCGTCCCGGCGCCGGATGCGCAACTCCTCGGGACCGAATGTCCGGCCCGTGGCCAGGACCTCCAGGAGGATCCGGTGGGTCTCCGCGGCGTCTTCGGCGGAATACGCGAAGGAGGCGAGCGTCTTGCCCACGACTTCCTCCGACTTCCAGCCGTACATGGATTCCGAGGCAGGATTCCAGAACAGGATCTTTCCATCCTCGTCGTACCACTGGATCGCCACGTTGGGCGTGTTCTCCAAGTTGGCCCTCAGCTGGAGAAGGCTCAGGCGGAGCGCCTCCTCCATCTGCTTGCGGTCCGTGATGTCTCGACCCTCGGGAATGAGCATGACCACCTGGCCCGCGTCGTCCCGCACCGGTTTCAGCGTGAAGTCGATGGTGTGCAGGGAGCCGTCGAGGGCCCTGTGGGTCGCCTCGTAGCGCACCAGCTCGCCGGCTCGAGCCCGCTGAATGGCCGCCTGGAGCCTTTGCTGCGCCTCGGGGTCGTGGGTCCACCAGGGACACTCCCAGAAGGGTCGTCCCAGGACCTGTTCCGCCGTCACCCCCTCGAAGTCCAGGGCCGTCTGGTTGGTCTCGAGCAGGATGCCCTCCGGCGACAACAGACCGATGAATCCGAAGGAGAGATCGAAAATGGCCCGGACCTTCCGCTCGCTTTCACGCAGGGCTTCCTCCGCCTTCTTCCGCTCGGTGACGTCGCGGATGACCTCGAGGGCTCCGATGCGCCGCCCCGTTTGATCGAATAGGGGCGCGGCGACACCCCATAGGTGGGCCCCGCGGCCGTCGTTCAGGCGCGGAAGGAAGGCCTCGGCATACAGCCTGTCCCCGATCCTCCGGACATAGGTGTAGGAGCGCTCGATTTCCTCTTGCGGCACATCCAGCAGGTCGAGAAGGATGGGGCGGCGTTCGCCATAAAGGGGCAACGCGTAGGCATAGTTCCCCTGCCCAAGGACAGTCTCCTTCTTGACTCCGGTCAGGGCTTCCACCGCACGGTTCCACGCGATCACGCACTTGTCCGCATCGACCACGAAGGTGGGATCGGGAAGGGCTTCCACGATGTCCATCAGGAGCTGCCGTTCCGTCGCCAGCACCTGTGTCGCGCGCTTGGCCTCCGTGACGTCCTGGAAGATGGCGATCCCAGCGGTGATCCGCCCCTTCGCATCCCGGATGGGCGCGCCGTTGATGTTGATCCAGCGGTCCTGCCCGTTCCGGTCCCGAACAATCAGCTCTTCGCCATGGATCATCTGTCCATCCAGGATCTTGCGTGCCACCGCCCCGGGAGCCAGGGGAGTCCCATCGGATCGGCGCGCCTGCCCGCCTATGTCTGTGGAATACAAGGAGTCTCCCAGACGCTCCGCCAGCCAGGTTCCCAGAATCTCAAGGGCCGCTGGGTTGGCGAACCGGAGCACGGCATCGGGAGCATCGGCGATCAGGACGCCGGAAGGGGAGTGGAAGAGCGCCACTTCCAGGGTCTCTCTCGTCTCACGGAGGACCTCCGTGCGTTCCTGGGCCAGCGCCGCCAGACGAACCTTCGACCGCCCCAGCTCCAGATGCGTCCGTACCCGGCCCAGGACCTCCTCATCCAGATAGGGCCGGATCAGATAGTCGGCAGCTCCAGCTTGGAGCAGGCTCAACCGGTCCTCCGCCTCCCGCGAGGCGGTGACACAGAGAATGGGGACCTCCTGGAGCTCCGGGTCCGCCTTCAGCCGGCGGCAGGTCTCCAGGGTGACCGAGTCCATTCCGGCACCATCCAGGAGGATGAGGTCTGGCTTGCATTCGCAGGCCTTCCGAAGCCCTCCCTCGCCTCCCGGAGCGCAATGCACCTCGCAGCCGGCCCCCTCCAGGAGCTTGGCGAGGACCCGCTGCTCCGCGAGGGCGTCTCCGATGAGGAGGACTGCCCCAGGCATGGTGGACTCCGGAGAGGGGGACATGGAAGCGCTCGTCCTTCCCATCGGCACCCCTCCCCCCGTGCGTGATTTCAGTTGGCAAGCCAGGGCCGGTCCGATGGCATCATGCTGCCATGAGCGACGAGCGCACATCCGTAGAGGGGATCCTGGCGGGAGCCACCTGCCTGGCCGGACGGATGGAGGTCGCGCGGACCTGGCTCGATATCAACCTCAGGAACGATCCCGGGTTGTCCCGGGAGTTGATCCATCTCCTGTTGCCGGAGGCGGTGAATGCCGGAGACCTGACGGGAGCCACCTGGCTGCGCTTCTTCCAGGGCTGGCTCGCCCTCGATGCGGACGACTACGAGCAGGGTCTGGCCACCATGGAGGATGTCAGGGCCTCCTTCGAAGCCCTAGGGCATCGGGAGGGCCTGGCCCGCTGCCTCAATGCCCTGGGCGTCGCCCATCTCAGCATGGGCGTTCTCGATCTCGCGCTGGACTTGTTCCGCGAGTCCGCAGCCCAGGCCGAGCAGGCAGGCCGGCTGGAGTTCGCCGGGGCCGCTGCCATGAACATGGCCGAGTGCCTGTACGACCTCGATGACCCCCGGGAGGCGCTCCAGGTGATCGAGCACTGCCGCAAGCACTATGCGATCGCACCCCACAACATCACCGTCGCCCATGGCCAAGCGGGCTCCATCTACCGGTCGCTGGGCCGGCTGGAGGAAGCCGAGCGCGAGCTGCTGGAAGCGGTGAGGACCGCTGGAAGCGCGCAACACGACTCCCTCGATGTCCGGCAGATCCTTGCGGAAACGTACCTCGACGCGGGCCGATTGGACGACGCCGAGGCCTTGATCGCGAAAGGCCTCGAAGACTGCACCCACAGCAACGAGCGCCTGATTGGCACCCGGTTCCGGCTCGCCCGAGCCCGGCTTTCCGTTCTGAGGGGACGCACGGGCGAGGCGCTCCCGGACCTCGAGGCCGCCATCGCCGCCGCGCGCGACATCGGCGCACGCAAGGTGGAGGCCGATGCCGAGCGGTCCCTGTACCTAGCCTGGCAGGCCTGCGGGGAATGGGAGCGTGCACTGGCCGCATTCATCCGTCACGCCAAGCTGAAGGACGCCATGCGGGGCGAGCAGACCATGCGTCGTGTCCTGGGCCTTCATGAGGAACGGGCCAGGCGGGAGGCCCGCCACTTCGAGACCCTCTACCACCAGATCTCCAGCATCAGCGAGATCGGACAACGCATCACCTCCAGCCTGAACCTGGACACCGCCTTGGAGACACTGTACGGCGCCATCAACGGCCTCATGGACGCCCCGACGATCTTCATCGCCCTGGTGGACGAGGAACGGGCCTGTCTCGACTACCGTCTGGCCATCGTCCGGGGCCAGCGCCTGGAACCCTTCAGCCGCTCGCTTGCGGAGGAGACCTTTGGCTGCTGGTGCGTCAACCACCGCAGCGACGTGCTCATCGGTGACCTGGAATCCGAGTATCAGCGCTATGTGAGGTCGTTCGAGGACCTCCTGTTCGACGGCGTGGCCGAGAAGTCCCTGGTCTTCGTACCCCTCATGCTGGGGGAGAAGGTCGTGGGGACCCTCAGTGTGCAGAGCCATCTCCCCCACGCCTACGACAAGCGGAAGGTGGAGACCATCCGCGCCATCGGAGCCTACATCGCCATCGCCATCGAGAACTCCAAGCTCTTCCTCCAGATCCAGCGTCTGGCCACGCTTGACGAGCTCACGGGCCTCCTCAACCGCCGGCGCCTCACCGAAGCCGTGGAAGAGGCGCATTCCAAGGTCCGGCGATACAAGCACTCCGCCGGGATCATCATGATCGATGTGGACCACTTCAAGCGGATCAATGACCGGCATGGGCACGATGTCGGTGACCACGTGCTCCGGGCGATCTCCGAGGTCTTTGCGTCCCGGGTCCGGACCTGCGACTCCGTCGGGCGCTATGGGGGGGAGGAGTTCCTCGTCCTTCTGCCGGAAACGGGCCTGGAGGGAACCCTCACGCTGGCCGAACGACTGCGGGAAGCCATCGAACAGCTGGAGATCCCCCTCCCCGGCATCGAGCCCCTCCGTCTGACGGCCAGCTTCGGCGTCTCCACGCTCCATCCGGAGGACCCGTCCCACGAGACCGTCCTGAAGCGGGCGGACCGGGCCCTGTATCGTTCCAAGCATGAAGGGCGGAACCGTGTGTCGGTGGACGCCCTGGCCGCCCCATGATCCACCCGGCCTGGATCCGCCTGCTCGCCTGGTTCTGGCGCACCTGGACCGGCCGGGCGGTCCTCGCCACGATGGCCCTTGGCGCCGCGGCCGCCCTGTCGCTGCTGCCGGTGGTGATGCTCTCCCGGGAGTTCGACCGGCTGGAGCAGGCCACGATCCAGCGGAGCGCCAAGCGAGTGGATGAAGGGATCCAGAGCGAGCTCCGAACGCTGGGCGAGCTCTGTCGCGACTGGGCCATCTGGGATGACACCTACGCCTTCGTAGTCGATCGGAATCCTGCGTATGCGAAATCGAACCTGGACTGGACGAGCATGCTGGACAGCACCAAGGTGCACCTCTTCTACATCCTGGATCTCGACAGCCGGATCATCTGGGGGGGGTTCCATCCGCGGCGGGCCGAAACGGAGATCCGGCTCCCGGAGTTCACGCAGGAACGGATCGGCCACCTGGGCCTGGTCTCAGGCCCTCCCGATGAGCCCCAGTCCGGCGTGATCCTGACACCGGACGGCCCACTTCTCCTGGTCTCCTACCCCATCAAGACCAGTCGCAGCGAAGGTCCCATTCGTGGAAGGCTGGTGATGGGCCGCCTGCTGGACGACTACCGTCTGGCCGCACTGTCCCGGACCCTCGCGACCCCCTTCGACCTGCGGGACACCCTGCGCAACCCGCTGCCTCCGGACGAGCTGGCCGAATGGACCCGGCAAGGCTGGACCCTCCGGACCCGGATCCAGGGTGAAGCTCGCCTGGACATCCTGCTGGCGCTTCCGGACATGTTCGAAAAGCACCGGATGATCTTCACCATCCCTCTCGAACGCACGATCCACAAGCAGGGGCTGCGCGTGGGGCGCCTGGTGTTCTGGTCCCTCTTCCTCTCGATCCTGGCGGTATCCGGCGTGCTCCTGGCGGCCTTCCTGGAGCACTGGCGGTTCGCCCGGCGCCACCGGGCGCTCCTCGAGGAAGAGGTGGCCACCAGGACCGCCGAGCTCCAGGAATCCGAGCGCCGGTTCCGGGCCTTCGTGGACCACACTCAGGACCTGATGTTCTGGTGCCAGCGCCGTGAGGCCGAAGGTCCCTTCGTCGTGGAGGGGATCAACCCGGCGGCACTCCGGTTCTCGGGGCTCTCCCTGGCGGAGGCCCTCGGCCGGCGGGCGCACGAGCTCCTCGCCCCCAGCCTGGCCGAGCCCCTCCAGCGCCATGTGCACACCTGCGCGGAGCGAGCGGAGCCTCTGGTCACGGAGGACACGGTCGACCATCAAGGAGTCCGGAGGACCTTCCAGACGGCCTTCGTGCCGGTGCCGGACGAGACCGGACGCATCCAGCGGATCGCCGTGAGCTCCCGTGACATCACGTCATTCCGCGAGCGGGAGGAAACCCTCCTGTCCGCCCAGAAGCTGGAGAGCCTCGGCGTCCTGGCCGGCGGACTCGCCCACGACTTCAACAACCTCCTCACGGCCGCCCAGGGGAACCTGGACATCACCACCACCCTGCTCTCCGAGAATCCGCAGGAGGCCCTTCCCTATCTGGACAGCCTGCGCAGCGCGCTGGTCAAGGCCGCCAACCTCACGCGCCAGATGCTGGCCTACTCGGGACGGGGGCGCTTCGTGCTGCGGATCCACGACCTGAACGTGGCCGTGCAGGAGATGACCGCCCTGCTGGAGATCTCCATCAGCAAGAAGGCCGTGCTCTCGCGGGAGCTGGCGCCGTCCCTGCCGCCCCTCGAGGCGGACGTGGCCCAGATCCAGCAGGTGATCATGAACCTCGTCACCAACGCCTCCGATGCGCTGCAGGACAGGACCGGCACAATCCGGCTGCGGACCTGGGCCCAGGAGATGAGCACCACGGACATCGCGGCCCTCCCGATCCAGTTCATGAAGCCGGGCCTCCATGTCGCCCTGGAAGTCTCGGACACGGGCATTGGAATGGCCCCGGACATCCGGGCCCGGATCTTCGAGCCCTTCTTCTCGACCAAAGGCGTCGGGCGCGGGCTGGGACTCTCCGCCATGGTGGGCATCCTTCGCAGTCATCACGGGGGCCTGGCCCTGGAAAGTACCCCAGGACAAGGCACCACCTTCCGCCTCTGGTTCCCCGCTTCCATGGAGGAAGTGAGCCCCCAGGACGCCGAGGCGCTCCCCATCCTGGAGGACACGGTACCCGGCGGCACGATCCTGCTGGTGGAGGACGACCCGCAGATCCGGCTGACCACCGGCCGGCTGCTCCGCGACATGGGCTGCGCGGTGCTCGAGGCCTGCGACGGACTGGAGGGCATCGAGGCCTACTTCCAGCACAAGAAGGAGGTCCGCCTGATTCTCCTGGACCTCACCATGCCCCGCATGGATGGACGGGAGTTCCTGGCGGAGCTGCGCACCCACGCGCCAAGGCTCCCGGTGATCGTCACGAGCGGCTACACCGACCTGGAGCTGCCGCCCGGGGATCCCGCTCTGTCCTTCCTGCAGAAGCCCTACCAGGCGACGGACCTGCGCAAGGCCTTCAGCCGCGCCTTGCGGCCGGAGCCGGTCCCGGACTGAGCGGCGACGACGGGAACGCGGCACTGCGGGAAGCACGTATCATCGCTGGAGCAAGGCTCGACGGAGTGCGCATGGATCAGACCAAGACGATCTGGAACGCCATGGCGGAGGACTACGAGGATTTCACCGCCCGACCAGATTCCTACAGCGAAGCCATCGAAGTCCCTTGCGTGAAGGCTCTCCTTCCGCCCCTGGAGGGTGCTCGCGCGCTCGATCTGGGCTGCGGCACCGGGCGCTTCACGTTCCTGATGGCGGACCTGGGGGCCGGCGAGGTCCTCGGCCTGGACCTCTCGGAGCGCATGCTGGCCCTCGCCGAGGCCAAGCGTCCGGTCGGCTCGACCGTTCGATTCAGGCATGGATCCATCCTGGATCTGGAGGGCCTGACACCTGAAAGCTTCGACGTCGTGTTCTCCTCCACCACCCTCCACTACGTGGATGAGCTCCGGTCGGCCCTGTCCGGCCTCGCCCGCGTACTGAAACCTGGGGGTCGAGCGGTGCTTTCGGTCATGCATCCCATCTACACCGCCTCCTACCCCCTCGACCCCGACGCGGAATGGACGCTCCGCTACCTGGACCGCAGCCGGCGGCGCTACCTCCAGCCCTGGACGCGCTTCGGAGACAGCACCGAGAAGGTGGTCTGCGAGAGCGCCCACCATACCCTGGGAGACTACGTGACCTCGATCCTCGAGGCCGGCCTGCGGCTCACGGCGCTCCGGGAACCGGAACCACCGGAGTCCTGGCGTGAAGCCCAGCTCTACCGCTGGGGTGCCACCCGGAATGAACCGCTCTACGCCGTATTCGCCTGCGAAAAACCCCGGGAGACCGAAACGCCGGCCTCACCGGAACGGGATCGCTGACACAGGACGGCATCCGCAGAGAAACGGGGGAGGCCAAGCCATGAGATGTCGATGGGGCTGCGCGTTGTTGCTGGTGACGACCCTGCTCCGGGCCGGGGAGCCCACGCCGCCGGCGCCGAAGGAGGTGATCCGCCTCCTGCTGGCCTCCCATCGGGTGAGGCTCGATGTGCATTCCACCTGTCGCGGCGTGGGCAGCGAGCTCAAGGACCGGGACCTTGGCGACTACCTGGCCGGTCTCCTGGCGGAATACACCCAGGGCGAAGGACAGAACCGCATCGAGGTCCTCTCGGAGTCCTCGGAGCGCCCCGATGCCTGGCGCTGCACGGTCAACATCACACGTAGGAACGGCGAGGAGGTGTGGTCCTGGGGCGTCTCGTTCCTGGTGCGGAAACGCGACGGGAAGGCCATCCCAGGTTCCTACCGGTGCCTGGGGGCAGGATGAGAGAAGGGGGCCTCACGGCCCCCTTCTCTCATCCGAACACAATCATGGCTACTTGATGATCCCCAGTCCCAGACGCCGGTCCAGCTCGGTGAGCACGACCTTGGCGCTGTAGGGGATGTTGGTGCCGGGGCCAAAGATGGCTGCGGCGCCGGCCTGGCGGAGCTGCTCGTAGTCCTGGGCGGGAATCACGCCGCCGGCGACGACCATGATGTCCTCGCGGCCCAGCTTCTTCAGCTCGCCCACGAGGGTCGGCAGCAGGGTCTTGTGGCCCGCGGCGAGGCTGGACATGGCGACGACGTGGACGTCGTTCTCCACGGCCATGCGCGCGGCCTCTTCCGGGGTCTGGAACAGGGGGCCCATGTCCACGTCGAAGCCCAGGTCGGCGTAGGCGGTGGCCACCACCTTGGCGCCGCGGTCGTGGCCGTCCTGGCCCAGCTTGGCCACCAGGATGCGGGGACGTCGG
>Ga0129297_10000493_pt1 | contig 18736 bp, 18 predicted proteins | sample I18A1metaG_FD_94708 | JGI IMG/M metagenome (GOLD analysis project Ga0129297, IMG submission 94708) | Lake sediment bacterial and archeal communities from Gulf of Boni, Indonesia to study Microbial Dark Matter (Phase II) - ​I18A1 metaG | ecosystem: Environmental > Aquatic > Freshwater > Lake >... | reverse complement strand
GTGGGCCGGTACGGCTCGCTGTTCCAGGTCCGCTTCTCCGGGCCTCCCGCGCAGGACGGGGAGAGCCCGGGTCTTGAGACGCCAGCCCGCGGATCCGCCCAGGGCTGGGCGCTGGCTGGGCTCCTCTGGCTCCTGGGCGTGGCGTGCCTGACGATCCGCCACGTGGCGGGCATCCTGTCCATCCGGAAGACGCTGGAAGCCTCCGAGCCCTGCCAGGACCGACGGCTGCTCCACCTGGCTGCCTGCATCGGCGATGCCGTCGGAACCGCTCCTGTCGAGCTGCTGCTCTCCGCCACCAGCCGGATCCCTTTCGAGGTGGGCATTGCCCGCCCCCGGATCATCCTGCCCGGAGCCGCCACCGGGTGGTCCGATGAGCGCCTGGCTTCCACGCTGCTCCACGAGCACATGCACATCCGGCGGTGCGACATCCTCGTGGCGGAAGCCCTGCGCGCCCTGGCGTCCCTGGCCTGGTGCTCTCCCCTGCCCTGGCTCGCGCTCTCGCAGGCCCTGCGGCTCCGGGAAGAGGCCTGCGATCAGGCCGTGCTGCGCAAGGGAGCCAGGCCGGCGGACTATGCCGCCAACCTGCTGGCCGCCGCCCGATCCCTTTCCTCGCCCCCACGCCTGCCCGCGGCCGTGGGACTTTCCGGGCACAGCCACCTGGAGCAAAGGATCCGGGGCGTCCTGGAAGCCCCCACCATCCCTTCCCCGCAGAACCTGCTTCGCCGGATCGCCTCTGCGGCGGTCCTGGGTGCGACCGCACTCGGAACCGCGCTCCTGACCACTCCGCTCCACGCGTTCCTGGACTCGGCCGCCCAGGCGCGGCGGGACAGCGGGTCCATCGCATGGCTGGCCGTCCTGGATCCGCAGACCCGGGGCGGTCGTGCTTCGGGACAGGGGACCTTCACCGTGGCCCAGGAAGGGGGTTATGCCCACATCCTGCTGAGCCTCGCCGGACAGAGGAGCATGCATCGCCTGCCCATCGTGGCCCAGCCCGAAGCCCTGCCGCTGACCGGCCGGGCCCGGATGATCCTGCCTTTCGGAAGCCTCGTGGACGGCCACTCGGCGCGCCCCTTCATCAACCCCGGCTGGACCATCTGGGATGACCGGAGAATCCCGGTGAGGACAGCCGCATCGGGCCGTGTCTCCCTCCTGCAAGTGGACGCCCAGGAAGGCATCGCCGTGGAGATCGATCACGGATCCGGGCTCCGGACCCGCTACGGGCTGGGCCGCCACGGTTCGAGCCTCGTCCGGGAAGGGGAGTTCGTCGCCGCGGGAGAGCCCCTCGGATCGTTCGGGGAGATTGCACCCAACGACATCCCCAGCCTCGCCTTCGCGATCTTCATCGAGACCCCAGAAGGACGCGTCTTCCTGGATCCCGCACCGTTCCTCTTCAAGTCCGATCCCAACCGGGAGACCGCCCTGGCCACGAGCGTCCTGAACGCCTCCGTCCGCATCGGGGACCGGACCCAGGTCCGTCGGCTGCTCGCAGCAGGGCTGTCGCCCAACCGCGTGTCGGCGGACGGGACGCTCCCCCTCGAATGGGCGATCCTGGCCCGGGACCTTGCCACCGCGAAGGACCTTCTCACCGCTGGCGCCGATCCCCAGGCGCCCACCTGGAACACCCGCCAGGCCCACATCGCCCTGCACGGCCCCACCGTGGCCGAGCTGGCCCGGGAAACGGGGGATGCCGAGCTGATGGCCCTGCTGACTCCGGAGTGATGGGAATCAGTGCCTGCCTATGGCTCGGGAACGCAGCGGAATACAGCCATCCTGGAGGCATCCAGGACCACGGTGAACGCCGCCGTGTTGCGAGGCGCCGTGAAGGAAGCAACGGGCAGGAACTCGGCTCCTGTCGGAGCGGATGCGACCAGGAGACGGTAGCGCGAACCCTTGATCAGGCCTTCGCATTTCACCTTGAGATCGACCTGGCCCTTCCAGGGAATCCGCAGGAAGACCCGGACTGCCGCGTCGCCTGGTCGTCGGGTCTCCAGGCCCGTGACCGCGATCCCGTCGTAGTCATCGAAGGGATTCTTGAAAGCGATGGCGGAACGGGTGGAGGAGAGCTCTTCGTGGGTGCCCGACGCGTCATATTTCCAGGTGGTGTTGTAGGTGAGGGAATCTGGGCCGCTACCCTTGATCAGGACGAAATGGTCCAGGCTCCAGTCCCGGTGCCTGGTCGGGTTGAGCTTGACGCCGGCGATGACCGGATGGCCGGCCTGGACCTGGGCGCGGCACCAGCCGATGAATTCAGTCACATCGTAGGCTTCCTTGGAGCAGGCTTCATACCTTGCTCCGAGGGTCCTCAGCGCAATCGCCAGCTCATTCGAATAGAGATCGGGGTGCTTGGGCGAGCCTGCTTGATGGATCACGGGCTGGGGCGCATAACAACCATGGTACGCCAGGGCCTGCTGGATGCAGGTTTCCCCTCACCAGCCCTGATGGGGGCTCTGGGCGTCCTGCCCCGTATCTCGGATGTTCAGAACCCTCGATTGCTCGATCTGCAACACCGTCGGGGGAATCTCCCCTGCCGCGCATTCGACCGGCGGCACAAGGAGAAGATCCAGAGGCGGCTCAACCGGCGGTTCGGCGCGACCCACCGACAGGATCAGCAGGGCAAGACTCAGGCATCGGCCCCAGATCAGTCTTGACAATCCTGCCCTGGCGGTGTTTCCGGTTCTCTCGAATCGCATCGCGGGGCGCATCTCCGAAGGAGTGGCCCCCCTACCGCTTCCCGGCGTCGTACAGCTCGCCGGCGGCCTTGGGTCCCACGGACTTGCCGCTGAAGACCACCAGGGCGATCACGGTGAGGATGTAGGGCAGCATGTAGAAGAAGTCCTGGGGCACGCTCTGCAGCAGGGGGATGTCCTTGGCGTAGATGGACAGGGCCTGGGAGAGGCCGAAGAAGAGGCCCGCGCCCAGCACGCCGAAGGGGTTCCACTTGCCGAAGATGAGGCAGGCCAGGGCGATGAAGCCCGCGCCGTGCACGGAGCCGATGGTGTACTGGATGTCCTGGGTCAGCACCATGGCCGCGCCCGCGAGGCCCGCGAAGGCGCCGGAGAGGAGCACGCCCACGTAGCGCATGGCCAGCACGCTGATGCCCATGGAGGCGGCCGCCTGGGGGTGCTCGCCGCAGGCCCGCAACCGCAGGCCGAAGGGCGTCTTGTAGACCACGAACCAGGTGAGGACCACCAGCGCGAAGGCTGCGTAGGTGGTGGTGTAGACATCCTGGAAGAGCACCGGGCCCAGGAAGGGGATCTTCGACAGGCCCGGCACGGAGATCTTCGACAGGCCCGTGCTGAAGGCATTGGTGCGCTGCTGGTCGAAGAAGATCTGGCAGAGGTAGACGGTGACGCCGCCCGCCAGGATGATCAGGGCCGTGCCCGAGACCACCTGGTCCGCCTTGAGGTGGATGCTGGCGAAGGCGTGGAGCAGCGAGAAGAGCACGCCCGCGGCGATGCCCGCCAGGATGCCCCAGTAGGCCGCCATGGGGCTGGGCTCCAGCCACACGGTGACGGAGGCGGCGGTGAAAGCGCCCACCATCATGATGCCCTCCAGGGCGATGTTCACGATGCCGCTGCGCTCGCTGTAGAGCCCGCCCAGGGCCGCGATGATGAGGGGCGTGGCGTAGACCAGGGCGATGGGGATCATGGTTAGGAGAAGGCTCATGACTCCACCTCCTCGACGGTGGTCTTCTTCGGTTTGAGCTTCTTCATCAAGTACTCGATGCCGAACTTCATGGCGATGAACAGGACGATGGACGCCTGGATGATGCTCGCGACCTCCTTGGGGATGCCCTGGGACTGCATGAGGGGCTGGGCGGCCTTGAGCATTCCGAAGAGCAGGCCCGAGAAGAGCACGCCCAGGGCGGTGTTGCCACCCACCAGCGCCACGGCGATGCCGTCGAAGCCGTAGCCCTCGGCGGCGGGGAGCGCCCGGCCGAAGCTGAAGGTGCCCACCGTGATCACCGCGCCCGCCAGGCCCGCGAAGGCCCCGGCGATGATCATGGAGGAGACGATGTTGCGGTTGACCTTCATGCCCGCGTACTGGGCGCCGTCCTTGTTGAAGCCCACCGCCCGCAGGCTGAAGCCGAAGGTGGTCTTCTCGATGATGAACCAGTACACCAGGATGGAGAGCAGCACGGGGACGAAACCCCAGTTGAGGCGGGAGCCGTTGGTGAGCTCGGCCAGCATGGCGCTCTTGAGCAGGCCGGTCTCGGGGATGACGGCCGTCTTGACGCTGTCCGCGCTCTTGAAGATCGCCACGATGGCCCAGTTGTTCAGGAACAGGGCCACGTAGTTGAGCATGATGGTGACCACCACCTCGTGGACGTTGAAGCGTGCCTTCAGGAAGCCGGGGATGGCGCCCCACAGACCCCCCGCCAGCATGGCCGCGGCCAGCACCAGGAGGACATGCACCACCGGCGGCGCCTGGATGCCCAGTCCCACGGCCACGGCAGCGATGGAACCCACCATGAGCTGGCCCTCGGCGCCGATGTTGAAGAGGCCCGTGCGGAAGGCGAAGCCCACGGAGAGGCCCGTGAGCATGATGGGCATGGACTGGACGACGAACTCGCCGATGTAGCGGGGATTGAACGTGTCGGCCCGCAGGTTCTTGCCGCTCACGCTCTGGAGCATGGCGTAGAACATGTCCACGGGGCTGCGCCCGGTGGCGATCAGCACCGCGGCGCCGAGGGCGAAGCCCAGCAGGATCGCGACGATGGGAACGAGGAGCTTGGATCGGGACATCTTCATGATCAGTGTTCCTTCCGGCAGCCGGCCATCATCAGGCCCAGCTCGTTCTCGTCGGTCTCGGCGGCGTTCACCATGCCCACGATCTCCCCGCTGTGGATGACCACGATGCGGTCGGAGACATCGAGGATCTCATCCAGCTCCAGCGAGATCAGAAGGATCGCCTTCCCCTTGTCCCGCTCGGCCACGAGGCGCTTGTGGATGTACTCGATGGCGCCCACATCGAGGCCCCGGGTGGGCTGGGCCACCACCAGCACCTCGGGGGACTGGTCGATCTCCCGGGCTACGATGGCCTTCTGCTGGTTGCCGCCGGACATGGACCGCACGGGGGTGGAGCCGCCCTGACCGCAGCGTACGTCGAACTCGCCGATGAGCCGCTCAGCATTGGCGCCGATCTGGCGGAAGTCCAGCACGCCCAGCCGGGAGAAGGGCGCGCGGTCGTAGGAGTGCACGACGAGGTTCTCGTCGAGGCGGAAGTCGAGGATGAGGCCGTGCTTGTGGCGATCCTCGGGGATGTGCCCGATGCCCAAGCCCGTGCGCTCCTTGATGGGCAGGCCCGAGATGTCCTTCCCGCGGAGCAGGATCTTCCCGCCTTCCGCGGGCGCCAGGCCCGTGATGGCCCGGATGAGCTCCGTCTGGCCGTTGCCGTCGATGCCGCAGACGCCCAGGATCTCGCCGGCGCGGACCTCCAGGGACAGGTTCTTCACCCCCAGCAGGCCCTTGGCGTTCTTCACGTTGAGGCCCTCCACCTGGAGCATGACCTCGCCGGGCTGGGCGGGACCCTTCTCCACATGGAAGTTGACCTCGCGGCCCACCATCATCTCGGCCATCTGCTGCTCGGAGGTCTCGGCCACGGGCACCGTGCCGATGAGGCGGCCCCGGCGCAGCACCGTGCAGAAGTCCGCGGCCTCCTTGATCTCCCGCAGCTTGTGGGTGATGAGGAGGATCGTCTTCCCCTCCTTCACCAGGCGCCGCATGATGCCCATGAGCTCGTGGATCTCCTGGGGCGTGAGCACGGCGGTGGGCTCGTCGAAGATGAGAATCTCCGCGTCGCGGTAGAGCATCTTGAGGATCTCCACCCGCTGCTGCATGCCCACGGAGATGTCCTCGATCTTCGCTTCGGGATCCACCTGGAGGCCGTAGAGCTCGGAGATCTCCCTCACGCGGGCCGCTGCCCGCTTGCGGTCGATGACGAGCCCCGCCTTGGGCTCCAGCCCGAGGATGATGTTCTCGGTGACCGTGAAGTTGTGGACCAGCTTGAAGTGCTGGTGGACCATGCCGATGCCCAGGGCGTTGGCCACGTTCGGGTTGGCGATCCGGACGTCCTTGCCCCGCACCTTGATGGAGCCCGAGTCGGGCGCGTAGAGCCCGAACAGGATGCTCATGAGGGTAGACTTCCCGGCCCCGTTCTCGCCCAGCAGGGCGTGGATGGAGCCCTGCTCCACCTGGAGGGTGACACGGTCGTTGGCCCGGATGCCCGGGAAGCTCTTGGTGATCTCCAGCATTTCGATGACGTAGCCCACGTCGCGACCTCGCGAGAATGTGCGCCTGCATGAAAACTGCCCCCAACGCGAAGGCCGGGGGCAGTTGGACAGGCTATCCGATGGAACCGCGTGCTACTTGGCGGCGGGGACTTCGGAGACCTTCAGCTTCCCGGAGGCGATCTGCGCCTCGAACTCGGCCACCGTCTTCAGGATGTCCGCGGAAAGATTGGGGTTCTGGGCGGGGATGCCGACGCCCTTGACCTTGAGGTCGAAGACCATGACCTGGCCGCCGGGGAACTTGCCGTCGCGGACCTTCACGGCCACGTCGTGGGCGGCCACGTCGACGCGCTTCATCATGCTGGTGAGCACGGCGGACTTGCCAGGGGCGTAGACGCCGTCGTTGAACTGGTCCTTGTCCACACCGATGGCCCAGCGCACGTCACCCTTCTGGGTGCGCTCCTTGGCCTCCTTGATGACGCCGTTGCCCGTGCCGCCCGCGGCATGGAACACGACATAGGCGCCAGCGCCGTACTGCTTGGCGGCCAGGGCCTGGCCCTTGCCGGGGTTCCCGAACTCGCCCGCGTAGTCGACCATCACGGTGCAGGTGGGGAGCACGGCCTTCACGCCCTGCTCGAAGCCCGCCTGGAACTTCTCGATGAGGGGGAACTTCATCCCGCCCACGAAGCCCACGGCGTTCTTCTTGTCGGCCTTGGCCTTCAGGCCGGCGGCGACGCCGACGAGGAAGGAGCCCTCATGCTCGGCGAACACGGCGTTGGCGACGTTGGGGAAGAGCTTGTCGGACTTGTCCTTCACCACGGAGTCGATGATGAGGAACTTCTGCTTGGGGTACTTGCCGGCGACCTCGGCCATGGCGCTGTTGAACAGGAAGCCGGGGGCCACGATCAGGTCCAGGCCTTCGTCGGCGAAGGTGCTGAGGTTGGGAACGTAGTCGGCCTCGGCGGTGGACTGGAGGTACTTGAACTCCTTGCCTTCCTTCAGGTTGTTCTCCTTGCCGAAGAGCTTGACGCCTTCCCAGGTGCCCTGGTTGAAGGACTTGTCATCGATACCGCCGATGTCGGTCACGAGGCCGACCTTGGTGGGCGCGGCAATCGCGAAGGACGCGACGGCCATGGCGCAGAGTGAGCGGACGAGGTTTTTCTTCATGAAGGTTCTCCTGGATGGACCTGATCATTGGGGCATGATTGCCGACTAGGGATGATGCCCCCAATTCATCGCCTAGACAACTGCTCGACAAGTGCTTACGGGAATGGAGAGGCTTAATAAAAAAACGCTCGAGCGATATCAGTCCGCCTTGGCGATTTCCACGGACCAGCTGGGACCCGACTCCACCTTGTGCTTGGCGGCGAAGCTGTCCATGTTGATGGCCACGGAGACACACATCAGGCTGTTCATGTAGACGAGGGGCTGCCCTTCGGGCACGTCGCCGAAGGTGTTCTGATAGGGGGCCACCGTCTCGTCCACCAGCTTGCCCTCATTGAAGGTCCGGATGCGCACCTTGCCGCCGATCTTGATCTGGAGCTGGTCGAAGAGGTCCTTGGGGATGTTGGTCCAGACATTCCCATACTGCACGTCCAACACGGGGATCATGCCCTTGATGACGCCGCCGGTCTTCTCGGCCTTCTGGTAGGGGATCTTCACGATGGTGTCCGCCTTGGCCTTCGGACCGATCTGCTGGAAGGTGATCTTCCCGGAGGCCAGCCGAGCCCCGGTGTAGGCGTAGACGTCACGGCCGTGGAACGTGTAGGACTCGCCCGAACCCTTCAGCCGGTTCACTTTCTCATCGATCTCCCGCACCTCGGCCACGCCGTCCCGCTCCGCGATCAGGGTGAGCAGGCCGTTGTTGGGGTTCACGAAGAAGCGGCCGCCCTTGGTCTTGACCACCACCGACTTCCGCTCGGTGCCCACGCCGGGGTCCACCACGGAGACGAAGACCGTGCCCGTCGGCCAGTAGTTGGCCGTCTGGTAGAGCCGGTAGGCCCCCACCCAGATGTCGTATTCCGGGATCTCGTGGGTGAGGTCCGAGACGTTCAAGGACGGATCCACGCCGAAGGCCACGCCCCGCATGGCCGAGACAGCCCCGTCCTTCAGCCCGAAGTCCGTCATGAGGACCAGCGGTGCCTTGGCGAAGGCCATGGCGGAAAACAGGATCACGACCGCGAGGGACTTCCTGACGAAGCTCATCATGCGCACCTCCAGATCTGGGAGAAGAGGGTTATCAGTGAATCAAGAAATTTATCTTCTCGGTAGGAAAATTTTCAGGAGCCCGCTTCAGGGCCCAGCCCGGAGTGTTCAACCCCTGAATTCGTTGAGGATGGCCACGCTGGAGCTGGCGCCGATGCGGTCGGCCCCGGCCTCCAGCATCTTCAGGGCGTCCTCACAGGTCCGGACGCCCCCCGAAGCCTTGACCTGGAGCTTGTCCCCCACGGTCTTGCGCATGAGGCGGATGTCCTCGACGGTGGCGCCGCCGGTCCCAAAGCCGGTGCTGGTCTTCACGAAGTGGGCGCCCGCCCTGGCCGCAGCCTCGCAGGCCTTCACCTTCTCTTCGTCCGTGAGGTAGCAGGTCTCGATGATCACCTTCACGAGGGCATTCCCGGCGGCCTTCACCACCTCATGGATGTCCGCTTCGACCGTCTTCCAGTCCCCCGCCTTGGCGGCGCCCAGGTGGATCACCATGTCCACCTCGTCCGCGCCCTGGGAGACCGCCAGCCTCGTCTCGGCGGCCTTGGTCTCACTGCTGTTGGCTCCCAGGGGGAAGCCGATCACGGTGCAAACCAGAACTTCGCTGCCGGCGAGCTCCTGGGCGCAGAGGGGTACCCAGACCGGGTTGACGCACACGCTGGCGAAGCTGTATTTCCGGGCCTCGGCGCACAGCTCCCGAACCAGGGCCTCGGTGCCCACCGCCTTGAGCAGGGTATGGTCGATGGTCTTCGCAAGGGAGGCCTGGTTCCAGGTCTTGGGCATTTCACGACTCCTGTGAGTATCTGCTCCGCATCTTACCAGTCCGGCCGGAGCCTCACATCGTAAGGAACTCAACCTCTGTACTCATGGCTCCGCGTCCTTCTGTTCCTGGGAGCCGGTCCTCCGGCCTCGTAGACTGGAAGCATCCCTGGAGCCCCCATGAGCGCCGTCCCCAACGCCGATGTCCTTCCCCGCGGGTTTGCCAGCGACAACTTCGCCGGCGTCCATCCCCAGGTCCTGGAGCGGCTCGTGGCCTGCAACCGGGGCCACGCCATGGCCTATGGGGACGACCCGCTGACCGCCCAGGCCAAGGCCGCCTTCTCCGCCCTGTTCGGCCAGGTGGTCTTCCCCCACTTCGTCTTCAACGGCACCGCCGCCAACAACCTGTCCCTGATGGCCTTCGCCAAGCCCTACGGCGCCGTGGTCTGTTCCGACATGGCTCACCTCATCAATGACGAGAGCACGGCTCCCGAGCGGTTCCTGGGCATGCGCCTGCAGCCCGTGGCCAGCCGGGACGGCAAGATCCTCCCGGACGCCCTGGACGAGGTCCTGGGACGCGGTCATGGGGTCCATGGCGCCCATCCGGTGGCGCTCACCCTCACCCAGCCCACGGAGCTGGGAACGGTCTACACCCTGGAGGAGCTGCGCGGCCTCGTGGGCATCGCCCGGGCCCACGGCCTGGGCGTCCATGTGGATGGCGCCCGCATCGGCTGTGCCGTGGCCTCGCTGGGCCTGGACCTCCGCGAGATGCTGCTGGCCTCCGATGTGGATGTGCTGAGCTTCGGCGGCACCAAGCAGGGCATGCTCTGCGGCGAGGCCGTGGTCTACCTGAAGCCGGGACTGGACCGGGACTTCCCCTACTGGCAGAAGCACAGCATGCAGCTGGCCTCCAAGATGCGCTTCATCTCCGCCCAGTTCCTGGGCCTGCTCGAGAGCAACCTCTGGGTCGAGAACGGCCGCAAGGCCAACGCCATGGCCCAGCGCCTCTTCGAGGCCGTCCGGGGCCTCCCGGACGTCGAGATTGTCCATCCAGTCCAGGCCAACGCCGTGTTCGCCCGGATCCCCGCCCACCTCGTGGAGCCTCTCCAGCAGGAGACCTTCTTCTGGCCCTGGGATGAGCGGAAGGGCCTCGTCCGCTGGATGTGCGCCTTCGACACCCAGCCCGAGGACATCGACCGGTTCGTGGGGATCCTGAAGCGCGCGCTGGCAACGACCTGAGAAAGTCCCCTGCCATGAACCCTGATCCCTGGCTGGACCGCTGGCTGCCGCTCCTCGCAAGGACGTGCGCGGGCAGACCTTTACTGGAGCTGGGCTGCGGTAGCGGCCAGGACACCGCCATCCTGGCGGAAGCCGGACATGCGGTGATCGCCTTTGACCTGGATCCGGAGCGCCTGGTCCGTGCCCGGCTCCGCTGCCCCTCCGCCGAGTTCCACTGCCAGGACCTGCGCCGTCCCTTCCCGCTGGAAGGTCGGAACCCGGGCGCGGTGGTGGCGAGCCTCTCCCTGCACTACTTCCCCTGGCCGGAGACGCAGGCCATCGTGGCGCGCATCCAGGCCTGTCTCGCACCGGGCGGTCTCCTCCTCTGCCGCCTGAACTCCACCCGGGACCATCACTTCGGCGCCAACGGACATCCTGCCATCGCGGAGAACTTCTACCAGGTCGGAGCCACCACGAAGCGGTTCTTCGACGAAGCCTCCGTCCGCCGACTGTTCAGCCAGGGCTGGTCCTTCCTCAGCCTGGAAGAGCTCGAGGTCCACCGCTACGAGCGCCCGAAGGTCCTCTGGGAGGCGGTCCTTGCCTGCGAAGCTCAAGGCTCGCCAAAGGATCGGTTCCCCTCCAAGGATCAGCCATGAACATTCAGGTGCATCCCATCGGAACCCTGCTGGATACCGAGCTGGCCTTCGCCGTGATCGTCTCCTTCCACGGGCAGCAACTGGTCCTCGTCCGTCACCGGGACCGGACCACCTGGGAGGTCCCGGGGGGGCATCGGGAACCGGGCGAGTGCATCGAAGCGACGGCCCACCGGGAGCTGAAGGAGGAGACCGGGGCCGAGCGCTATCACCTTGAAGCCGTCGGCGACTACTCGGTGGAGAAGGAAGGCCGCCGCTCCCACGGCCGCTTGTTCCAGGCCCGGATCGAGACCCTGGGGAAGCTGCCGGCCTCCGAAATCGCGGAGGTCCAGTGCTTCGATGAACTGCCAGACCAGTTGACCTATCCCCGGATCCAGCCTCTGCTCCTGGCAGAGGTTCTCCAGCGTCGATGAACAAAGGCACCCCATGGACATCAAGCTCCCCAAGGACACCGAGCAGAAGCTCGTGCACTCCATCCAGCGCTACCTGACCGAGCACTTCGGCGAAGAGATCGGCGAGCTGAAGGCCCAGCTCTTCCTGAGGTTCTGCCTGCAGGAGATCGCCCCCAGCGTCTACAACCAGGCCATCGCCGACGCCCAGGGCTACTTCCAGGAGCGGGCGGCGGACCTGGAGAACGTCTGCTTCGCCACCGAATTCGGCTACTGGACCAAGAGCACATCCAATGCCGTCGCGCGACGGCCAAACACCCGGCGCTAGGAGGCACCATGCTGATGACCGACATCCCCTTCGGCACCACCGACTGGTCCAGGATCGAAGCCATGGAGCACAAAGGCGAGACCGGCATGGCCCTGTGGCGCACGTGCCAGTTCGGCAGCCTGCGGGTGCGCATGGTGGAGTACACCCCCGGCTACAGGGCCGACCACTGGTGCTCCAAGGGCCACATCCTGCTCTGCCTGGAGGGAGAGCTCCACACGGAGCTGGAGGACGGACGCACCTTCACCCTGAAACCCGGCATGAGCTACCAGGTGGCCGACGGCGCCGAGCCGCACCGATCGAACACGGCCACGGGCGCCAAGCTCTTCATTGTGGATTGAGTCGATCCTCCCAAGGAGTGTGACGTGAGGAAACTCGTTCTCGCCTGTGGCTTTCTGAGCGCCCTCTTCCTGGTGTTCCACATCGCCTTCTGGTGGCTCCTGGACTGGCCTTCAACGCTCGGCTACATGACAGCAGAGCACCGCATGCTGATGCAGACCTTCAACCTCTGCATCCTGCCCATTTTCGCCTTCACGGCCTACGCGTGCCTCTTCCTCCGCGACGAAGTGCTGTCCACCCGGATCGGCCGGGCAGCCCTCGCCATGAACGCGGACCTCTACCTGCTTCGAGCACTGGCGGAGCTCCTGTTCGGCAATCTCCGGATGGGACAGTCCCAGTTCTTCTTTGTTCTGGCGTTGGTTGCAGGCTTCCTCTTCGTCCTTCCCCTCCGTCGCCCCCTCCGACCCGTTGCCGATTGACACGTCGAAACCTGGAGCTTCCATGTACCGCATCACGGAGCTGGGACGCCTCTTCGGACTCTCCCGCAGCACGCTGCTCTACTACGACCGCATCGGCCTGCTGAATCCCACGGGACGGAGCCGCGCCAACTACCGGAGCTACTCGGAGCAGGACCGGTCCCGCCTGGAGGCCATCTGCACCTACCGCCAGCGGGGTCTGGCCATCGAGGACATCCGCTCGCTGCTCTCCAGGCCCGATGCCACCACGGACATCCTCCGGCGCAGGCTTCTGGAGCTGGATGGGGAGATCTCCGCCCTGCAGGCGAAGCAGCGTCTCCTGGCGGACATGCTGCAGGTCAAGGCCCGGGGGTGGGAGGCCGTCCGTGTGGACAAGGCCACGTGGGTGGCCATGCTCCGGGCGGCGGGCATGAGCGAAGCCGCCATGGATGCCTGGCACCGGGAGTTCGAGTCGCGGGCACCCGAAGCGCACCTGGACTTCCTGCTCTCCCTGGGCATCTCCGAGGAAGAGGCTTCAGCCATCCGGGCACACGCCGGGAGGAAGGCATAGAGCGGCCCCTCACGACCCTCGCTTCAGAGCCATCTGCCCGAAGTGGGTCACCCGGAGCCGTCCGTCCCGCTCCCGGATGAGGTCGTGCTGGATCAGGTAGGTCAGGTCGGCTTCGGTGATGCCCTTGATGGTCAGCAGCTTGTCCCGGGTCACATCCGGATACTTGGCGATCATCTGGAGCAGGTGCAGGCGCAGGGGAGTGATCGTTTCCACCATGGTTCAGCCTTGGGGTTGGATGCTGCGCTGGAGCTTGAGCAGGGCCTGGATCTGGTTCTCCAGGACATTGAGGAACCGGGAGCGGTCTTGCGGGGTGTAGGGCTTGGGGCCGCCGCCCATCTCGCCCATGTCCCGCAGGAAGGCGCTGATCTCCCGGCTGGCCATGGCATCGCCGATGGAGTCCTCGGTGAAGACGCGGCCCTTGGGATCCAGCACCCGGGCCTGCTTCTTCAGGCAGCGGTCCGCCAGGGGGATGTCCGAGGTGACGACAATGTCCCACTCGGTCATACGCTCCACGATCCAGTCATCGGCCGCATCGAAGCGCCCGCTCACCACCACCAGCTCGAAGAGCGGGTCCCGCGGAAGGCTCAGCCGTCCATTGGCCACCACGAAGACCTTCAAGCCGTGCCGCTTGGCCACGCGGAAGACCTCATCCTTCACCGGACAGGCGTCCGCATCGATGTAGACCTGAATCACGCGCACGTCCGCCCGAGGTCTTGATCATCGCATTGCCCGGATGCCTGCCGCGACTATTTCCAAATGGGGCGCGGATGATTCACGGCGGAAGTCCACAGCCACCGGCAGTGGCGAAAAATCCCGATGGATGCATGTCCCCAACGACGTGCAGATTGGCGATCATGGAGTCATGTTGAAAACCAAGGCCCTTCATGATCGTTGCCAGGAGCGAGCTTCCGGGGCACGTGAAGGCACGAAGGCGATCCGGTATCTGTCTCGCCTCGGGATGGGGCTTCTGCTGACGGTCTCCGCCTGGGGGCAGGTCCCGATGGATCGCATTCCGGCCGAGCACCTGGCGGATGTCCAGAGGGTCCTTCGGAAGTCGGACTTCACGTTCCAGATCGCCACCCAGCCGGTCCGCGTCCGCCTGACCACCATGGACAAGCTCTTCGATCGCCCGCGGCTGGCCGCCGCCATGTGGCGCCAGTGCCAGTTCGTCCCGAGCCTCTACGCCTCCGAGCTTCCGGGTCATCACCTCACCGTGGACGACGCGAAGGGACTCCATGGCACGCTCTACCTGGTCCATCGGCAACCGGGCCTGCGGATCTACTACATCGAAGGGCGCGTCGAGCGCGGCCGCATGGGTAACCCCATGACCGTGGGCGCCAAGATGGTGGTCGCCTACCGCTACTGGGAGAGCGACAAGGGCTTCCAGAGCCATCTGAGCACTTGGACCGCCCTGGACTCAGCGCTGCTGGCGGTCCTCACCAAACCCTTCCGCCGCTACGTCCGTCGCAGGCAGGAGGAGTTCATCGCCTACATCAACCGGAACATCGCCCAGGGCGGCGAGTTCGCCCAGATCAATCCCCACGAGTTCAAGGAACCGCTCCAGCGCGAAGGCGATGTCATCGCGATCCGGCAGTTCGCGGAAGCCTTCGGGAACTGACCAGGGCACCGGTTCGCGAACCCTGCTCCGAAACCTTCGAGGCGGTGGGCGGAGCCCTGGGTGGAAGGAGGCGCAGGAGGGTGCCAGGACTTGATCGGGTTCAGGCGTGGCTGAACCTAGGAACATGTCTCCCCATAAGCCTCGACCATCTTGCGTGCCAAGGTCTCTTCATGGGGCTCAACCCTGCGGCGCAGCTCCTCAACGAAGTCCGTGTTGGCTCTCACGCCTGTCGGCTGGTGGGCCAGCATCCTGATGCGGTCCCTGAGGGAAGGATGAGTCCGCTGGGCCCCCGCCTCATCGGCATCGAGCCGTGATTCGTTCGCGAACAATCGACCTGCCAGTTTTCGGGGAGCCGCATCCTTCAGCAGAACAAGAAAATCCGCCCGCTGGAGCAGGGATTCCTGCAGGCATTCCTCGACCACTTCCTCGTAGGGAAGCCTTCGAAGCGCTTGCATCAGGTCCTCCTGGGAGGTAGCCCGAAGCGCATGGGAATCGGCCTTGAACTCGGCCCGCTGGGACTGGAGCCAGTCCAGGCACAGGATGCCGTACTGATAGCCCTGGAAGAGGAAGATCAGGGCCCACCCCAAGGGCTTCAACAGGACCTCAGGCCCCTGTTTGATCTGCTGCATGGCGTCGTAAACCATGGTCTTCCAGTGGTCCATGGAGCGGAGGCTTGCCTGGATCCATGCATCCAACGCCGGGTGCGAGAGGTTTGCATGGGCCAGTTCATGGCAGATCACGGCGTGCACGGCCCGTGAGTCCAGCACCGAAAGCATGGGCAGTCCAATGGAGAGGGTCCTGCGCATCGAGAGTCCCGACAGCCAGAACGAGGCGTTCCACCGCGTGTCGATGACGATCTGATGGATCCTGGCCCGACCTAGTTTCTCGGACAGGTCATCCAGCAGTCTGAAGAGATCCGCATGATCCCCGCGCTTCAGGACCACATGCTCCTTGGCGACGAACACGGGTCGGGGCAGACCCAGCACCCCCAGGAGCAGCAGCGGCAGGACAAGGATCGAAGTGAGCAGGAGCGACTCGGAATGGAGCAAGGTGTGGATGGAAAATGCGACCAGCGCCGCCGATACGCAACACGGAACCAGGGCGAGGAGAAAGGCCAGGACGGCAAGGAGACTTCCGGAACGGACCCGTCCATCTGACTGCAGCCCAGCCAGCATGGCCTCCCGGTTTCTGTGGTAGAGCCGCTTGGCCATCCCCTCAAGCGAAAGGTCCATGCCAGGATTCTCCTTCACGTCCCATCTGGGCTTTCATTTAAAGGGCGGGATCGCTCCCGCCCTTCGCTGCGGTGTAAAGCCACTGCTAGCTGCAACCCGTTGTTGCACCGCAGGTCTGGCACTTCAGACAGGCTCCGTTCCTCACCAGGGTGAGGTGGCCGCACTCGGGACAGGGATCGCCGGTGTAGCCCTCCTCCCGCGCCGCCTGGTAGGCGGAGGGCTTGGCGTGGGCTCCGGCATGCGCATGGGCATGGGTGGGCATGGGCTCGGGTGCAGGCGCGCCGGCCCCCTGGATCTCGGGGAAGAGGGGCGTCATGCCGCCGTTGTTGCCGCCGGAATAGGTGGCTCCGGCGCTCTCAGGCTTGCGGCCGCCCGCCATCTGCATGAGCTGCTCGGGGTCCACCTGGGCCAGCTCGTACCGGCCCAGGTAGCTGATGGCCAGCTCCCGAAAGACGAAGTCGATGATGGAGGTGCTGAACTTCACGGTGTCGCTGCCCAGCACCATGCCATTGGGCTCGAAGCGCGTGAACAGGAACGCGTCACAGTACTCCTCGAGGGGCACGCCGTACTGGAGGCCCATGGAGACGGAGATGGCGAAGCAGTTGAGCACCGCGCGGAAGGCGGCGCCTTCCTTGTGGATGTCCAGGAAGATCTCGCCCAGGGTGCCGTCCTCGTGCTCGCCCGTCCGCAGGTAGAGCTTGGTGCCGCCGATGGTGGCGGACTGGGTGTAGCCGCCGCGGCGGTTGGGGAGCTTCTTGCGGTAGGCGCGCACCACGTGCTGGGTCATGCTCTGGGCGATGGCCTGGGCCTTCTCGGCCTTGGAGGCCTCCTCGTCCGCCAGCGTGTCCAGGCCTTCCAGCAGGTCCAGGTTCGTGGCCAGGGCCTGGCTCAGCTTGCTGCCGTCGCGGTAGAGGGCGACCGCCTTCAGCATGAGCTTCCAGGAGGCCTCGTAGATGGCGCCGACCTGCTCGATGGTGTATTCCGCAGGCAGGTTGATGGTCTTGCTGATGGCACCCGAGAGGAAGGGCTGGGCAGCCCCCATCATGCGCAGGTGGCCCACGGGCTCGATGTAGCGCCTGCCCTTCCTTCCGCACTTGTTGGCGCAGTCGAAGATGGGCAGGTGCTCGGGCTTCAGGTGCGGGGCCCCTTCCACGGTCATGGAACCCGCCAGGGCTTCCATGAAGGTGTCCGTGGCCTCGTCCCCGAACTCCTTGCGCAGGCGCTCCACGTTCACGACGAAGCTGGGATCGAAGGCCGTGGGGAGCTTCTCCTCGATGCCACGCAGCTCATCCTCGGTCCAGCCCTTGGCCAGGAGCTGGGTGCGGGTGATGCCGGGGGTGTCCTCGTTGATCTCCAGCCAGCCCACCACGTAGCGCTCGATGTCGCGGATCTGATCGGGGCTGTAGCCCAGGCGGGCCATGGCTTCGGGGATGGCACGGTTCACGAGCTTGAAGTAGCCACCGCCCGCCAGCTTCTTGAACTTCACCAGGGCGAAATCGGGCTCGACGCCCGTGGTGTCGCAGTCCATCAGGAGGCCGATGGTGCCCGTGGGGGCCAGCACCGTCACCTGGGCGTTGCGGTAGCCATGCTTCTCGCCCAGCTCCAGGGCACGGTCCCAGCTCTCCCGGGAGGCGTCCACGATGCGCTTGGGCACGCCCTTGCCGTGGAGGCCCTGGGGCCGGATGAAGAGGTTCTCGTACTCGGAGGCCGGCGCATTGTAGGCCGCCCGGCGGTGGTTGCGGATGACCCGCAGCATGGAGGCCTTGTTGCGCTCGTAGCCCGCAAAAGGTCCCAGCTCGCCCGCCATCTCGGCGCTGGCCGCATAGGCATCGCCCGTGAGGATGGCCGTCAGCGCGGCGCACCACTGGGTGCCCTCCTCGCTGTCGTAGGGGATCCCCAGGCGCATCAGCATGGCGCCCAGGTTCGCGTAGCCCAGGCCCAGGGTCCGGAAGTCGTAGGACAGACGCGCGATGGTCTCGCTGGGGAACTGGGCCATGAGCACGGACAGCTCCAGCACGATGGTCCAGAGCCGGATGCCGTGGCGGTAGCCCTCGAGATCGAAGCCACCGTCGGGGGTCAGGAAGCTGCACAGGTTCAGGGACGCCAGGTTGCAAGCGGTGTCGTCCAGGAACATGTACTCCGAGCAGGGATTGCTCGCGTTGATGGGGCCGTCCGCGGGGCAGGTATGCCACTCGTTGATGGTGGTGTCGAACTGGATGCCAGGATCGGCACAGGCCCAGGCCGCATAGTTGACCTTCTTCCAGAGATCCCGGGCCTTCACGGTGCGGGTGACCTTGCCGTCGGTGCGGCGCTTCAGGCTCCAGCTGCCGTCCTTCTCGAGGGCCTGCATGAACTCATCGGGCACGCGCACGGAGTTGTTGGAGTTCATGCCCCCGACGGTGTGGTAGCCCTCCCCGTCCCAGGTGGTGTCGTACTGCTTGAGGTCCCGCTCGAAGTCGCCCATGGCCAGGCGGCCCAGGCACTGGGCCAGGAACGCCGGAGGCACGCCCTCCTTCTTGGCGTGGGCCATGGCCTTGCGCAGCTTCTCGTTGCTCTTGGGATCGGCGTCGCGGGTGGTGCTGCCCTCCACGGCCTCGCACATCGCGTTCCAGTGCTTGCTGAGCAGCAGAGAGCCCGCGGCCATCATGGCCACCTTGCGCTCCTCGTTGACCTTCCACTCCACGAAGGTCTCGATGTCGGGATGGTCCAGGTCCAGGCAGACCATCTTGGCGGCCCGGCGCGTTGTCCCGCCGCTCTTGATGGCCCCCGCGGCCCGGTCGCCCACGGCCAGGAAGCTCATGAGGCC
>Ga0129297_10000491_pt1 | contig 18784 bp, 18 predicted proteins | sample I18A1metaG_FD_94708 | JGI IMG/M metagenome (GOLD analysis project Ga0129297, IMG submission 94708) | Lake sediment bacterial and archeal communities from Gulf of Boni, Indonesia to study Microbial Dark Matter (Phase II) - ​I18A1 metaG | ecosystem: Environmental > Aquatic > Freshwater > Lake >... | reverse complement strand
GCAATCCGGAGCTGGCTCGGTCCACTGTCTTTTGGGTCATGATGTTTGGGTTGCTGCTCGCATTTGCCAGTTTCGTTATGGGCTGCGGGGTAGCTTCGTTCACAAAGAAGACTCGTTGAAGTCCCACATGCGCAGTTAGCCATAGCAAAAGTCGGTGGCGTCGTTCAGCTGTATCCTAATAATGACTTAGTACAGGGCCTTTGGAACAGTGACTTCTACGCCGGTTCGGTCAGGTCTCGATGATTTACGGGGGTTGGTCGCTGGGCTTACGATGGTGTCATGGTTGGTTACGTGTCCAAAGAGTTGGGAAATTTCGGGGCAAATTGAGCCTTGAAAGTGTCAGGGAACCGTCTCTCTATAAGGCTACGTGAGCGTACACATTCAGATGCCTCATCGCTTCGGACTAAGTTGATTAGGCAACTTAGTTGTTCGATGTACACATAATGTGTCGAATATAGTACGCGTTTCATATCGGTGTTCCTAGGTAGACTGATGTTTTGGTTCGGAAAAACCAGGGGAACGCCTAAGAATAGAGCAGGTTTCCCTGTTATCGATGGAGCATGAAAGAGCCATCTTACGTAGAGGAGCCACCGGATCGAAGAACCGAAATGCTCAGGCTAAGAGATGCAATCAACAGAGTCTCTGATGAACTCACGCACAAAATATCCCATCTCGGCACGGACATTATGACTACGCGAAACAATCCAGAGATACGCAGCATCTGGAACAGGCTGTGCAGACTTCATATGAAAGCCATGGTCAGTTGTCAATACGACCCAACTAACCAAGAAGAAATCACAAAGCTCTGCCACGAGTTGTCGAAACCCAGAGCCTGCATCAAACTACTTCAATTGTCCGAAGAAACGACCTGCTGCGCAAAGTTTCTACATCAAATTTCTCGGTGAAAAATCGTCGTAAAGCGTGTATGCGCACCAGTAGAACCACACACACGAAATCCCTCCTCTCCTGTTAAGGGATGTTTCCCCTAACAACCTCTCCTCGCGTCTGTAAACTCTTATTTTCTCTTTCTTCAGAGTACTAGTCGGCGGTATTGTGTTAGGTCAGGAGTCGCACGGCGTAGCTGTCAAGGTTTATTCATTGTATGGCGCGTTCTTCAACGAGGTGGCAAAGGAACTGGGTGAGCAGAAAGCCTTAGCTCTCCATCGGAAAGCGCATGAGCTAATGGGCATCGCGACGGGTAGGAAACTGAGCGAGCAGATGGGAGATATCAAGTACGACTTGAAGGCTCTGGCCGAAATCCTGAGGAAAAGCAATGTGGGTATAGGTATCGATTCTCAGATGGCGGAAGGACCGAGTTCGCTTCTGCTTAGGAACGCTAGGTGCCCCATGTACGATGGTTACAGAATGGGCGGGCTAGGTGACGAGGCCGCTGAGGCCCTATGCCAAGTTGGTGCCCCAGCCAAGCTGGGATCAACTCTCAAAGAACTGAACCCTAACGTCTCTTACCGATTGACCCACTATCGGCGAAACCCCACGGAGAGATGTGAAGAAGAAATAAGACTCGAATAACAACATCTCCGTAATTGAAGACCAACGAGGTCGACTTAGCATATCACAGAGCTGACTCGTTCAGTGAATCAAACGGCAGCGTGAGGTACTTTCAGAAAGCATGCAGGGCTTATAGTTCGATCCAACGCGCCTACGGGAAGAAATGCTGCATCTTCGATCATAGGGTAGTCTTTCATATACGCGACGAGAATGTTTGTTAGGGTTTTGCGCTGGATGAGCTTCAAAGGGTCACGTCATCAAAACTACATCATAGTCTACGGGAACGGTGCAGTGAGAAGGTTCCTCTCAAGGATAGGAGAACGGGTCAGCATAAAGCTCCGCTAGTTTGTATCCGTAGTCTTCAAGCCAGGTCCTGATTGTCGATGCTGTGTGTGCGCACTAGACTCACCCCTCCCAAATGAGATTCTTGGAGATTCTGGCTCCCACAGCACAAAGTCAAGTTTCGATTGAGTACTTCCAATAATGCTTGCCGTTACGAATCAACTCGCCAGCGTAAGCCATTCCGACTTTCTCGGCCACGCGCCTGGATGCGATATTGCCAACCTGGATCAAACTGATCAATCGTGGAAGCTTCAATTGATCAAATGCAAAGTCGCGCACTGCAATCGCTGCTTCCGTGGCATAGCCACGGTTCCATTGATCACTACGAAAATCGAATCCCAACTCGACGGTTTGCGTTCCTTCAATCTCCATACGCTCAAGCCCGCAATCCCCGATTAACATGCCATTGCTTTTCAGAATGACCGAGAACAAACCATAGCCATTAGCCTTTTGATGAGCAAGATTACGCTGAACCCATTGCTCCATCTCACCTAATCCGAAAGGAGGGACACCAAATGATGCCATGACCTTTGCATCGGAGAATATTTGCAGAAGCTCACTCACATCCGCTAGGATCATTGGTCTCAATAGTAGACGCCTAGTTTCAAGGCGCGGCACAGGTCTTTCAATTGCAGTGATTTTCGTAGTACCCTCACCGAATGTCATTACTTGGTTATATCGACCACGCAGAAGAGATTGCCATCTGGATCCTCAAGAACAATAAAGTCATCATCCGGTTCGTATTCTTGAAGATGCCTTGCGGCTCCTAATCTGAGCAGCCGATCAACCTCACCCTTCTGATCCTTAGTATAGAGGTCAAAGTGTAGCCAGTTTCTACCGGTGAGTTTCTCCGAAGGCTGAACCTGATTCAAAGACACATTTGTGTTTCTTCCTGCAGGGTCCCGAAGAATCACCCAACCGTCCTTTGCTGGCTCTCTCGTGATGTAGTGGAGTGCCTCCTGCCAGAACGCCAACATTCTGTCGAAGTTGATGCAATCAATTACCACGGAGCCAATCCTCAGCTCAGATTCTTTCTGCAATTAGGGTTTCTCCGTGAAGAGGTAAGTGTCCGTCGTTTTGTGAGTATAAGAGTTTACCCGAGAATCCGTCGCCAGGCACTATTTCGTGTGTGGGCCTAATGGTGCGCACACACTTTGAATGCCTGTCTTTAGGGGAAGTGTCCCGTAACAACCCCTCCTGCGGACGGTGAATTGCGCCAAGCTGCGTGCGCGCGGCTTCACTGATAAAGTCGACATCTGCGAAACGCGCTACCTAGCCAGCTAGCGCGTAACCGCCTTCGGTTGCCGCGATCATACGCAAACCGCGACGCATATGCGACCAGCCATCCGTCGAGCGAGTTCAATCTGGAAGGTCGCACCAATGGAATCACACACGAGATTACGGAAAGTCATTACTAGACGACAGCCGTGTTTTCAGGCGTTTCTAGAGCATCAGCTACTTGTGAAGTTATGCTCCAGTTGCAATCTGCCTTTAATCGTAGTCTACTCCGCGCTGAAGGTGTGGCCACATTTCGGGCAGGTGATATGTCTCAGTTTTTCCCTGCACTGTTGTAATGCTGCTTGAGCAGACATCGCGGAACTCTCTGCGCTTTCCGCTCGATTCTTCAACCAGAATGGGTATTGACGACTCATGGCTATTCGACTATAGACTGTTTCCTCCTAGAAATAAACCGTAAAGTGATTTGTGTGGGTCTGATCGTGCGCACACACACCAAACGTCGTAAGGGTGCCTCTGTTCTTTTTGGTTTATGACTTGCTACCGTAGACCTAGAAGGAAAGTCATTGCAGTAACTAGAAGAATGATTCCGCTGATTTTCGGTATCAGCCCTTCATACTTTCTTAGTCTTTCTTCCATTTGTTTGTAGGCTTTGACCGCTAGCACAGTTACACCGATCAATGCAATCATGACCGCGAGAGCGTACGTGAGCATAAGTGCTAATGGGTCAATTCCAGCAACTGCGAGCGCGAGAAGCGCAAACTCTTCTTCATGCGCAAACCCCAAGATGAGAGCGAAGCCTGCAATCCCAGCCAACGAAAGGAACACTCGCTTTGGATGCTTATGCTTGTGACTGTGAACCACGCCGCCCAGATGCTCATGGCCATGAATATGTTCCCCGCCATCGAAAGTCTCATGCAAATGGCCATGATTCTCCTCAAGACTACTCTTGGGTTTCTCAAGAAGAAATCTCACAGCCAAGACCACTAAGGCAATTCCAGCAATGATGTTGATGTATGGAATCGAAAACGCAAGAATAGCCTTCACAACTATATATGCAGCCACTACGGCAAGCGATGATACAAGGTGCGCCATCGAAATGACCCAACTAGAGACAAACGCCTTCGTGAGCGGATGTGGACGGCTGCTCGCGTAAAGCATAGCGACAGGCCATCCATGCCCCGGTTCAAGTCCATGTAGCAATCCAATGAATGCAACAGCGAAGTAAGCAGGTTCAATCATGGCGACAAAAGAATCAGAGTCTATTTCTTAGCTCTTGCGACCAGCTGCCAACTCTTGTTTGGCTGGCCGTTCAAGTGTGTGTGCGCACCATTAGGCCCACACACGAAACGCCAACTCTGAAAAACAAACCGCAGGGGAGACCGACTACTGGCCAAACCGTTGCAGAGTTCACAGGGTGCTGTCACTCACAACTCTAAAAAAAGAGCAGGGTTAATGTGCCCTTATGCATAGCTCCGCTGAAGATCTAGCAGGTCACATCAGGGGGGAGAGGCTCGCAAAAACATCGGTGTGGCTTCTGATCACGCTAGGAGTGATTGAGCTCGCGGCTGGGCAGTTCGCTGGCAGCATCGGCCTTGCGGCTGATGGTGTAGATTCCATGTCAGATGGGTTTGTCTCACTCCTAGTTTGGCTTGGCCTCAGGACGTCAAGAAAGGAACCAGATGAGAAATTCCACTTCGGATATTACAAGGTGGAAAACCTAGTGGCATTTATTACGTCAATTGGGCTAATGGCAGTCGGTGGCGGTATCCTGTACAGATCCTATCTTGCCTTCCTCAACCCAGAGCCAATCATGCTACCGGGCCTAGCGATGGCGGTCTTGCTTGCAGCAGGAGTCATTTCTCTTTACAGAGCCTTCCAAATGAGAAGAATCGCCAGAGAGTTCAGCTTATCCTCACTCAAGCTGGATGCGAACAATGCGATCAAGGACGGCTCAGCATCGTTTCTGGTCTTCTTCACAGTTCTCTCCTCTTCTCTAGGCTTTCATCATATGGATGCGATTGGCGGAATGATAATTGGAGTATTCGTTCTGACAGTTTCCTATGTTGTTGTGAAGGAAACCGCGCTAGTCCTAGTCGATGCTTGCCACAACCCAGAACTAGTTGAAGAAGTAAGGAAGATCGTTGAACGTAACGCCGACGTAAGGGTAAAGGACGTACTGTTAAGGCGTGCAGGTCCCCAAATTCACTCCGAGATTCATATAGAAGTCAAAAGCACCATGACTGTTGGAAAGCTAGATCAAATCAAATCCTCCATTGAGAACTCCGTCATGGAAACCCTTGCAGACATTCGACGAGTCGTGATCTCAGCCAAGGCCTATCCAGCGTGAATCGTGCTCTAGGGAAGGAACAGTTTCGTGTGTGTGCGCACCATTAATACCCACATACACGAAAACCTGAACGACGACGGCTCAAATCATGACGTGCCGCACGAGAACCACACAACCAACCTCTCATTCTACGTAGTGAAAGTTGTATCCTGCTTATATTATTCTACTACTAGCTGGTAGTAGAAGCATAATGGATCCATTTGTCATGTTATTGGTCGTCGTTGGCGGTGTTGCAGGAGTAGTAATTCTAACCGCGAAACTGGAGCTGAACGCTTTCCTGGCATTGCTTTTCGCAGCAATCGTCATGGGGCTCTTACTCGGATTGACGCCTAGCAGCCTCGTGACCGATGTTGTAAGCGGATTTGGGGACACGGTTGGCTACGTAGGCCTCATCATACTGGCATCGACGATCATTGCAGAGTTGCTCAACAAGACAGGAGCCACAACGGTAGTAGCGGAATCGCTACTCAATTTCGTGAACAAGTCCAAGTTATGTTGCAAGTCGATGGCTGTGGGTGTGGTGGGTTATCTTGTCGCTGCTCCCGTCCAATGCAACGACACCGCCTTCTTGATACTCTCTCCCTTTGCGAGTACGTTCGGTCGTATGGGACGATATTCCGCCACACTCGTCTCGCTAATCCTAGCAGCTGGCGCCTACACCTCATACAAACTCATCTATCCCGCAGCCCCCCTCTACGCGGCAACCATTTTTCAAGCAGACATCGGGTCCGTAATCCTGCTTGGGTTCCTGGTCTCTGTCCCGGTCTTCACTGCTGGGGTAGTCTGGGCTCAGCTTCTTGAGCGTCGTGGAAAGGGAGGTCCCAGCTCCATAGCCCCATCGGCCAGACCTCAGGGACCGACAAATCACCGCGAATTGCCCTCGGTACTAGAATCATATTTGATGTTGGTTCTCCCGGTGGTTTTGATTCTTGCCAAAGCCTCTATGGACGGATTGCTGTCCGATTCGAATCCACTTCGCCTTGCCTTAGACTTCTTGGGGCATCCGGTCATTGCTATGTTGATTGGGATTGGATTCTGCCTGTGGGTTGCGCGTCGTTATCCCAAGGAGAACGTGTCGAAATGGATTAGCAGCGGAATAACCCGAGCTGCACCATTCATAGCAATAGTTGGCGCTGGAGGCGTCCTTGGCAAGGTCCTGCTGCAAGCAGACCTAGGAACAGTTCTAGGTTCATCTCTTGTCACGACGGGCGTTCCAGGTGCCATGGCGGTTTTCCTGATTGCAGCGATCATCAAGACCGCGCAGGGCTCCTCGACTATCACCATGGTCACCGCGCCGACCATCCTCCTCCCACTCCTGCCAGCACTAGGCCTCTCACCAACTCTAGCCACTCTCCTAGTTTGCGCAGGCGCCATGGTAGGACTACACATCAACGATAGTTTCTTCTGGATCGTAACTGGTTTCTCAGGCCAGTCGGTCGCAAAAGGACTCAGAGGCCTCACATCCATGTCCATCATTCAGGGCCTAACGGCACTCCTCGTGATCCTTGTAATCAGAACAATCATTCCAGCACTCTGAAATAGATTCAAGTTCTGTTGCTCGCACAGGATGAGCTAAGCCTCAAATGCTTGTGCTAGATCCGAGATTATGTCATCCGCGTCCTCTATACCCAATGACAGCCTGACTAGTGAGTCACTTATTCCAGCCTTCTGCCTTTCGGCAGGATCCATGAAGAAGTGGGACGCTGTGCTTGGCTGGCTAACCAATGTCTCAGTTCCGCCCAGGCTGGCACCGATAAGCGCTAGTTTGAGACTGTCAACAAATCTCATTGTGCGACCAAGGTCGCCCTTCAGCTCAAAACTGACGACTCCCCCGAATCCCTTCATTTGCTTCTTCGCAAGCAAATGTTGGGGATGTGTTCTTAGGCCGGGGTAGTATACTCTCTTTACGTTGGCATTTTTCTCAAGATATTCTGCGACTTGTTGGCCGTTTGAGTTGTGCTTCGCCATTCGGAGCTCTAGGGTTTTCATTCCTCTGAGCAGCAACCACGCGCCGTGGGGGTCAAGTGTCCCTCCTAGAGTTCTGCGAAGTTTCTTCATGGGCTGGATAAGCTCTCTAGGCCCAGCGACTGCTCCAGCCGTCACGTCGTTGTGTCCTGCCAAATATTTCGTGGCGCTATGAATGGTCGCACTGCAGCCGAACTTCAGAGGCTGCTGGTTGTATGGAGATGCAAACGTATTGTCGACAAGCACTTTTGCACCCTTCTCTTGCGCTAATTCAGCTGCCCTTTGGAGATCCACAAGTTTGAGAGTTGGGTTCGTCGGTGTCTCCAAGAAAAGGACTTTCGTGTCGCTTCCTAACGCTGAGTCGATCTCATCTACATCTGTCGCCTCAACGAATGTTGTTCGCACGCCGAATCTGCTCATTAGGTCCGAGAAGAGGCCTACTGTCCCTCCGTATAGGTCTCTGACAGATACTATATGATCGCCTGGGGAGACTAGGCTGATGATAGCCGTTGAGATAGCTGCCATACCTGATGAGAATACTGCGCAGTCCTCTGCGCCTTCCAACTCGGCAATCTTTACCTCAGCCGCTGCAATAGTTGGGTTGCTCCATCTTGTGTAGACATCACGGGTGCTTTTCTCACTGACTGCATCAATCAACTGCTGTGTACTTGTAAACGCGAAGACTGATGTCTCGTAGATAGGAGTGACGACGGCTCCGGTCTCCGGGTCCGTCCTTTGTCCAGCCCTTACAGCTTTTGTTGAAAATCCTGTCTGCTTGATTCTCGACATAATCATCCTCACAGTCTCCCCAATCGAAGCGCTCGAACCTTCTGAATGTTTTGTTACCTTCTTTCTTGTCGTGTGCGTGATATCCTTGGTGTGCACACCAGAATTTGAACCGACCTTGTTTTGGTACGTGTGGGCACCATCAGACCTTTAGCTGTGCTTGGTTCTCAGGGATATGAGATCATCCCGTGCCGGGTAGCTGATCTGGTGGGTTGTGGCGTTGGGAATTTACATTTCTTTTGGCGTAGGCATCGGTAGCTTTTCGTCTCGAAGAAAGAGGACGGAGGATTATGTTCGTGAGACCAACGAACGACTTGCCCTACAGGCAACTCCGACTAGGGTGATCGACTGGTACCATTCGACAGGTAACTTTGTGGTGCAGACCCCAAAAACCAATCGTTCAGAGATAGCCGACGAATTGTCACTAGCTTTGGGAGTACCTTGCACAGTTCTAACGACTGACGAGGTGGCATCGTGTATTCTCCTCGCAGACAAGGCAAGCATTCCGCCGGTTCAAACCGGAATTCGTTGGACAAAAGGGATCGTCTTCAAGGCGAGGGGTAAGCCATGCACGTCGGATCTGAAACCGACGCCTCGCGCAGAGTTCTTTCGAATTAGCGGCTTCGCGGTGGGTGCGATTAAGAAAGACTCGCTCACCAGCCGCGAGGTTTTGGATAAGGATGACCGCGCCGGTGGATGGGGGGCTGTATCTGACGATGTGTCAAAGGCAGTCGGCGGGATATGGACTGCTCGCAGTTTACAGAGGATAGAGGGCATTCTGAAGAAAGCACGCAAACACCTAGCCTGACGTCGCATTGGTCGGTGTGTGTCCGTATGGTGTCGCGGGGACACGAAAACTGCCCGCTCATTTCGTTGGGAATGATCCCAAAAGTTGGCAGACCAACTTGAATTTGCAGAGCCTTCTGTGAATTATGCGGATTGAAATTTAGGGGCCTAAAAAGGGTAACTTTTATCTATGAAAGTGCGGGACCCTAGCGCCCCGATGTAAAATGACAACACAGACTTCTGTAACCAAGACTGAGGCACCTTCAAGGACCAAAGGGGGTAGGACGCAGACAGTCGGCCTGGTAATAGTCGCTGCTGTATCCGCCATTATCAGCTTCCTAGTACGCCCCATACTGCTTAACCCCCTGCCTCCACCACCGCCCATATCCTTGCTTCCAGCATTCATCTTCCTCGATGTGTGGGATGCTGTAGCTTTCGGAACCGGGGTTGCTTTGCTCTTGTACCTTGCCCTCAACTTCTCGAAATGGCCGAGGGCTATTCGAACACCGCTACTCGCGATCTTCTTGATCGGTGCATGGTTCAGCATACCAAATTGGATCCACGACGGCCTCCACGAAGCCGGCGCGACTCCGCCCAACTTCCAACTGCTCGCTATCGTTGAGTACCTATTCCACTTCCCATGGCTGGTCATCGCAGGAATCCTGGCCGCGGTAGGCGTCAGGCTCGCTAGGACCTACCCAATCAAGTGACTGGGCAGCCCCTTCCCGCCTTTTTTCACTTCCTTCAATAGGCTATGAAACATCGTCACAGAGCATTCGGACCCGCTCACTCGGAACGCTTCTGATGATACCAACGACGAGCGCACTGTCTCCTCCCCGGGGGGAACGACTGGAATACCTCGGGTGAACGCGAAAATCGATCGTTAGAATCGTCTTCAGCCTACACAGCTTCAGGAATACGGTTCTTCGGCCATGTGAAAAGTACCTTTCACATTTTTCTTACTTCACAAGTTTCAATGCCGCAGCGATATCTTCCGCGATCATTCTTCGCTTGCTCTTCTCGATGAAGAAGCTTGGGCCCGCCTGTAGGTAAGAGGGGAAGACCCTCTTCCTCCTGAAGTGATATTTCCGTTTCCGTATCTTGTATGTAGAGTCGGATGGGATCACGTTCCCTTCGCCAGCCCTCTTTGCAACAAGGTTTAGGGCCTTTATCGCCACATCTCCCATCAGCATGAGAACTTTCACGCTTGGGAATAGGGCAAGTTCCTTCTCAAGTATGGTTGAACATTCTTTGACCGTGTTGGGCTTTATGCTGTAACCGGTTTTCCCGCATTTGACAGCAGTCGTGAAGTAAACACCCAAGTCAACCAAGTCCCTTATTGAAGCCACATTCATGCCTGCATCCTTGAACGCTTGAACGGTCGTTTGCTGAAACAGAGGATTTCCCCTCGCATAGTAGTAATCCCGTGGATCTACAGGTGCAGCCTCTGAGATCATCGCGATCGAAATGCCGTCAGGGTTGACTTCTATGTTCGGAACAACATAACACTCGTGCTTTACATCGGTGCAAGGGAAATTCCTGCATTCCACGCAATCGCTCACGCGCACTGCTCAACCTTCCTTAGATAGAAGAGGAAAGTCTACCATTCAAGCGTTTGGAAAACACTGTAAGAGCTGTATGCATCATACTTACGATGTCCTACTATGCCTTAGGCTTCGTAACGAGTACATGTTTTCATCCAAGATCTAATCACTAGGAAGCTCAGCTCTGTGACGAGGACAACAACAGAGAAGAGTGTTCCCTGCTACCATAAACGAGTCTGAGACGGTCACTGCCCATGGAACTCTGGTTCGTTCTTGCAATACTAGTCGCGATCCTGTGGGGTTCTGACGGGATACTTGCTAAGCTGAGTACACCGCGGCTTGGGGTGGCCCGCATTGCAGTCCTCATGCTCATCGTTGACGGGATAATGTACTTCCTAGGCTTCTACTACTGGCGTGGTAATTTGCCCATCAGCCTCTGGGATAGTATCCTGGCGGCAACCTCATGTATAGTTGGCACGATCGCCTACCTCTGTTTCTTCGAGTCTATCGTGGATGGTCAGATCGCCATCGCAGGAACAATATCGGCGGCCTATCCTGCGTTCACTGTGATCGGCGCGCTCGCGTTGCTCTCAGAGACTTTGACAGTGACCCAAGTGATAGCTCTTATCGCCATAATCGGTGGCGTAATAGCTCTATCATATGAATCGAACCCGGCTTCAGAGCATGCGATGCCCAGAAGGTCTCTGTTCTTCGCGCTGCTCGCGTTCGCGCTTTGGGGGTTTTGGAGTTTGACATCCAAGATGGCGATCAACGTAGTTGGCCCTGGAAACATTCTCGGATTCTACGTAATCTCATCATTGATCGTGCCATTCGTCTACGCATGGTTTCGAAAGATTAGACCGGTGCAGTCGAGAGACAGCAGCCCTTCGTGGACCGCTTGGGCTTTCGGCGCAGCGGCGCTTGCAATGAACGTCTTCGGAGTTTTTGCTCTGTCATTTGCACTAGATGTGGGACTTGCGTCGCTTGTGGTTCCGATATCCAGTGCCTATCCGCTTGTGACGGTAATATTGGCTGTAGCACTCCTCCATGAGAAGTTGAACAGGCTTCACATGATCGCGCTCGCCTTCGTCATCATCGGCCTGGTAATGATCGGGATCACCGGTTGAGTTCTTCCATGCCGCACGTTCTGTAACGAGCATTGGGATTCTTCCTGTGCGTTGCACCGCCAGACCCACTGATACGGCGCAAGTTCCAAGGCGACCTGGGTAGGACCGAGCGAAGGTAACGCTTATCGGGGCAGCACGTCATCTCATCGCCATGCCTCGTAAGGCGGCCAAGAGAGACGAGAACGAGCCATACTTCATCTACGCTGGAATCCGAGTCCGCGAACTACGGCGGTCGCTGCGTTTCTACCACGCTCTGGGTCTGAAGACTGTGCACCGCGGAAAGATGCACCACAGGGGGGTGTATGTCTGGCTTCGCGATCCGCGGACGAGGTACATCTTGGAGCTCAACTACTACCCGCCTGGCAGCCGGTTCCATGAGCGATACGTCCGCGGCAGCGAGTTGGATCACCTCGGCTTCACCGTACGCGACGTGGAACCAATCCTCGCGAGGCTGCGCGAGCTCGGAATGCGAGGAAAGGTCGCGGACTTCTGCGAGGGCAATGTCCGTCTCACCTTCGTGAGGGACCCGGATGGGATCTGGGTAGAGTTTCTCTCGTGGACTGATCGCGGGCGAAAGCTGAGGAAGAGCGCGCCGGTGATCGACTGGATCCTGCCGAAACGGAACATCCGATGAAATGCTGTTATACTTTCTTGCGTTCAGACGGCGAGTTGAAACGGACGCCGCTAAGATGGATGATATGAGAACGTTTGTCTGAAGGCTGATCTCAAGGATTTGTCAGCTCAAATTCTTTCCGCGTCCTATGTGGGACGCATACTGCTTTTCTCTTTGATCTTTACCATCTTACAGACTTTTCTTGAATTAGCCCGAATCAGCCAGGTGTTGATCCTATCCGTACTATCGATTTGGGTTGCGGGGTTATCGCTTGCCTTGGTTCTGAGTCTGATTCTCTCCCAGCTACCATTTGCAGGATCAATCCGTATCGCAATAGCTTGGTTAGCACTGTTCATCATACAGCAATTCAGTAACCTAGTGGAAGGCTTGTTCTTCACCACATTCCTGCCGACAATCTCGCTCTTCTTGTGGGCGAACCTAATCGGATTGCTTGTAACCCTAGTTGAAGCCCTGCTTGCTGGCATACTCTTCGTTCCTGAAAGTTCAGGAAGATCCTTCAGGAACGAGATCGCATCGTATTTTGAGCAGAGACCTTGGCTCTCGTGGACAGCACGGATAGTTGTGGCCTCCTTGGTGTATTTTCCGATCTACTTCTCTTTTGGGGCAGCCATCAGTCCCTTCGTGATTCCGTACTATACGAATTCATCCTTGGGTTTGAGAATTCCCAGTTTTTCGGTCATGGTTCCTTTGGAGTTTGCCCGTGGATTCCTTTACGTCATAGCCCTGTTGCCTATCGTAGCCGTCTTGAAGGTCAGAAGGAGATTCGTTTATGCCGGGACCGCTTCCCTTCTGTATGTGGCTGGTGCCTTTGTCCCTTTCCTTGCAGGTCCAAGCCTGCCAGTTCAACTCAGAATATTCCACGGGCTTGAAATTCTAGGAGACTGCCTTGTCTACGGAGCAGCCTTAGTGTATCTGCTGGCCTCGCCCAAGCTCCATGGCACGTGACGCCCGTGCTGTACTCATCCTGCTCCAATCGGGCGCACACGCGAAAAAGCTTGTCCCGTATCCTTCTCCTCCGTGCGCGAGGATCATCTGCTCATTCCCGCTCGCGACTTACCGGTCGAAATTCAGTCTAACCGATTAATGACGAAAAAAGGATCGAAACACATCAATACGGTAAGCCCAAGTCACGCCTTAGAAGCATTTTGAAGGTATTAGTGACCTGTACCTCTTGATAGGAATCCATCCAAGTGTTCTGAATGTCTCTGCCCAATCTCAAACTGAATTCCGGAGCAGGCAAATACCCACCTGACAAAAGGACTTCAACGATTGCCTGATCAGTCTTCGCTGTGGGCTTCATTTGCTACTAAGCCTCATCGGGCTTCATTCCTCTTTGAAACGAGACAGACCTGGTGAGTTACAGACATCGATGCTTTCCCGATCCTAATTTTGAAATAGAAACTTGGCCATTTGAAGCAATGTTCTCCATGCTGGACCAGTTGTTGCTCTACTTTCTTATGGTGTATGCTTGCTCTAGCAGTTGTCGAAAGTCTCCGCACGATAACGCTGGGCGGAGCCTAAGTTAACTGGTGGCAATGCTGCCGCGAACTCTAGCGTCTTCTTCAATCTTCTTGAAAGCGTACAGGCCGACAAACAGCATTGAGACGGCCATGAATCCGGCTGTTATCAGTTCAAGGCTTTGGGGCAAAATTGTTGCAGTGTCTAAGGCTGCATGACGCATCAGGTCGATGAAATAGGTGAATGGAATCCCTAAGGAAACGTAACGGAACGGCATTGGGATGACGCTTACCGGGAATAATGCCCCTGTTAGTATCATGTAGCCGAAGAAGACGAGGTTGGATATTGTGTTGTAGGATTTGATTCGCAATGTCAACCCCGCGAACAAGAGCCCAAAACCGATCAAGCCCAGCTCATAGACCCCTAGCGAGAGTAGGAAGAGCACTGGGTCGAAGAGTGTGACTAGACCTCCCCCGAGCAGATAGAGGATGAACGTGGTGTAGCCGATGATCACCGCATCAGTGAGAAAGATCCGCGCCCATCTGCCGATAATGAGTGTTATGCGACTTGCTGGGGCTAGGAAGAATTGCTCCAGTGTTCCCGCCATTTGCTCATTTCTTACGCTCTGTCCGATGCCCCAGACAGAGGTGCTGAAGAGAATTATGAAAATGAAACCGAAGAGGAAGTACCCGATACCGCCCTCGCTGGGTTGGGCTGCGCCAGTTGGCGCGAAGAGCGTCACGCCAAGTGCGAAGAAGAAGAACCACAACGGCGTGCTAATGAACTCGCCGATCAACCATGCTGGGTAACGGATGTAAGATCGCAGGTCCTTGAGGAAGGCAGCCTTGAATTCTGCGACGAACTTCAAGGCTGTGCTAGTACTTTGAGAACTCACCTGTCACAGTCGCCTTCTTTTCGAGTTGTTTGAAGACCGCGTATCCGAGGGTGGGGTAAGCCAGAGCCAGAGCGAGGAGGATGAAGAGGCTTCCGTAAAGGTTGACCAAAGTCTGATTTGCCAACACGATCTTGCGCATGCTGTCGATCACGTATGTTTGCGGCAGTATGCCCGACAACAACTGAATCCAGTAAGGCAGGAAAGTTACCGGGTAGTACGTCCCTGTCAAAGTTGCGAAGATCAGATTGAGGATCTGGGTGAAAACGTAGGGTTCCTTGAATCTGACAACGAACCCCGCGAAGAGGAAACCGATTCCGAAGAGCGGGATCAATCCCACAAGCAATGTCAAAAAGGCCTGCATGATGTTGAAGAAGGATCCGGGCATTGTGACCATCACGGTCACTCCTACGACAGCGAAGAAGAGCGTCGTCGTAATCACGATATCAGTCAAACTTAGCCCGATCAGAAGCGTGAAACGATTCACAGGTGCGAGGAAGTTCTGTTCAAGTGTACCCTTTATCTGCTCATCCCGAAGTGCAACCCCGACGTCCTCAACTACAACCCAGCTGGTCATCCAAACAGCACTTCCGAGAATCTCGTAAACGAGGATGTTCGTTGTGCCGGTTCTCGCCGCAAAATTCAGGGCCGCTTCACTTCCTCCGACGAATTGTCCCATCCCAAAGATCAGCAGGGTGAACAAGAATGGCATAACCAGGTAGAGCACGAAGCCTCCTGGATACCGGGTGTAGTGTTTCAATCCCTTCCAGAAGATTGCCGCCAGAGCCTCTGCTGTGGCCCTTAAGCCCGTAACGGTTGGCATCTCAGTCTCTGAGGCTCCTGCCAGTCTCGGCGATGAAAACGTCTTCCAAGGTCGGCTCGATGAAGCTGACCTTCGTTATTGTGACTTCCTTGCGAACCAAGAATTCTAGTATTTTGGAGAGAACCTCTTTTCCTTTCTCGGCGTGTACCTTCAGCATTCCCTTCTCTCCCGGTGGATCCTGCGAAGAAATTGCCACCTTTGAGACTTCGCTGAAAGATTCAAGGGCGTGCGCTGTGCGGTCAGAGAGGTTTCGCGCTTCGATTTCTATGATATCGCTGCTCTTCACCTTCTCCTTGAGCTCGGATGGCGAGCCAAGCGTTACGATCTTGCCGTGGTCGATTATGGCCACTCGGTCGCTCAGGAGGTCCGCCTCCTCCATGTTATGAGTTGTCAGAATGATCGCATGCCCCTTACGCTTCAAATCGCGAATAATGTCACGGATCAAACGCGAAGACTGGGGATCCAGACTCGCCGTCGGCTCATCAAATAGCAACACAGGCGCGTCGTTCATGAGTGCTTTCGCAAAGGAGAGGCGTATCCGCATGCCTGTCGAATAGTTCTCGACAAGCATATTCTCGCGGTCCTTCAAGCCCAACATGTCAAGCAGTTCGGCAATGCGTTTCTTCATGTGCGAAGAATCTAGGTGGTAGAGGGCCGCGAAATATTCTAGGTTCTCGCGTCCGGTCAGTTTCCAGTATAAGGTCCGTTCACCTGTGAGCATTACACCTAAGTTTTCGCGAACCTTCTGCGGGTCTTTTGTCACCCCATACCCGTTCACAAGTGCATCACCCGAGGTTGGAGAGATCAGGGTGCAGAGCATCTTGATCGTCGTAGTCTTTCCAGCCCCATTCGGGCCGAGGAGCCCAAAGATCTCACCCTTTGGGACACTGAAGCTTATCCCGTCTACAGCTACCACACTCTTCGGAACCTTTCGAAACAGCGGTCCCTCTTTGGTTTCGAAGACCTTTGAAAGGGACTGAACCTCAACGGGATTCATGGCACATCGACAGATTTTGGGAAGCACGAAACCAGTAGGCTGCCCCTAATTAGTTTGGCTGATGAACTCGGCCTGCTTCAGGTGGTTGGCCGTTCTATTCAGTGGACAGACCGTTCCAAAGCCTCGTCTTTTGACTTCGCGATCACACCAACCAGTAGTGATGGAACATGGTTGGAAGGAAAGCCGTTGTCATATCGGTCGCTGTCGTCAGCCTCCTCGTTGCGTCATTCTTCGTTGGTGCTCTCTACTCTCCTTTCGGAGGGGTTGTTTCGAGAAACCTCGAGTCTATGGGACCTACGCCTGATTTCATAGAAAGCTCGAAAGGAACTGAACCCCAACCTTACCAGCCGCCAATTCAAGGGCGAATGGTCATCTACAACGCACACATCTCGCTCGAAACCAGTGACATGCAAGCCGTCCTAAACAGAGTCAGTGCGTTGGCGGAGAGTTACGGGGGGTATGTGGCCGGATCATCCCGAACCCCTGACGGAGCCGAGATTACGATTCGCATTCCGAAGGGCAATTTCCACTCAGCCGTTCAACAGATTGAAACCTACGGCAAAGTCCTGAACGAACAAAGGTCAAGCGAGGACGTGACTGAACAGTTCATCGACCTCAAAGCTAGGCTCGAGAACCTACAACGACAGGAACAGAGGCTCCGCGACATTCTGGGCTTGGCGAAGACTGTGGATGAGGTGCTTCAGGTTGAAAGGGAACTCGAACGTGTCAGGGCTGAGATCGAGAGCCTTCAGGGGCAGGTGAACTACCTTGAACGCAGCGTGGCCATGTCGCTCATCTCGGTGCGCCTAACTCCGCCTCCGCCCCCATTCACACCGCCAGGCATGGATTGGAAGGAACCTTTCGAAACCGCCCTCACAGGGCTCTTCGTAGTCGTTCGCGGCCTAATCATCCTAGCAGTGTCATCGCTCCCGATCGCCGTGATTGGCATTCCGGTTTACTACGTCTACAGAAGACGACGCAGGGGAAAGGGCCCACAGAAGACGTGAAAGCCATGGCTCGTGACATTTACGGGCGTTGCTGGGGCTTGCAAGCAACAAGTCTCATAGTATGACGGAAGTTATTGACCGACATCTTGGGCTGGTGTGCCTTAATCGTTTCGCAGCCTCAGAGCCCCACAAAGGCTGCCGATCAACTCGACGACCTTCTTCGCCTCGGTTCCCATAGGATCTCGGCGAGCATTGAACACCATCACCGCAGCTCCGCAGATTAATCCGCTCTGCGCAGCCGCCTTAAAGGCCGAGGAACATTCTTCGAAAGTCAGCCCATTCGGAACAGGCAAGATCAGAGCACTCATCACATACGGGTCGAGCACATCAACGTCCATATGCAAGTACACTTTGTCAACATACGGCTTGAGCATCTGCAAAGCGCGACTCATCGCCTCATCCGGGCCCATATCCTTGACCTGCTTGGTCGTGAGGACATGAACTTTCGAGTTCTCCAGTGCGGCTTTTTCTGTGGAATCCAAGTCGCGAGCTCCGAACAGGACGATCGCTTCCTCAGGAATCTGCGGTTGGTGGCCAAAGATTGCCGTCAACTCCATCGGCCCACGTCCAGTCACTACCGCCACGTTCATTCCCCCGATCAGGCCTGAGGGCGTCGTCTCCGGCGTATTGAAATCACCATGCGCATCCAAGTAGATCAAGCCGATTCGGCGATTCGGGAACGCCTGTTGAAGGCCTTCTAAGATGCCCATCAAGACGCTGTCCTCTCCGCCCAGAATCAGAGGAAACACCCCCGAGCGCACGCATTCCACAACTCGAGACGGAATATCCTTGCAGACTGCGATCACCTGTGCTGAATTCAGGAGGTTAGGGTTACTCTGGTCCTTGCTCGGAAGCCGACACTGCACATCTCCAATGTCAGTCACATCGAGTTGCAATGACGCGAGATGCTCTATCAATCCTGAAGCTCGAAGAGCCTTTGGCTCCTCATCGATACCTTCACCTTTCCATCCAACATTGTACGGAATCCCCAAAACGCCTATCCTTGGTTTACTCGCAGCTTCCATTCAGCTTCCCCTCAGTTCTTCAAGAAATCGTCGGAAAGAGATTGGAAACTTTTCAATCTTGCCGCGAAATCCCTGGCTGCTATTGACCTAGTTGACCACGCCTTTCTCAATCAACTATTTTGCTTCACAAGCGGAGGTTCTTGTTCCCTGAACGACGGAGTTGCACAGTGGTCTGCCTGGAAATCGATTGCGTCATTGTTTTTGGTTTGCTGTAGATCATTCTGAGGCGTACTTCGTTTCGGCGAAAAGGTACTTGCGGGTCGCGGTGCACGTTAGCCGCTCATGGTCAGGCTTGGTGGGCAG
>Ga0129297_10000490_pt1 | contig 18798 bp, 25 predicted proteins | sample I18A1metaG_FD_94708 | JGI IMG/M metagenome (GOLD analysis project Ga0129297, IMG submission 94708) | Lake sediment bacterial and archeal communities from Gulf of Boni, Indonesia to study Microbial Dark Matter (Phase II) - ​I18A1 metaG | ecosystem: Environmental > Aquatic > Freshwater > Lake >... | reverse complement strand
GTGATGGACCACAAGTACTATGGACAGACGGGCGAGGGTACGAAGATCGAGCTTCCGGAAGCAGACATCGGCATGGTCAGCGGATGTGTACGAACGGAAGAGAACAAGGAAGTGCTCCAGGAGGTGCGAGCGAAATGCAAGGTCCTGATTGCGAATGGTGCATGTGCCTGCTGGGGCGGAGTTCCATCCCTGGCGAACATGTCCACACGCGAAGATATGCTGAAAACAGTTTACGAGAACACGCGAAGTACCGTGAAGAGTGTGATTCCTTCCGAGAAAATTCCAGCCCTCCTCGATAGGGTGTATGCCGTGGACGAGGTGGTGAAAGTCGATGCTTATCTGCCTGGATGCCCGACGGAACCCGGAGTAATGGTGCAGGCTCTCAATTCTCTTCTCGAGAACAAGCCGTTCGTGATGGAGGAGAAGGCGGTTTGTGAAGATTGCCCCCTCAAGAGAGAGAAGAAGGCTGTGGCGCCTGGTACGGTTTTGAAAAGGACTCTTGAGCTCCCCGCTCCCGACGCGGAGCGTTGCCTGCTTGAGCAGGGTTACTTCTGCATAGGGCCTGCAACCAGAACTGGCTGCCATGGAGGAGGCTGGGGCGGCCCCAAGGTCCCGAGATGTATCGCAGCGGGCATGCCCTGCGAAGGATGCTTTGGTCCCATACGCGCGGGCGCCAGCCAGATGGTTGACATGATGGGTGCCCTCTCGACCATAGGGGTAGACGTCAAAGCCATGCTTGACAGGCCTGCAAGTTTCAGCAGGTTCGTTGGGGCCAAGGCGAGACTGAGGCCGAGGTGATACAGATGACAAAAGAGATCGTAATAGAACCTGTGAGTCGAATCGAGGGACACGCAAAAGTAGCGATACAGCTTGACGACGAAGGAAACGTTTCAGACGCGAAGATGCATGTCGTCGAACTGAGAGGCTTCGAGAAGTTCTGCGTCGGGCGAATGGTGGAAGAACTTCCTAGGATTACGCCACGCATATGCGGCGTCTGTCCCTGGGCACACCACCTCGCCTCAGCGAAAGCAACCGATGCCGTCTTCGGCGTCAAGATACCCGAGCCCGCACGGAAGATAAGGGAACTTGTCTACATGGCTGAGATGGCATCTGACAGAATCCTACACTTTTGGATCCTCTCAGGTCCCGACTTCGTTCTTGGCCCAACAGCTGACTACAAAGAAAGGAACGTCTTCGGAGTAGTCAAAGCAAACCCAGACTTGGCGAAGAGAGTCGTTCACGTCCGACACCTTGGGACACGGATAGCCCAGCTGCTCTCTGGAAAGGCGATACATCCGGCAGCCGCAGTTCCAGGAGGCTGGAGCAGGCCGCTGAAGAAAGAAGAGATCGAAGAGACCAAGACCATGGCGAAGGAGATGCATGACTTCGCTCTCTTCTCAATGAAGTTCGCAAAGGACGAGATCTTCCCGAAGTACATCGACTTGGTCAAGCGCCTGGCCGTATTCAATACAGGATTTCTGGGCACCGTGATGGACGATGGAGGCCTCAGCCTCTACGACGGTAAGCTCAGAATGATGAAACCAGACGGGTCGTACGAGGACTTCAACGTTGAGAACTACCTTGACTACATAGCCGAACTTGTCGAGCCTTGGACCTTCCTGAAGTTTCCATACTACAAGAAGGCTGGCCAGATGACAACGGACTTGGAGAACCCCGTTGGCGTCTACAGAGTCAACGCACTGGCACGGATCAACGTCGTCGACAAGATACCAACGCCGCTGGCGCAAAAAGAACTCGAAGAGTTCAGAAGTCAGTTCGGCCGCCCTGCCCAAGCCACCCTGCTGTTCCACTGGGCGAGACTCATCGAACTCGTGTACTGTACTGAGAGACTACTCCAACTGTTGGACGAACCGGACATCACGAGTACGGATATTAGAGCACGGGTGACGCCAAGGGCTGCCCGAGGGATCGGCTCAGTGGAGGCGTCAAGGGGCACACTGATCCATGACTATGAGACTGACGATAGGGGCATCGTGAAAGATGTCAACCTACTCGTGGCCACGGTTCAGAACAATGCAGCAATGAACATCGCTGTAAAGAAGACGGCACGAGACCTCATAAAGGGCGGCAAGTACGATCAGGGAATTCTCAACCAGATTGAAATGGTCATCAGACCGTACGACCCATGCTTCAGCTGCGGCACACACGCATTGCAGGGTAAAGTCCCGGTCAAAGTCGACATTTACGACGCTGGCGGACGACCTATAGACAGCCTGAGAAACTACGAGTAGACCCTGCTCTTATTCGGAGTAGAAGAAAGATCGAGGCTAGAACGGCTTAGAAGTGTCACCGGACCGAGGTCGAACCGAGAGCCAAGGTTCTGAAGGAGCCGGGCCTAGTACTGAAAGAAGTGAATCAGGGGGATGCTAGAGGGCATGATCAAAGGGTTCTCGGACGTTCTTCTGCCGTTCGCCGCTGCTGAAACGGACCCGCTTTGAGGAATTCTTCGCTCAGTTCTTGTAACATCCTTGCGTGCCGTTCCTCATCAGTTAGTATTTTACTGAAGTTCTCTTTTAAGGAGTTCAGACTCCGCATGTGATTCTTTGAGTCTTCGATCATTTGTGCCAGCGTGGTTCTGATTCTTTCATCATCAGTCTGCTCAAGTAGGCGGGTGTAGCTGTCTACGATATCTCCTTCAACCGCGAACCAGTACGAGATGTTGTCTTCGATAATCGAGCAGTAGCCTGGGACCACATCCTTCTCAGCTCTAATGGCTTGGTCTACCGTCTCAATGTGTTTGATTATTCGCTCCCTTCCCTTTCCGGTCACCATTTCACTCAAAATGAATCACCCTAGAGTACCAGATCAGCAGGCAATTCAGCATTGGGCGAGGTCATAGAAAACGTTTCGGAGTGCGAGCGACCAAAATTTGGTAAATGAAGACTCAGGCGGATCAGCGAGAGAGTGGTCCTTGGTCCAATAGGTTGGCGGCACACCGGTAAGACGTTAAATGCCGATCGAGTGAAGTCCATGTTGGAGGTGTTTGAGCTGATTTTCATAACCCTGGCCAAGTTCAGGAGAAAACCCACGAAGGAAGAGGTCGCTAGGACACCGGAGCGCATCCAACAAGCCGGCGGGAAGATCATATCTGCCTACTGGACGTTAGGCCGATACGACGCAATCCTCGTTACGGAAGCAAAAGACGAGAAAACCGTAATGAAGACGCTGCTCCAATTCGGGGATTTTGTCGCGACGGAAACCCTGGTTGCGGTCCCACGTGAAGAAGCAATAAGAATGCTGTAGACCGTGAGCTTCGGCAAGCATCGCGACACCCTTCCCACTTTTCCTATCTTAAAGCGCATTGAAGTGTAGGGCGGATCGTTGTGTGTATGGGTTCGCTAGGTGAGGACACTTGTGACAGTTCAATTTTCGCCGTTCGCGCGAGCAGTACACACATGAAGAACATTGTTCAAATCTGTCTACTCGCACCAATAGCGATGATGATGAGAAAGTTGAAGCCTGAAGACATATTTGCTGTTGATCCAAAGATCCGATTTGTTGGGTTGGCGAATCGAAACGGCCAAATCCTATTCTCAAAGATGCGCGAAGGAATAGCCAGTTACACGCCAGACTCTATCGATAGAACTGCTGTTGAGGATCATGGACGATACTTCATTGAAAAGGCGGAACAAGAGGCCGAATGGAGCGGGATGCTAGAGCATATCGCAGTATCATACGAAAAGTATGTTGTACTAATCATCCCTCTCAAGCAGAGGTACGCGTTGATTACGCTAGAGAAGGACACGCCAGCAGAATCCTACGCCAGCATATCCAAAGCGATTCGAGCTCTGGACAAGCAGATTTGAATCGGTCATTTGTGTGTGCGCGTGGGCAGCACTAGACGCATTCGAAAAAAGACTGGCTGTAGCGTTTGTCGCCGATCTTGATTCGCTTCACTTCTGAATCATGCTAAACTGAACAGTGCTGATCCCATTATGGCGGTGCAGACAGCCTAGGTCAACAAGCAGACCTATCGAATCGATCCTCCAAGGGAAGTATTCGGGCGGCGCCAACACTAGCTTTGTCAGCCATCGCATTCGGCTTGGATCTCGAGCTCGTATTCCAAGTGACTAGCCGTCTCCACCGTGAACATATCCTAGATGTTGCGAGTGAGAAGGAGTTGGCTGCAGGCTGACTACTATGAGTCAAGTGCACCCTCGGATGCATAGCGCGGCCCGACTGGATGTAGATTTCGCGAAGACCCACCGAGGAACCGCGGTGGTGCCGCTCGGTTATGAACCCACCAGTGTCATAAGGTCAATCAACATGCTGACGAAAGGTAAACCTTTATGCTGTTTCCCACTTATTAGGTGGGAACGACCATGACCCAAACTGTGGTGGATCAGCGTGGAAGAGTGCTGATCCCCGAGGATATCAGGGAAGGCATTGGGCTTGATGAGGGAACCGTCGTTAAAGTGGAGACACAGGACGAGGGAGTACTGATCAAACCCGTTCGGAAAGGTAAGCGGTCTTGGAAGCAGCTTTGCGGAATAGTCCCAAAGAGGACAGGTAAACCAGAATGGCCTACGCCAGAAGAGATCAAAAGCATCTGGCGATAGACTCCAATGTCCTTGTCGCCTACTTGGACAAGGGACACCCGCAACACAGCAAAGTAGCCGCGTTGTCTTCCCGCAGGGTAGCCTCCAACCCGACAGTCGTCCATGAGAGCTACCATACTTTGGTGTTCAAAATGAAGTGGCCGGCACCCGAAGCGTCAGCTGTACTGACGGAGATGCTCGACGACAGCGAGACTCTGTTTCTGAATCAGACCAAAGACACAACCAAGACTGGCCTAAGATTGGCGGAACGTTATGCTCTGGGTGGGAGAGACGCCCTCATTTTAGCAGTTTTCCTAAACCCTTCTATTTCCGAGTTCAGAACCTTCGATAAGGACCTGATTCGGCTACGGAGAGTCGAACACGGCCGGCGCACGTTAATCATAAGTCCAGCCTGAATCATGTCTTGACCCCCTTCCTTTCTTCAGGGACGTAGCCCGCCACGTCTTGAAGACTGATGAACCAGGAAAGATTCTGAACTAATCTTGGCAGACTCTCTAAATGGGCGATGACTAGGTCAATCGAGAGGAGGTTGTCGCCGGCTAGGCCATGCTGTTTTCGTCAGGGCCAACCTGTGAATGACTATTTCTCTAAGGTAACTTCTAGGTTGTCTCCAACCATTAACCGATGCCATTGGCGGTCATAGTTCCGCCCGCGCATACCTTTCACTCATACAAGATGGTTTCTCGTTCCACTCGTCTCTTCTCTTCTCTCTTGAACTCGATTACTCCGTCACATAACGATTCGAGCTGTTTGTAGAATGCTCCTGAATGAACTCCAATCATGGCGAAATTCAGGAATGCCAGGTCCAGCGCTCTCGTTCCACCCTAATCTCGTGCCACCGAGGATCATGCGATTGCCCTTTCCGATCTGTAACGCGGAGCATGTTCTTGATCGGTGCTCACGCTCCAGCGCCTGCACCTCAATCAGACCGTCGAAGGCCCTCTCCAAACAGGCATAGAAGGGCTCACTGTAGCCGAAGGAAATTCCTATATTAACCATAGCTCCTATGGAAGCCATAAGGCCGACCTGACCTTGGCGACGACAATCCAGCTCGATGAAAAGACGAGGGACGAATTGTTCAAAGTAGTGGCAAGCCTCCAGTCCAAGTTAGGGCGCAGAGTAAGTTTCGACGAGGCCATAATGACGCTGATCCAGGAGACTCGAGGCGTAGCTGTTGCAAGAAAGGGTTTCGAAGGTCTATTTGGAAGCTTGCGAGGCGACCAGGAAGCCTGGCGAGAACTTGAGGCCTTAAGGGCCAGGGAGACGAGGCGCCTTGAGAGAATCGCCCGTTCTGCCCGTTAGATTATCTATCGACTCAGGGATTGTGCTAGCATACTTTCTCGGAGAAAGACTGGGAGAATTCGTCAAGTCAGAGATTTTCACTCCGAAAAACAAAACAATACTCTGCAATCGACTATGCCTATCAGAACTGTTCTACGTGCTCTGCAGACGAAAAGGTAAGGCGTTCGCGCGAGAATCCACCAACATGTTCCTTAGAGCGCAATACGCATCAGTGATTGCGTCCGACGAGTTGGATATAACTGCGGGCGCTTACAAATGTGAACGGGCAATTTCACTGGCCGACTGTTACGTGCTGGGATTAGCAAAACTCGAAGGCGCCGCTGCCCTCTTCGCAAGAAGAGAAAGAGACCTGGAGAAGGAGATCGAGGAGAATCCACTTGATGTTCAGGTGCAGTTCCTCGAAGACTACGTTGATTAGGTCCTATGGGCCGGTCGCTTATGTAAAGGATAGACTCACTTGATACGTTTGGTGGGGCCGAAGGAACCCACTGCGGCTAACGAGTATTTCTCAGAGCACGGCTGGGTTTCTGGTCGAGGAACGTCTGCTTCAGCGTTTGCCTATGCATGAATTCTCTTCAAACCTTCGAAACTGTCAAAGTGTTTATCGAAACTGTAAATCTCATCGATGCCGTTCTCCTTCATCAGGACATAGGCGACTCCGTCATTCAGACCTGCGCTTACCTCTTGCGCCAATTCAACTGCCTCCACGTAATTCTCTCTTGTAGGCTCAAAAATGGAGATTGATGGGGAGTGGATCAAATCAATTATGATTTGATGGCTACTGTGAACGGCCATCGAGGCTTCCAAGATATTTGCGACCTCGGAGATGTGCGTTAAGCTCGTAGCTACCTTTTCACCCGAGTCAATTCGCCTTACGACGGCTTTCGCGGCCTTCTTCATCTCGGCAATCCCAGTTGGCAATGTTCTTCTGGGTTTCATGTAGGCGTACAGGAAGACAGAGGCATCTACGAACCTCACTTGCTTCGCCTTCCCAAGGCTGTCTTCTTTAGTCTTGAGTAATCGGCGAAATCTTCAGGATCAGCGTCTATTTCGACCGAGTCAAAGTGTCTGCTTAGGTCAGGTTTCACCTTTGGCTTTACTAGCAGCGTGTCTCCCTTCTCGATGACGATGACTTCTCCCGACTCGTGCATTCTCTTGTTCCTCCAACGAGCAGGCAGAGATATTCGCCCCTGTGCATCCAGCTTCTTGACCTCGACCAAACCCAATCCCCAATGAAAGAGAGCCGTCCCCATATATGTATGTACTCCCCATTCAGGCCATCCGCTCCCCAACAGTCGCGCTCAACCAGGACAGATACGCTCAGAAAGTCAAGAGACCACGTGTATGATGTCTGAAAAGCAGGAAGGCAGACCGCGGTCTCCTAAGGACTTCCGACCGATTCTGAGTGGTGGGGCCGAAGGGACTCTCCATCATATGATGGTTGGGCGAGTCATGCGCACACGAATAATGAGCCTCATGGGCATGGCTGAATACTAATTTTCTTTTGGCAGTAATCGAGGGTTGACTTAAAACGGGACAGGGCCTCGACGCCTAAGATAATTTCTTCGAGGCCGTTGTAAGTCTCGACGAATCCACTCAGCCTGATTGCAACGTGAGGAATTTCCAAAACAGCGTAGGCTCCTTTCGAAGTTAGAATAGCGCCATTGGCCAGGACGAGGGCTCGTCTTTGAGGTTGAAGGGCATCAAGCAGTAGGTGTTTGAAGACGTCAAGCGGAATCGCCAGGAAGCCCTCATAGCCACTATCAATTACCGCAACCACTGATTCGTCAGCTGGATACCGTGTCCGCGAAAACGGGTTCCTTAAGGCAATGCGGACCGTGGGTGTAAGGTTCAGGAAGGCGCTCAAGTCTTTCTCGCGCGAAACCCTGCTCTGGCCGTGGCGGGGAGGTAACTTGACGAGACGATCCTAACTGACCTTGCGTCAACCTTCATCTGCCTCAATGTTGAGGCTAGTTGGTCAAGGTCATCTGCTTCCGCCAGCACCTTATCGTCCTTCAGAGCACGAAATCTCTCCCTAGGAGCCGTTGTTTCCAATCTTCCCAAGGCTTCTAAGACAGCCTCCTCTACTAACCCGGACAAGGCCCCGCGCCGAAAACCGTAGCGATCGCGAATCGTCTGCCTTAATCTTCTGACGGTCTCTTCAGAGAAGGAGACGGTAAGATTGACCATGCTTCCTCACAGGTGGGGCTTTACGTAAACACTACATAAGGTTTACGTATAAAATCGCGGGGCAACGCGGTTCACGGCTCAGACATAGTGGGGCCGAAGGGACTGTCTATCACATGATGGTGGGGCTAGCTACGAAGCGCCTCAATTCAACGAGGATCGAAGGCAGGCGTGGCTTACGAGAACGGTCCTAGACCATGCTACATGGACCCCACAACAAGAGGGCTCTGCTAATACGTCCGTTGCAGGCACGTTTGGAGAGGCGAAGGCGACAGCGAAAGAGGCCGATAGTATCACATTATTCTGTGTGTTTACTGGCTCTCCAGCCGCCGATGGTGCGCTTACGATTCACGGATAGGATTCGGCGCTTTCTGCTCGTAGTAGTTATAAGCTATAGATTACAAGTTACATGCCGGAATCCATATGGCGAGCAAGACGATAGCCGTGGATGAGCGGGTATGGCGGAGGTTGAAAGAGATGATGAGCGAGGAGAAGGTTGACAGCCTTGGAGAAGTAATCGCCAGGCTGATTGAGAAGCGCAAAGGAGTGCCGTCGTCAATGTTTGGTGTGGATAGCGGGAGAAGGCTGAAGTTTACTCAGCGGGAACACGAAGAAATCACCCGAGACCGACATTGAGACGGCTTTTCGAAAGCAGGTTAGGCTCATGGCGGAGGCGGCCTATGTAATTGACTCATTCGCTTGGTTCGAGTACTTCCTTGGCTCGCATGCAGGCATGAGAGCGAAAGCTTACATAGAAACAGGGAATGCGTTTACTCCAACAATCGTGATAGCTGAATTAGCGGACAAATACGCGCGGGAGAAAATGTCTTTCTCGGAGAAACTCAACTTCATCCTGGTCAGAACTCAAGACGTAGACTTGGACGTTGCGATTGCGCGACAATCGGGCATGCTAAACAAGGAGCGAAAAAGAGTTTCCAAGCGGTGGGGATTAGCTGACTCGATCGTGCTTGCAACCGCTAGGGCACGTAATGCAAAAATCGTAACCGGAGACGAACACTTCAAAGACCTAGCCGACGACGATGTAATCATGATCAAGTGACACAATGAATCCTATGTATGGCTAAACAGGCCCCTTGTCGGCTACGAACCACTTTTCGCATTATCACCTTACTTGTACCCAGATGACCGATCGGACGGAATCCGGCCTTAGCGAACATGGATTCGGTTCCACCCCACAGGAACGAACTCGAGTATCGTTTCCCACGGACGGAGATTGGATATCCATCGACAATCCCGCCACCTTTGGCGGCGATGATGCGAAGCGCCCCTGCTAACGCGGCCTTCGCGATTCCATTCCGTCTCCGGTCGCGGTCGACGAAGAAGCACGGAATCCTCCAGTCGGGCAGAGCCAGGCCCAACTTACGGTACCCGCTCATCCGGCCCGGGAGCTCGGCAGGGGGTCCGAACTGACACCATCCAACTACCTGGGCCCCATCGTAGACGAGGGCCGCGTGGGAGCGACCCGCCAGAACGAGTCTCTCTTTGAGCGCCCTGTTCTGCGCAGCCGTTCCGTTAGGCTTGCCGTTCTTGACGTGGAAAGCCACGCACCAGCAGCCACCCCACACGCCATTGTGCTTTTCAACAATCTGCACGAAGTCAGGCCATGTCCGTGACCCGAGCTCCCGGACCGAGAATCGTGCCATGGCATTTCTCCGTGCTGACCATCTCTAATAGGTTACTCCGTTTGTGCCAACGTGGAAGCCTCGGCGACGTGTTCAGCCAATCACCAACGGGGGCCCGCGACCTCTTCGCGTCATCGGGATAAGGATGGCGGTGGCAGCATCCCCATTGAGAAATCGTTGAGGATAAACCAACTTCAAACTTTGCGGCTCACGAAGACGGTTTAAGTCGATGCTGGACGATCTTTGAGGTCAAGTTGGTGCTAATACAGGCCGATCAACGTTCATGAGGGAGTCCATTTTTCCTGGCTTGTCGTAGTTCATTGAGCGCGGCCAACCGGCTGCATTCCAAACCAAGTCAAGTAGCGGTCTCAAGACTTGGCTGGCATCACATTCCAGGCTTTCAAGCATGACTTCTGGCAAGATTACTGCGTCTCTGTCGAGAGGGTGGTCTTCGTCGAACTAGAAACGTAGTTTGTGTTGTCGACGCTCATCATAATCTTCTACCTGAATAGCTTCAGGAACATCGCCGCTTAGGCACTGAGTTGCCCCAAGGTACAAATTTCTCGACCTACGATGAAAACCTGCAGTGAATCCACGTGATATACAGTAACATACTCGAGCTTGTCGGCAGCACTCCCATGGTTAGAATCAACTCATTGAATCCCAACAAGAACCTCGAGATGTACGTCAAGCTTGAGAAATTCAATGCTGCTGGTTCGGTCAAGGACAGGATTGCCAAATACATGATCGAAAACGCAGAGAAAGACGGAACGCTCACCAAGGACAAGATTGTCATAGAGCCGACAAGCGGGAATACTGGTATCGGTTTGGCCCTTGTCTGTAGGGTGAAGGGCTATGACTGCGTACTTGTGATGCCCGAAACAATGAGCATGGAGAGAAGGCAGATCCTCATCGCGTTAGGAGCAAAGATCATACTAACCCCTGCTGAAAAGGGCATGGACGGGGCCGAGGACTACGCCAAGCAGCTTGCGCAGAAGCACCCCGAGAAATACCTCATGCCCAACCAATTCGACAACAACTACAATGTACTAGCGCATGAAGAGACCACTGCGGAGGAAATTTGGAGCGATACGAATGGGAGAATCACTCACTTCGTCGTTGGTCTAGGAACATCGGGAACCGCGGTCGGCGTATCCAATAGGCTCAAACCTCGTAATCCTAATCTGAAAATCATCGGTGTAGCGCCGGACCCTGCGACACCGATTCAAGGCCTGAAAAATTTCAAGACACAGTATGTCCCGAAGATATGGAATCCTGAGTGCGTCGATGAGGTACATTATGTGACTTTGAGTGAGGGCGAGGACATTGCTCGGCTTCTTGCCCTCAGGGAAGGAATTTTCGTCGGGCCGAGCTCAGGGGCCATTCTGCACGTAGCCCTAAAGAAAGCTAAGGAGATCGACACTGGGTTAATGGTCGTCATGTCCCCAGATGGCGGTGAGAAATACCTCAGCACAACCCTCTGTGAACCAACTCGATGTCTAGAATGCGCACGCAGATTCGGAATTAGATGCTCCTACCACGACGGAAGACCAATTGTGGAAGCAGAAACTGTGATTCGCGAGGAGATATCACCATAGGATCCCCTGCACCAAATCTCTTGAAGAAGACCTAAGACAGGGAACAAGGAGCTTTGCTCTCCGCAACTCGTTTACGCTAGCCTTTCATAAACCAGTCTTGTTCCAGAACAGTTTGCGGATGTACGATTCGATTCAACGAGGCCCCGCGCTACGTTTGATTGATTTCGCGAGCGGTTGACGCGTTAAGGCAATGTCAACTCGGCAATAGTTAATTGGCAAACGTAGAAACGTTGCCTCACGGAATTAATTTCATCCAATTTCAAGAATGCAGTAGAGCAAATAATTGTGAGTATCAAGGCCGCACGCTATGCTGCATGCTTGAGATCGAGCATCTTCTCTTCTGATTGATCCCTGTGATAGAAATATCACTGAAATCAGCATATAGTGACCTTCTATCCAACTGGTCAGACTACTTTCGTGAGATCTGACTTGCGTCGCCACTTCATGGGATGGGTTGCAGTAGGACGCCGTGGGTGAAACTTGCCAGTTGGGGCAAAATCTAAATTTAAGGGCTGAAACAATGTCTTGGGGAAATCAAGATGGCTGTGGTCATTATCGATGAGCGGGGACGATTGACAATACCCTCGGAACTTCAGGTGAGGGATACTAAAGCGACATTGATCCCCGCGGGACCTTTCATGATAATCATCCCACTCCCCACACGTCCGGTTGAGGCCTCAGGTGGTTGGCTTCGAACCAAGCTCAGCAGGAAAGAGCTGAAGGCATTGGCAGAGAAGCAAGCGCGCAAAGATGCGGTCAAGAGGGCGAAGAGACGAAAACAATTATGATGATAGAAACAGACGTGCTTTATGCCCACGTCAAGTCAGACGACTGGCTGAAGCCGACCGCTGAGAAGCTTATGGAGCGGATTGCTCGCGGAGACTTCGGCGCCGTCTCAACGAGCAGAGAAGTGCTGCATGAGCTCTACTATGTTTCAATGGAAGAGGGTACTGATCTAGAATCATATATTGCTAGGCTGGTTGCCCTAACATCAATTCCGAACCTAAACTATCTGGATACAACTTCAGAGATCGACATACTAGCAGCTACATTGATGAAACAATTCAACCTCACATCGATCTTCGACGCCTACTTTGCCGCAACGGCCCTAAACGCGGTTCCCGATCACACAATAATATCGACAGATGAAGTCTTTGACAAAGTCACCGGAATTAAGCGCAGAGATCCACGAACCCTATAGCCATGTCAGTTCTGAGATTGCGTTAAACTTGGAGCGTTGGCATCCCTAGGAACTAGAAAGTTTCGAGGACAGAGGTCCTGGGCTCAAATCCCACCGGCCCTATGAAGGAGGAAGAAAGGTACTGAAGACTACAAAAGGCACATACGATAAAGCAAAAGACGGAAAAGTCAGAATCTCCTTTTTTGGAACTAGCTAAGACAACCTGAGCCTGGGAACAGAGAGCCTTGCTCTCTGCAACTCGTTTGCCCTAGCTTTTCATGAACTAGTCTTGTTCCAGAACAGTCTGTGGAGGTACTATTCGATTCAACGAAGGCCCGCGCTACGCTTGATTGATTTCGGGAGTGCGCTTCGGTTTCTTGTGATACGCCGCGCTCTTGGTTACGACAAACCTTGCGCTGCCCGAGGCAGGAGGAGAGGCGGCCAGCATCTTAGGCTCATAGATCAGCTGCTGCTTGTCATATGCAGCCAGCTCGTATTCAGGGGTCATAGTGAGTGCGCTGAATACGCACGCGTCGACGCAGAATCCACAAAACACGCAGTATCCGTAATCGATCTGAGGAAAGATCGACTTCTTGTTTCGGGGGGAAGCGCCTTCGACTCTCACCATTTTGATGGCCCGCGCAATGTTTCTACAGGTAAGTTCGCAGATTGAGCAGCCCGTGCACTTTTCCATGCTTAAGACGTGTCTTCCTTTGTATCCGGCCAGCGGATACCTGTATCCTGATAGTATCTCCAGTTTCGATTCTGGATACCGTAGCGTCATCCTTCTCTTGTAGAGATGCTTGAAGCCGGACTGTATTGCAGAAATGTGCGATCCTAGTTTACTCAACCAACTTCCCTCACGCCATGAAACTTACAGCTACCAGACTGATAATGATGTTAACTAGCGAGAGAGGCAACAACCGTGTCCAGCCGAGTCGCAGCATTTGGTCGATCCTTAGCCTCGGGTAGACGCCTCGCGGAATCATCATTAGTGTAATCACAAAAAAGGTCTTGATAATAGTCCACAGCGCCGGCGGGACGGGTTCTGGTCCAAGCCAGCCTCCCAGAAATAGCTCCGTGAAGAGAACGGCAAGCGCGTAGAACTTAACGTATGCTGCTGTCATTATGATGCCGTAGTTTATTCCCGAATATTCGGTTTCCCAGCCCATCACGACTTCTGTTTCGGCTTCGGGAATGTCGAATGGTACTCTTTCAAGTTCCGCGAGCGCGGCTAGGAAAAACACTATCGCCCCCAGTGGCTGCAACATGATAAACCAAGCATTTCTCTGGCTCTCAACTATCGACATGAGACTGAAGGAGCCAGACATGAGTACGACACCCAGAACTGAGAGCGACAGAGGGATGGCGTAAGAGGTTGTTTGGTGAAGCGCCCTTAATCCGCCAATAAGAGAGTACTTGTTGTTGCTGGCCCAAGCTGCAACCACTATGGCCAGCGGTGAAAGGGAAAGTACTGCGATTATCACCAAGATCGCAACGTTCGAATCAGCGATCACATTTGAGGGACTGAGCGGTATCAATGCAAGGATTGAAACTGAAAGCGCCATCATGAAAGTCGGTGCAAGCATGAAGAGAAATCTGTCAGCTTGCTTCGGAACTATTATTTCCTTGAAAAGTAGCTTGACGAAGTCGGCTATTGGTTGCAGGATACCTTCAAAGCGTCCCGCATACAGAGGCCCCACGCGAACCTGAACCTTTGCAAGTAGTTTTCGCTCGTACCAAACCATGAAAAGGACGAATGTGAGCGCGAAGCCTAGGCCTGGAAAGACAAGGATTTGAAGTAGATTCGAAAGAGGCTCAGTTAGACCCAGCAAAGAACATACCCCCTATCTGTCTGCCTCAAGGGGCCAGTAGTCAAGGCTCCAATAGATTGTTGGCATATCCGCCAGATGTGAACCCTTCATGAGAAATTCAAATGCAGGCAAGTTTCTGAATGATGGTGAGCTGATCTTCAGTCGATAGGGCATTCTTCTTCCTAGGCTTGTGAGAAAATAGGCGTACGTACCTCGGGCTGCCTCCGCTCGTGCATAGACGTTTCCTCGCTGAGGATTCAAAACTGAGGGGCTTTTTGCCCTGAAAGGGCCTGAGGGAATCGATTCTAGGACCTGCTTCACGATCCGCATACTCTGCTTGATCTCTTCGATGCGTACACGGGCGCGCGAGTAGCAATCTCCGTCTTGGAAGGTTGCAACATCGAATTCAATCCTGTCGTATGCGTCGTATGGTTCATCTTTTCTTGCGTCAGCGTCGACTCCAGAGCCTCTCAGAGTAGGCCCGACAACTCCAAGCCTGATAGCGTCTTCGCGACTGAGAATGCCTACCTTCCGAGTTCTATCGAGAAAGAGAGGATTGCTGACAAAGATCGAGTCATATTCAGGTAGTCTTCCTCCAAGAAACTCCATTGCGCGAAGGGCTTCATCCTTGAATCCGTCGGGCAAATCGCTTCTGACACCACCGGGGACAAAGAAAGAGTAGGTGAGCCGCTGCCCCATGGCTCGCTGAGCCAGATCTATGAGAACCTCTCGGTCTCCAAAGGGCCACATGAACATCGTAGAGTGGCCCAGGAAGATCCCGTAGATGGCGAGCCAGTATAGATGGCTCATCATCCTGTTCAGCTCAGCCATCAACACTCTGATGTACTGAGCTCGTTCAGGAACCTTCAGCCCAGCTAGTCTTTCGACGGCCAGAACATACGCATAGACGCTGCCATTGGAGTCCGAGATGACAGGTCGTTCCAGCAATGGAATATTCTGCAGGTATTCCCTGTACTCGGCTTGCTTCTCAATTCCTCTGTGCACATAGCCGGGGTCTGGGATGGCCTTTGTTATCGTGTCACCGTCCACGTGGATGATGAGTCTAAAATGCCCAGACCCTGGGTGCTGAGGCCCGACGTTGAGCACGAGTTCCGACATGCTACCTTCCCCGAAGTTTGAAATCTTTTCTCAATGGCGGCGGGTCATTCCAATCCTCTGGAAGAAGAAGTCGATTCAAGTTTGGGTGGTCTTCAAAGATGACGCCTACCATTTCATTGGTTTCGCGCTCATGGAATTCTGCGCTGGGCCAGACGGATAGGAGAGAGGGCATCGTTGGCTGCTCGCGGGGCAGGTTCACGGAGATAGAGACCACGAGTCGGCGGATAGCTGGTTTCGCATATGCGCTCAGATGATAGGTTACTCTGATCGAATTCGTGTCGGGGTAGTCGATTCCGGTTACAGAAGTAACATGGTCCAATTCTTCAACGTCTCTTAGGTAGGCTGCTAATGTTGGCATGATAGAGGGAGGGCATTCGAGGTCTATTCTGTTCGGAAGAGGGCACTCGACCTTAATGTCCGGAAATTGCTGCGTAATCCGTTTCGCGATCTCTTGGTCCTCTGCGATCGTCAACACAGCTCCGTCATCTTCCTATGATCGGCGGATTTTTTCCTGAAGCATCATGATTGCCTGAATCACGGCCTCTGGGCGAGGTGGGCAACCTGGTACGTAGACATCGACGGGGAGAACAGAATCTATACCCGGGAGGACGTTGTAGGAATCAAAGAACAAGCCACCGGTGATGGCGCAGGAACCCATCGCGATGACATATTTTGGTTCGGGCATCTGGTCGTAGACTCGTTTGAGCCTCGGCGCCATTTTTCGCGTTACAGTGCCTTCCACTATCAGCAGGTCGCATTGTCTGAGAGACCCGAAGGCTTGCAGAACTCCAAACCTTTCCACATCAAACCTTGGATCTGTTACAGCCCCGACCTCTGCCCCGCAGCAGGCCGTCATTAAATGAACCGGCCAGAGGGAGTACAGTGCCCCCCAGTTTATCACGTAGCGCAGGGGGCCGGAAGCAGCTACTTTTCTGATTGCCTCACTTAGTCTGCCAACATAGGCCCTTCCAATCATTTGGTTATCTACCAGATTCCCTGCCTCCCTGCCAATGACAGCCCGCGAATGAGCGCAGCAACCAGCACTCCCACGAAGATCAAGACTGGCAGGGATGCAGCCAGCGAGTATTGGCTGCTTGAGACTGCCCAAGCGAATAGGAAAATTGACATGACGTCGAATATGACGAACATGAGGATGTACGGATAGTAGCGCATTACGACTCGGACTCTAGCTTCCCCAGCTGGGATCTGACCGCACTCGAAGGTTTCAGATTTCACGGGGTTGGGCCTTCTTGGCGCAAAGATCAGTGGGACCGCTAGCATGCCTAACCCCATTGCTGCGCCAATCGCGCCCAGAAGCAACACGGCGGAGAACTCGTTCCACATCAGGGTCGAGTTGACCAAGTTATCTGTAAATATCAAGATTTGGAAAGTATATAATATACTGTAGAAAGGTCAAATATCCTTACTTTCACGATACGAGAGCATTGCTAGTAAACGGACATGTCGGATCCTGCGCTAGGTAATCACCAAAATAGGCTGCGGCTTTAGCCCTGCAGCCTCCACAAGACAACGTGAATGCACACGATTTACACTGACCCTTCAGGCAATTTCTGTCCCTAAGGCTCAGAAAGACTGATGCTTCATTCCAGATCTCCTGGAAACTCTTTGTTCGGAGGTTTCCTGCTACAGGATACGCAGGCATAAACATGCAAGGTGTCACGTCTCCGTTCGGTTGAATGTTGCAGTAGAGGCGCCCAGCTGGGCAGCCGCCAAGATAGGGCGCAATAGACCTGTAGACTCTCCCCCAGCCCGCCATGTTGAAGTACGACGTTACTGTGAACTTGTCCACGCAGAAAGCGTCGCTCCTTTTCTGTGAGTCGTTTTCGCGGCCGTCCTCTTCTGCCATCGTATAGGGAACTAGCTGAGGAAGCTCCAAGATGACTTCAATGTCTCCGGAACGAGATGTCTCGATGACATCCTGCATCAGCCTGATCTTCTCTTGGTCAGAAATCGCCTCATCCACGAGATCCAGTCCCCTCCCCGCCGGTACCAAGTCGAAAATTGCGAGTCGACTGGCACCCCAGTTCTTAGCCAGGTTCGCGAGTTCACCCATTTCATCAATGTTCCGTCTAGTGACCGTTGTTGCGACCGTTGTGAAAATTCCCTGTTTTGAACAGTTCAGAACGGCTTCCCGCGCTCTTTCAAATGCGCCGCGCAAGCCTCTGAATTTGTCATGATGCTCAGGAGAAATCGAGTCTATGCTTATCTGAACCGACTCTATCCCCGCATTCCTGAGCCGAGCAGCCATCGATGCATCTATTAGAACTCCGTTCGAATCCAGAGCTACTGCCACGTCGTGCTCAAGGATTCGTTGGATGAGACTGAATATGTCGGGATTGAGGAGCGGCTCACCCCCTGAAAGAACGACCAGCGCAACGCCCGTTGCCCCTAATTCATCGGCGATCTGCAATTGCTCGTCAGGAGTCATTTCGTCTGAAAAGGAGCTTCTTGCGTCCTGGTAGCAGTGTGCACAACGCAAGTTGCATTTTTTGGAAAGACTCCACACCACCGCAATCGGCGAAGACAGACTCAAAGGCCTGTGGATGCCGCTGGTGGCGATCGTTTCCGCTAAATTGCAAAAGGCTGTCGCAGCTCCCTTTTGGCGCACTGCATTTCGCGCATAGCGCGGGTTGATCCCGTAGAGTGTCGCGAATCCGTTGATTGACCAAGCCAGCATCCTTGAGCACAATCCGCCGAAGGTGAATGGCTCTGCGTCAAGAGAATTATTCCCAGCTAATTCTTCAAGCGCTTTCTCTAGGATGGTGTGGCCGAAGCGGTCTCTTATGGTTCCAGCCCTAAACAAGATGGAGGCTGCTGCCGACACGACTGTGTCTCTCAACTTCGCGGTCGGCCCGGAATCCACTCCCAGCATCAGGAACCTCTCGCGTGCCGCGTGGGATTGGACCTAGATAACGCCCGCGTGCTTGCATTTACTTGCGTTTCTTACAATAGTAACAATACTGACATTTCAAGCCTAAGCTGCCAAGGGCAGATATTGAAGAGTAAGCGAAATCATGCTTGTCTTTTGAGGATACTTCTCATAACGTTATGACGGCGAGGTTTGGTGACTGAATCTGCTGCCGAATTCCGCCTCGAAGCACTAGGAAAGTATTCCGTGAGATGAGTCATGGTAGCAGGGGCTTGGTCGGGTCAATCAGGACGACCTGACATCTCCGTGCATTCGCCGCGGCTTTCACGACTGCGTCGCGAATTATGTATCCTGACTTGTGTAGGATTGTGTCGTTGAGTTCCGGGTCTGTCTCCATGCTGGCTGTGCAGGGATAGCCGTGATGCGCTTTCGACACGACCTGTTCTAGAGCTGACATATCTTGGATTGAGTGCCACTTGATCTGT
>Ga0129297_10000488_pt1 | contig 18868 bp, 21 predicted proteins | sample I18A1metaG_FD_94708 | JGI IMG/M metagenome (GOLD analysis project Ga0129297, IMG submission 94708) | Lake sediment bacterial and archeal communities from Gulf of Boni, Indonesia to study Microbial Dark Matter (Phase II) - ​I18A1 metaG | ecosystem: Environmental > Aquatic > Freshwater > Lake >... | reverse complement strand
GCTCTCGTAAGGTCGGCAATCCCAGCTCAGCAAAGTCCACGAGGCACGGGATCGCCACTTCATGCGGTTCTAGCTGAACGAGGAGTCTGTCTCCCTGAAAGGCAAACCACCAAGCCGCCTCCATTCGGTTCTTCGGCGGCAGGACACGAGAGATGAAATTCCTACGTTCTACCACAGAACTCGCCAGCTGATTGCATCACGTGCTTGTGTATCACTCATGGTGTTTAATCTACCCACGGCACAGTAACAGTCCGAAAGTCAGTCTGTTCGTGTGCGCACCACGACCGGTGAATCCTCCAACTCCTCTCCAAGCGCCCAAGACGGCGCAGGGTTGGGCGGAAACCGCCGAGATGAACCGAGCCCAATCAGTAAGGCATGTGAAACGCGGGACCGCTAGTATCATTTCCTCTTCGAATCCGCGAGCGCCTTGCTAGCTGTCGCACCGTTCGCAGTTTCCACAGTTAAGGCAGCGACCGTTTCTGAGCCCGTTTCCACAGTTCGTGCATGTATCGTTTGAGCTCATGCGTGTTGGGTGGGTTTCTCGAATCATAATGGGAGAGGGCGGCGACGGCGATACAGTGAGTCCCGACTGAAAAATTGATCCTAGCGTGACCTGACGTGCTTTTTTAGGGTGCGGCTTTCGGAGGCAAGCTGACTGGCCCAAGAGTAGAGCTCGCCTGCTGTAGACTTGACCGGGACAAGTCACGCACTCTTATATGGAAGCAAATCCAACTCGGTTTGCATACACAAGCGTAATTAGGTAACATGGAACCCTACCCACTCCATCCTGTGTGGAAAAGACCTTGGCCTCCGAATTCCAGAATCTAGGGACAGAATACGACATAGTGATAGTAGGCGCAGGTCCTGCGGGTCTTTTTTGCGCGTTGGAATTGACCGTTAGGGGAAGCAAGTCGAGAACCCTCCTGATTGATAAAGGGTATCCAACGGAGTCGAGATCGATTCACGACCCGAGCCAGGTTGGTAGTGGAATCGGTGGAGCTGGTCTCTATAGCAATGGAGCACTTTACTTCGACTGGAACGCGGGAGGATTTCTAGAGGAATCGGACCCAGCCAGATCTCAGGAACTCATGACCTACGTCAACCATCTTTTTCGGCAATTTCTGGATGTGGAAAATACTCACTCTATCAAGCTGACGAGCGAAGTCGAGGGGAAGCTTGTTCGTCTTGGCTTCAACGTTAAGCGACTCCATCAGATATACCACATCGGCGCCGAAAACACACAGAGAGCAATCAGAGGAATTCTCGGGAGCTTAGTCTCCCGTGGGGTCTTCATCTGCGCCAACACAGAGGCCACGAGGATTAGCTTGGCAGATGGGGGCGAGAAACTGCTGGAGGTAGTGAGGGCAGGTGAGAAGAAGACGATACGATGCCGCAACGTGGTTCTGGCGCCAGGAAAAGTCGGAGCCAGATGGATCGAAGGCATAGCAGAGCAGTTGGGGCTGAAATTCGATGAGAATCTTCCGTATGTAGGCGTACGATTAGAGACTCTAGCCAAGGTGTTCAAACCGTTGACTGATCTCGCACATGACCCTAAGATCTCCATGAGAATTGGTGATATCAAGGTTAAGACTCATTGTGTTTGTCCTGACGGCTATACTATTCCGGTCCGATTCGACGACACCACTCTTGTGGACGGAATATCCTACCGACACAGAAAGTCGCACCGCACCAGTTTCAACGTTGTTGTCCGCTCACCACGCATGCGCACACACGAAGCACGCGACACGGCCTTACGGGCTAACGAGTTGGGCAACGCTTTGCCTCTCTTACAACGTCTAGAGGATTTCCAGAAGTCCAAAGCGTCAAGCCGCAAAGACATTGAGAGAAACTCAGTCAAGCCTACCCTCACCAACTGGGCTGCTTCGGATATAACTAAGAGTCTTCCTGATTACGTTGCAGGAGCAATAATCAATTTCGTAGATGGACTTGAAAAGGCCGCCCCGGGCGTCGGCTCTCCTCGTACACTAATCTATGCGCCTGTCGTGGAATGGTGGACGAAAAGGATGAGAGTCAATGAGTTCATGGAGACGAATGTCGAGGGAGTCTTCGCGATAGGGGACGGCGGTGGGCATTCGCAGGGGATAACGATGGCTGCCGCATCGGGAGTCCTAGCCGCAAGGGGAATAGTCTCCCAGACCGAAGAAACATCTCTAGGGACGAGTCTTTCAATTCCCGCATAGCCTCGTGGCCGCAACTGGTATTACAGATGACAATCATAGCGAAAGAAGGTCTTAAGGCGCTGATTCGTCAGACTCCACCTTTGATAGAAGAAGCTAATGTTGAGCAATGTTTGAAGTCAGCCTCCTACGACTTGAGACTTGGTTCCGAATATTACAAGAACGGGAAAATTGAACACTTGATCGATACCTCCCCTTGGCTCGAAATACCAGCATACGAACTAGTGATAGTCACGAGTCACGAGAAAGTAAACATGCGCAACAACCTAACAGCCCGGTTTGGCCTCAGATTGGGGTTGGTAAAGAAAGGTGTGATACTGCACAATGAACCCCAAATTGATCCGGGCTACAGGGGGCGCCTAGCATGCTTGCTGTTCAATCTATCCAGCGAACCGGTCAGGATAGAACACCTGGCTCGGTTTGCGACCATAGAGTTCGAAGAAACAAGTGAGGAGGCTCCTCCTTACGAAGGACCACATGAGGGTTTCAACACACTGGACCAGTTCTTTAGAGGCATGGACAAACTACCGGTGAGCGGCCTGTATCGTCTCCACGCAGACACGGAGAGAATGACCGGCCGTGTAGAGCGCTTCACTGAGATGATACTGATAGCGTTCAGTGTCATGATAACCTTGCTAAGCGTGATATTCTTCCTGTTCCTCAGAGGCTAGACGAACCTCCAACGATGTCAAAGATGAAGACCATTCCTCACACGTGCGTGTTAACGAGAAGCTTCTACCAACGAAACCCATTGCTAGTCGCCAAGAACCTACTGGGAAAAACGCTGGTCAGATCCGTTCGGGAAAAGATAATGACCGGCAAGATCGTTGAAGTCGAAGCCTACATTGGGCCGGAGGACAAGGCTTCACACGCGTACAGGAACCTTAGAACAGATAGAACGATGCTCCAGTTTGGTGAAAGGGGATTAGCGTACGTGTATACAGTCTACGGGGTCAACCATTGCTTTTGTGTAGTTGCTGGTCGAGATCACATTCCTGCTGTCTGTCTCATTAGAGCTGTGGAGCCCTTACTCGGTCTAGAGACAATGCGCACAAATAGGCAAGCACCTTCCACGTTGTCGCTAACCAATGGGCCCAGCAAGCTGTGCCAAGCATTCGCGATAGATCAGAGATATTACGGAACAGACCTATGCACAAGGGGCCCCCTCTATATCGCCGAGGGAGACTCGATTCCGAAAGGTCTCATTGGAACTTCTGGAAGAATAGGGATAGACTATGCCGAAGAATCAAAAGACCACCCTTGGCGCTATTTTCTCAGGGGAAACAAGTTTGTATCAGGAACTTGTTAGTTCTTTTAAGCGCGTTCGGGAAATCCCATTCACCACAGTACGGTGCAATCGAAAGGTTACTTGTGAACATGGACGGGCGAGAACACTCTCATCAAGATGACGAATCGTTCTGAGACTTTTCTGCCGAGCACTCTCCTCTGTCCGTCTACGCGCATAAAGAGTGCTTCCATTCCGCCGCTCATTCCTTGTCGTACCCGAAAGCAAAATAGGTTTGGAATGAGGGTTACTTGCGCCGGGACGTTTGAACATGCGGTTCCGTCGTATCGGCACACAGCACGGGTCGATACTGTTAGTTCTCTTGATAGCATTTTCCTTGCCTCAGGTCATCAGTAGCGCTCTTCTCCATTCACCCCAGACTACGCCAACGCATCTAGGTGCGGCAATGCGAATCGATAGGAATAGGATTGCGAACCTTACTTCGACAACAATCACGAGAACTGTGACGACCTTTACCTCAACAAACCTCGGCTCTACGAATATGACAAAACAGACTCACGTACGACCGATTTCAAGGTTCGAAACCCTGGGCTATGCGTGGTTGTTTGTTGGAATAACTCTCGACATTTACCTCGCACCGAGGAGATTGCGACGCTCTCATCCAATTCTTTCGGCTCTCCTCGCATCTCTTGTTTGGAGCCCATCTTTTCTGCTAATACTACTTTCTGACTGGCAGGCTGGAGTTTGGGCTACTGCCACGTCAGAGACTTTCATGTTCTTTTCACGTGCATACGTATATGCGGGATTCCGAAACCGATTCAAACCCCTCCCGGTCTAGCTTTCGGACTGCATGGCAGAGAAGGCTCCTTCGGTTCGACGGGTCTTCTAAATGTGGCCTTGAATCCCACCGATGTGTAGAAAAACCATCAATAGCTACTCTCCTCGATATCGAGAAATCTATGCTCGTCCGGATCCAGGATTCTGAAAGCAGGAGCTAGTGGATTGAAAGGGACGACGGGCATTGAGAGAGAATTCTCGTTCAAACTGAAAGTGCATCAAACCCCCGTATCTACTCCTTCAGCCTACACAGTTCTCGAAGTCTTGTGCGAGAGGTTGAACACCACCGCGCCGAAGAAAGATTGCTCGAAGGGAGAATGCGGCGCCTCCACTGTCCTGATGAACGGTAAGCCTGTGTTCTCATGCCTCGTGCTCATCTCACAAGCTGACGGAGCCGAGATCGTCGCCGCCGAAGGTTTCATGAAATATAACTTCCCTAATTTCGTGCAGAAAGCGTTTGTAGACAATAGAGCTGCGCGGTGCGGACACTGCATACCGTGAAGAACACTAGCGCTCTCCAACCTGACATGTGTGTCGGTTGGTGCGCATTAACGTGCCCGACGGCAGTGGAAAGCCAGCTCCAGAAAAGGCAGGATTGCTCGCGCTGGGGCTTCTCGGAGTTCGGGCGATCACGAAATGTCGCGTCGTGTTATGTAAGCAGTAGTACATTTCTTGAGTATCGAGGCGTCGGTAAGCAATAGTGGACATGCGACGAAAAACTGTCTCCTGCTCTATTCCTCCGCTACTCAACTCCTTTGATGTTTTCTCCATGACGAGTCGGCGCGTACTCAACTTCAAATTCCAGCGCTCAGGAAATTACTGGTGGTGGGCTATCTGGGCCTGACTCAGTCGGAGTTCACAAAGTGGATCAATGCTGGGCATGCAATATTCGACATCTTCGAGGGTCGTAACGATGCGTATCCTCTTGCAAGAAGATGGTCAGAGGAATGGCTAACCAGCGGAAAGTTCGAGGTTGAGCCGAATCAGCTCCATAACGTTCGATTGCTCATTGACGATTTTCGTCCTTCCGTATTTGGAGCTCGCGCTCCCATAGGCAACGGACTAGTAGATTCCTTCTTGCAGCTTGTAGAGAATAGGCTATCGAGTCCGAATGACAACATCGGTTTAGGGCTAGCGCCTTTCCTCTTTACATGGAACTTTCAACGATTCAAGACTTACGCGGAGCGAGGGAAGCAGGCTGACGTTTCACGATACTTCTCAATGCTCGGTCAATACCTGAGAGGCATTCGCGCGGAACTCAGCCGCCTGAAGGACAGAAGCTTCCTCGATGATGCAGAGCCTAAGGCAGACATTCAGGAAGTCTTCGCGAAGGTCAACTCCTGTCTAAAAGACCTGGGCATAGGTCAAAACGAGCCTGTGGGGACGGCCAAGATTCTCCACGTTTTTGCGCCCTCTCTGCTACCTCTGATCGATAATCCTATTGCACAAGCGCTTGGGCTCTTGCCGAGTAGGGCTTCACTCGATTTCACTGCATATAGAAACTGGATCTTGAGACTGAGAGAAGGACTCCGGCCATTTTCAACAGTAATTCGAGAACTTGAGTCACAGCACGATCTCACGATTCTGAAGCTTGTCGATGAGGCGTTGTATGTTATGTGCTCTGTTCGGCTCAAGTATCGGGTCGCGCACATGGGACTCTAAGCGAACACTCTAGCAGACATCTCCATATCTGTTCACATAAGAATAGATGGGGGGAGTGTCGGGCTTTTGTGGGTCTGCCAAAAATGCGGTTTCACAGGGATCTCAGAGGAGGCTGGAGTTCTGCCCCGACGACGGTACGGCCATGCAACTACGAGCCCCGCTCGGGTATGCTCGTCTCCTACTGGATCTCTTGCCTTGTTCCAGTAGCCCGATATTGCGCTTGTCGGATAGCATCAGGCTGCGAATATTTGAGTTCCTGGGTCGTCTCGTAAACGCTATCCTCTTGTGTGCAGCCAGGGCATATCCAAGCTCTATCATCGTTCCTATCCCGTAGTACTCCCTGCCTTTTTTCTCATTCACTATGACTACCAATTCTGCATGATCGATATGATCAAAGTATGCCTTCATGAGCTCTGACCGCAATGCTATCGTCTCTGGTGTCTCCCTCTCACGTCCGTGATGGGCTCTAATACAAGGACTAGACCGCTTCAAGTGCTCGTCGTTCGGGAAGACATTTCCTTGGCCATAGTCCTGCCTTAACTGCTTCAATATCCGGCGGAAACTCTGCAGATCTCCATAGGTGCCGCATAACACAACTCCCAAACCAAATGCCCCTGTACGATCGTTGGTTCACCCAAGATATGTCTAGTAGCTCAATCCGACGGTGTCAAGGATCCTCCGTGCCTGTGTTCCATCCTCGATAAGCTTGATCGCCCGCATATAGGAGCCTATCGCAGCTTCATCAGAGCGGAACTTCTCCCAATTCCACTTGTGTCCGAACCTGTCCCTCAGGCCTAATCTCTCGACGACCTTCCTGTCCAATGACACGGCCTTCTTGAATCGCCTGGACCTCCTTGTGCCTTTGATTATCCAGAATCCATCATAGAACATGGGGTCGCAGTTCCCTCGAATTATGTGAACATTCCTCCCGATCTCTCTGAAAGCCTCCTTGTTCGGTCGACTTGATATGTTTCGAAAAACTGCTTCAACTTCGAAAAACCCTATGAAGTAGAAGCCCGATTCTTGGCTGAAGTGCCCCTCCCATCGCACCAATCGTGAGAAGAAGATCACGTAGTCTCTGGGCGATAGTTTCTTGAGATTTGCTGCACGCCCGTGGCTGGGATAGTCCCCATAGGTGAAGTTCTGGAAGTCGGGATCGACATGGGCGAATTGCTTCAAGTAGACGGCGGGTATGAATTCCCTGAAGGCAACACCATTTGAAGCTCTCAGTTCCTCATATCTCACGCCGTGATTATGTCCAAGAAAGTTTAGAATCGTGTCAGGTATCGGAACGAATTCGAACGTCTCATCTTCGAATATGGGACTCCTCAAGCTTCCATGGCTTGCGTTTGCACCGACGTTCACGAAAGCGACCTTTGTCATGGCTCGATCAACTGTGCATACGGTCAAACGCAGGTTTGGGGCAATACGGATCTGGGCCCATGTATAGATCTCGCCATTTGTGGTACCTCTGAGCGGGGCATTGTCCTCTGCATTTGGTGAGATGGCGACAAGTCGCGCACAGCCCCTTGAGTCTATTCGGGTCAAACTGTCTGAGTTCTCTGAATACTTGAGAATTGACCCACAAATCTGCGAGGCTGTCTTTGTTCAGGTCGCCAGCCACGAACTCCTTGAGCCCCTTGAACGCTGCACACGGAAACACCTCGCCGAGGGATGTCACGAGGCACTTCGATATCCCTGCCTTGCAGGGCTGCGGCTCGTATTCTTGGTCAAAGAGAAAAACAAAATCCAGATGAGACCCCACATGGACTATGCTGTCTTTCTCGTTCTGCAGTTCGTAGAGCAGATCAGCGAGGTGCAGGGTCTCCTCCTCATTAAGCGTCAAGAGATCAGCATGTTCCTTTCCTCGACCTTGGGGGACAAATCTAAGCAGGGCAACCTGATTGACGTGCCGATCGACGCAATACTTGACAAGGTCATCGATGTTATCGAAATTCGGACGCACCGGAACAGAATGCACGCCGACGAACATCCCCTGCTTCAGCAGCTCTTCTATGAAGAGAGTCGTTCGTCGAAATGACCCCTTTCGTTTCGATATCTCGTCATGGTCCCTCTCGTTTGACGCGTGGAGAGTCACAAAGACTTTGTCCATTCCAAGTCGCTTCAGCTCCTTGACCTTGTCTCGGACGCCATCTTTGCTTGTTCTAAGCTGGCTCGGATGGAACACACCGCATGAGAACAAACAAACCTCAAGGTTCGACCGCTTGGCATGCTCTACGATACTCGGCAATTCTCTTCGGCACAGAGGTTCCCCTCCTGAGATCTCGAGTGTTCGGCCGCCTAGTTTCGCGAAATCGCATATCGCTCTCCTTATCGTCTCCAAAGGCAGATCTTGAGAACGTCGGCGACTGGACTCCGAGGAACAATGCATGCAGTTCAGAAAACAGTAGTTGGTAATCTCCAACGTCAGATCGCGTAGGGAGCCATTTGTCAACGGAGGGTCCCACACCGGCATTCTTTCATGACTGCATGTAGCCTACCCTTAGCCGAACTCTTATAAGCCGTTTGAGGAACTCCCCTAGATCATGGAACGTCGGACCGAGTTCGCGGAAAGGATAGTGGAGTACTTGAGGAAAATACATCCCAGGTCTGCCACCCTATCCGAAATCGCCAAGGCACTCCGCATGCAATCATGCTCAGCAGATCCATGGATCTCATCCCTCGTCGCCAATAGGCAGATTGAGATATCCGGGAAGAAGGGACAGTCGAACCTATACAGACTGAAGAAATGACTGATGCTACTGGTGAACAACCTTGTCCACGGATGTTACGAGAATAGATGTTCTGAAGATGCTACTGTATGCGCCACGTTCATCTGGATCGCGCGGAATCATGGGAAGAACGCGTCTCCAGAAAGAGGTATTCTTGGCACAGAAGGCACTCAAAGACAAGAAAATACCAAGAAAGTATGGTTTCATGCCATACCACTACGGTCCGTTCAGTCGCCAACTGTACTTTGATATCAACCTTCTTCGAGCCCAAGGACTAGTTGAGGAAAAGACTCATTCGCATCCGAGTGGGGTCTTTCGAGAATTCAAGCTGACATCACAGGGAGCACGCGATGTCGAGTCGATGATTCACGGCGCTCAATTCAAGAAGATATACGAGACCGTGAGGGCAGTCAAGCGCAAATACGATGATATGCCGCTTGTGGACCTCGTCGAACTCACTCACAGAGAGTTCCCCGAATATGTCGGTGAAATCACACAATACTAGTACAGCTGTCTAGATTGGCCTTGACATACTTTGTCTGTGTGCCCTACTACAGTATTCCAGAATTTCCATCCGGCTGCACAATAGTTAAGCATCATGAAATAGTAGCTAGGGATGTACTGCTCTGCAATCCAACAAATTTTCACGTGCGGGGAGGCATACAGTATGATCCACACGTAGAGAGCATGGAGTACATCAATTGTCAACCCAAAGCAAGGCGCAGTATCGCCGAGAAGATTGAGACCTACGGTGACGTGAGGATACTGTTCAGAACACGACGGCTAAAGCTCGACGGTGGTTTTCGCCATCTGGTGACTGGATACTACGTTGTAGGTTCTGCATCTGAGGCGACATGTCGGGATGCGCCAGTCATCAAGGCCTCTAGGATTCGGTTCGTCGCTGCCCCTGATGCCATCGACATTACCGGATTGCTTGACAGGACAGGTGCATATCGATCCTGCTTTACAACACAAAACCCAAGATGGGAGCCCCGTCTAGTGCGTTGGATACGGCATATTGACGCACAGAGGGATGCGACAAAGAAATATGTCGAAGAGACTATGAGACTGAAGAAGATCTACGGAGAGAACGAGTTTAGAACTGGAGCCCTCTATGCGACATGTGGAGACTGCTCCTGTGGAGATGGTCGATGTTACCTGTTTCGTAGAAGAGGACGGTTCGGGTCTCTGGCCAACCTCCCGCTACACTACCAATAGAGCATTGCCGTCTCTCATTCGCTGAGAGCAGGGACAGGACGACGCAGATCGTCAGATGGATGACATAACAGATGTCGTGTTCTTCATAGATCAGCAGCTGTCCATCTTCTTCGACACGATCCGCACAGGCCGCATTGCTTCGGTGACTGGGCAGAACTGGCGTGTGTCCGCCCAACTTGCAAGGATGAATTTCCCACATATTTGACTAAGCATGAGATCTTAGAAAGATCAACCGATCGCGGGCCCTGTGGTTTTTGAACCCAATTGAGTTCGGAACCTGCGCATGGACAATGCGCACCGCACAACCGCGAGACTTGTGTGGATGGCTGGGAGGATCTATTGATTGGTCAGGCATCCGCTTTCCGAAACAGGCCTTCCAAGCAATAGACTGTGAGTTTCGCTTTCTCCACACATTTTGCGCCCAAGTCACACCTAGGGCAGAGTTGGGAAACATCTTTCACGTGTAGGGTGCCCATTTGCTCGTGTAGGCCATAGAGCAACTTGAGGTACTTTCCCTCGACAATCCTGGGTACTTCGTACCGTCTGTCCAGCTCATACCACTCGTAAAGCCGCTTGTCACTTTTCGAAGAATTGCAGCCCCGGCATACCCACACCGCGTTGTCAGGCGAGTCAGGGCCACCTCTAGATCTTGGAAGGATGTGGTCGAGCGTCAAGTTCTTCTTTCCACCGCAATAGATGCACTCCTCTGGTCTCTCGCGTTCCCTAACATATTCCCTGATAGAGGTCGACCATGAGATTTCTCCCGAAGCAAGTTTCTTGAACCTGTTCATGACGAAGCCGTACTGCCGCTTTCCGGCGCCAGCAGACTCCGAGATGATCTTTGCATACTGCCAATGGATCAGGTCGCGAATAGTCTTCACCGCGGGCGGTGGCAAATCTCAAGCTCCACATGCATCTGGAGAAGAGTGTGCTATCAAGGCTGTGTCCCGCGGCAGGAGATACCCTCAGCTGCTACTCGAGAAAGCTAATGTTCGTGTACTCTGAGATATTTCGAGCCAGAGATATTTGTGAGGCAGCGCTCAGGCTCGGCTTTGTCCAGCAAGACGAAGCTCTCGAAGCCTAAGTCAGCTAGAGTGTCAACAATCAATTCGAACGAACTCAGCGGCACAGCACTTCCATGTTGCGTGGTCAACGCTAATCTGGAAGACGAGCTACAGTCTCCTTTGGAGCGACCCAAAGGCTAGCCCAGCGTACCTAATCCGAAGGATCTTGAATCGAAGACTAAGCCGGCCAGAGATAGGAGTCCGGCGCGTTAGGACATGGAAAGAAGTCATAGAAGACGGCTGCGATCCGCAAAGCACCATCTTCATCGTGAGCTGTACCAAGAACAAGATCTGGGGTAGGGTAGACCAAGTTCCTCTCTATGTCGAAGCGCAGCACGCCTATACTGATCGCTCGATCTCAGTGTTCCTTGACGCTTGGCACGATTTGAAGGCAAGGGGATTCCCTTGGCTCATTCTCAGCGCAAAATAGGGGTTGATGGAGCCACATCACCCTATCCACGACTACGATGTCACCTTCTCTCTTCCCACGACCGGTCCGCTTAGTCAGGCATCAACAACAGCACAGTTCTGTTGCCAAGAGAGACTCTGGCTTGAGAACGATGTGATAGTTGCGCGTTATGTTCCACACAACTACCCAAGGATCGTCGTTGTGGCAAGCGGCCGTGAACCGAACCTCTACGTGGAATCTATTCGCCGATCTGCCGATTGGCACAATGAACAGAGCCATCAGCCTTCGATCAATCGATTCTACCATTGGCTGTGTGACTAGAGGCACCACAGGACAGCTCGGAGGTCGCTGGAGCCCGCTTGGTTCGGAACCCTACTAGTTCTGGGCTCGAAATCCGATGATGTGAGTGAGTGTACGTTCGGCCAGCCAATTGGACGGCGAGTGCACGTCCGTGACTCTTTTTGTGGCATACCGCCTTCACGGGCGCGACCCTAACGCTCAAGGTATCGCCAGCTAGAGGCATTATTCTTTCTATCGAGAGACAACAAACCATTGAGAAAGACGACAAACGAGAAGGGGGAGCACGACCGCAAGCGCTTTCGTCGCCATGTATTCTTGTGGAGAACGCGCCCTGAGACTCGGATTCGTTCACAGTTCCTTAAGGGCACCGATCACAGGCGCTATTGGTTTGAAGTATATCTTCTTGCCCTGCCGCTGCTTCTCCGCAAATCCGGATTCAGCAAGGCGGTTGAGCAACAGGCTCTCCGTGGACCTTTCGCGTTTGGTCTTCCTGGAAATCTCCTGTGCTGTACAGGGACCTACATCCACGAGTGCTCGTAAGGTCAGGAACTCGTGCTTGGGAAGCTCAATGACCTTCGATTTTATTGACGACCTGACACTTTGGCCAGCCATTTCGCTGTCCAATCGATCATACATCTCCTTAAGGGAAGGAATGATTTTTCGTTCTTCACCTTCTCTCCCAATCTCAAGAGGCCCCAAGAGCTTCTCACATTCCTCGTGTACTTTCTCTCTCTCGTGCGATTCACAGAAGACAAACATCTTCCATTGCCGATAAGGTTCTTTGTCATACCATTTCCTAAGAAGAGGCACGTCTGATAATCTAACTCGACGTGCGTTCACTCGTGCCTCGATCGGCGTTGAAGGGGGGTGGCGGAGAGTTGAGAATTCCACAATCACCGAGGGCACAGATGTTTCATCGCGAATTTCCTTCTCAACACTCTCCTTCTTTCTGAATGTTTCAAAGTACCTGGGCATCTCAGGATCTCTGAGGGAAACCGCATCGAGGATTGAAGCAGTCTTCAGAAGTTTCCGGTTCTTCAGGAGCAGAGCTGACCCGTGATTGATTCTTTCCATTTCCTCCAAGAACTCCCCGTCGTTGAGTCGAAGAAGATCAGTTGTTTTGCAGAGATGCTTGCGCAGTCCTTCTTCAATCATATCATAGACCATCCTCGTTACGAGTTTTGAGATCCTGTGGTCGTACACATTGATTTTCATCTGGAACAATGAATTGAAGACCGCGTCCACCAGCGGCAATGCTTCTTTCAGCAGCACGATTTCTCCCCCGTCGTGATAGAATTCATAAAGGATTCTGGGATCAATCTTGCCATAGTTGACCCCGCAGTAGAACGCGTCGCGCATCAGATAATCGAGCCGATTTGCACCAACTTCGCAGTCAATGATCTGACTCAGGTATCTGAACTCGCTCTCGTCGTTTAGGATGCCCACGATTATGTCGGCATCGACCTCTTGGTTGTATTGGTGACTAACGCTCTCGCATATTGCTCTCACATATTCTCTCCTAAGTGATCTAAGATCATCTTTCAACAAGAAATGTTCTTGGAAGACGGGATAGTATGGCGGTGCCTCTATGTCATGCAGCAACGCAGCGATCCGAAGGTTTCTGTGATCCTCCTGTCTCCCATTGAGAGACTTGTTAGTCAGAGATTTCAGATTCCGAAAGATACGGCTTGCTAGTTCCATTACACCAATGCAGTGCGAAAAGCGAGAATGCGTTGCGCCCGGGTAAACAAATTGAGCCGTGGGCAGTTCTGAGAGCCATCTCAGCCTTTGAAACTGAGGGGTGTCTATTATTTGCAGCTCGATGTCTTGAAGAAAAACGTCGCCGTGTATCGGATCCCTGATCTCTCCCGGCAACCTCAATCGTCTCCTATGATCATCTGGTGTTAGGAATGATGTGCCCTAGGGTATAAGCCTTGGCTTTGTTGTTGTTGATAACATCAACACTAAGCCGCCAGATTAAAGTACTCCCGTGTAAGATTACGGAAGTTTGATGACCAGTGACGCATTCCGTCGAGGCCCCCGCCTTGTTCGGTCCATTCGTTGCTGTTCACGCTTCCGCGTCGCTTCTGGACAACCCGAATTCGGGAGAGGATAAGTAATCCTTGACCTGTCGCCCCTGAAATCAGATGCTCTGAGGGAACGTACACCCCAGTTCATTCCGGAACTTCGCCTGCGGGACAAGCTCTCGTTATCTGGTTTTCTGAGGGCGCCTCTGTCATCGAAAGGTGCCATCGTCAACTTCTGTGAGCTGATGCAGATGGGAAGAATCCATTCTCGCATAGCCGTCTTGAGGTGCGCCCTGGGCGGGGTCAGTCCGCTAGTCATCTCTGCTGTTGGACGAGACGCGCTTCTCGATGAATTGGACGTGAAACAATATCACAACGCTGCGGTACAACTGAGTGCGGATTGGGTAATATCCCCCGATGATTATGTCTACCAGGCGGATGGCCGGTATTCGTTCTATCAGAATGCGCATTTCACAAGAGCTCTAAGGAGGACGCTCGCTCTCACTAGGTTTGCCAGAGGCAACTACCGCGTTCTAGCTTTGGCAGTAGGGTCAAGCACCTACCAGCTTCGGGAATTCGTTCGGACGGCGGCGGAGCAAGCCATCGACACCTTTGCTTACCCATGCGGAGATCTGCTGAAGCGGGCTAGAAATCCCAAGAGCATATTGAACGAGATCTCTGAGTTCGTCCTTTATGCTAAGGATTCAGGATATCGTTCCCTGCTCTTGGGCATTGACTCGCCTCGTTTGGTAAGACAACTGAGGCCTGACATGTGGGCTAGCGCGGGGTGGTCGTTTGATGCATCTCATGGATTGTACTACTCGAATGATGGCAGACCGGTTAGAGGGAGAGAGCCGCGCTGCAACCACCAGGATTGTGCCTCGACCAGTCTTTCGCCAGTCGAGCGGCTGGCTTTGCACAACCTCATCGCGATTGCGAATCTGCCGTGGAACGAGAGGGGTTCATAGTGGGAGCGAAAACGAAGGGACCGCGCAGACCAACTTCCATCACCACAGCTATTTCCATGGCAAGAAGCATTACGCTATCAGTATCCAAGACGGCAACTATGAATACTGTAGTAAGCATAGCCGCCGCGGCTTTTCCGCAGCATGCAGTGGTCATTTTCGCTGCATACATAGGGCTGCAGTACGGCTGGAGGGCTGTTCAAGCATATCGTGAATACAAGGAGCTTCGGAAGGAAATGTCGCATCAAAGAGCGCTTAGAGTAGAGGCTGAAAGGACGGCTTTTCGGCAAGGGATAGACTTGACCACGCGTAAGCTAGACTCTGATGTGAAATCGAGAATCGAGAATCACATTGCTATTCTGCTTGCGCGGCCTGAAGTCGACGCTGCGATTGAGCGTAGCCTGGGTAGACACGTGAGCGACCAGACGAGGGACAGATTCAGAATGATGTTACAGGCCACGGCTTCCCAGTTCTTACTTGGCGCTGTCGAAGGCGGCAAAGGCAAACTCGTTGACGAGGCTGCAAGAGTGTTCTTCAGGTGAAAGCGTTGAAAAAGGGATTCGATGAATACTTCGGCAAGATAATGCCTCTCGCTGTTGCAATATCGCTCATGAAGACATTCTTAGCCGAAGACATCGCAAAACAGGTCATCGCACACGTCGAAAAATCAGATCGGCGCAGGGTAACAAAGGAGGAGGTAAGGATAGTTCAGAGAGCTGCGGACGCCGCCCTTGCGAGATTGAATCCGGATGTATTCAAGGTCGATGCGAACTGGTCGCCCAAGTCTGCTGACGAGGTGAGGAAGAAGCTTGTTGAATTGAAGTTCGATCAGGACTTCAAACAGTCATTAGTCGAGGCGGTTCTTCACGTGTTTAGAGAACCGCAAGCAAGGCTGGACAGAGCTTGAATGGCTTGGGAGTCTTGATGGGTTCGTTTCAAGTAAAAGGGGTCAAATGCTCCACAGCTACCTACAGAGCTCTTGTTCTGAGCGCTCCCGCCCGTCGTGGCGCTGCATCCTCGAGGATACGGAGCGGACAAGTCGCCAGTTGAAATCGCAAGAGCGCCGCATGCAAAGCGGACAGTGTGTCGCTGTGTCTCCGTTTGCTATTTGAGGGTGCGGCGAACCGTTTGCGAAAATTAAGTCTGCCCAGTTCCAACCTAGTGGGTGGGCAGTCGTCTGTCGGGTGGTGAGTTCTGATCGGCTAGTTGCGACAAATCGACCGTCATTTCGTATTCACCCTTGTCGGTGTTGATAGTAATAGCAGCTCGGCTGCTGTTGGCGCTGGCGTAAAAGCGGAAATAGGGTCTATCCCTAGTGAACGAGACACTGCTAACACGGCCTTCCGCAAGAATTTCGAGCATCTGAGGAATTGGGAGGCCGCGTTTCTCCGCATGTTCGCGGAGCAGTGCGACCACACCCTGCGGCGTTGCGTAGTCAACCGAGCGTTCAACACGTCGGTTAACCAGCTTGGTGAGGTGTGTTGCCTTCACTCTGATCTCTCCAAGGCTTTAACGACAGGTGGTTTGATTTCGTTCAATGTCTTGCGGATGTCGTCGATCTTGGTATTCATGTTATCAGTGGCTCGTTTCAATTCCACCAGTTTCTTGTCGAGGCTTCGCAACTTGCCCATTAGCATGTATACGTTGACACCCCCGCCCGGGCCCTTTTGCGGCATGTTTCGCTTCTCACCTCCATCGGTTTCTACCTATTGAATCTGAACTGGTTCATGATGGTTTTTCCCTCTTGTTAGGTTTCTCTCTTTCTTCGTTTTCAAACTTCAATGAATCAAGGAAGGTCTTGATCGTGTCTCTACCCACTTTCGTGTACGGCATCCGTGAGTAGTATGGACCGGCCCTGATCTCTATGAACTGCATCTTTTCACGTTCTCCTTCGATTATCGGGCCTAGTTGTTGATTCAGTGGTGTCAATCTTTCACCCATAGATGGTTCTGTCTTTAGGCTTCTAATCAAATTTGCATCGGCCTCGAAAAGTCCTCTAAGACGCTTCTCTACGCTGGCCATTTCAGCGGGTTCACATTTTGCGATTGAGGCAAGTCTTGCGACGGAGTCGCGCTCCCTGGGAAGTTCGAATCGGTAGCGGTCATAGAATTTTCCCCAAACATTGTAGAATGCTTTGAAAAGCGCTTTCGCCTTTTGTGCTTCCTCGCCGAATGTTGCTTGTTTCCCTAGTTCCGAGACACGAAATGTCCCACGTCCTTCGATGAAACCGTAAAGTCTCAGTGCACGTAGTCGGGCGTCGAAGGCTCCGCTAATCTTTGACTTGTAGTCGAGCATAACAGCGAGGTTGTCGTCTTTTGGAATCTCATTTGACTTATAGTATTCATAGACCTTCTTGGCATAGCCTGCCACTTTCTGCAGGTCGTTGTCGTAGTCAGGTATCTCAACTTCGCCTAAGCGCATCTTGGTCTTCACCTCCTTCCAAAGCGGATACGCTACATCACGGCGTAAGCGCCATATAGTCATAGCGGAGAACCGCTATGATAGTGAGCGTGAAGACGCTAAGAGCCTCCTCACACGGCATTGCAGGACGGCTGCGGCAACAGCCTGCAAGACTGGTCCCTTTGAGACCGCTCGTCACCAACCGAACAACTTTGACGACGAGTACAGAAATCGTCGGTCCATCAGCTGGCGGGAATAGAGTCGCATCTCTAATGCCCCTGTGGTGAATGCTTCTTGCTTAGACGCTCCTCGCTCACCGTAACGATTCCGTTGTTCGGCTCACAAAGGAGATCCATCAATAGAATCTAGAAAGACGGACAGTGTTTCGTTAGGAAGGGGAAGTCGCGTTTTGGTTATCACGCGGACTTCTCTTTAGGAATCATCCAAAGATATCCCTTTGCGAGTTCTGCTCGCTTCCCCATACCCTCTCTGAACTCTTGTGTCATGGTGTAGTCTCCAAGATCCGGCCGCAGACCTGAATGCGCAACAAGACAAACTGCAACTCGAGCCTTGGACTCTGAAGCTCTAGTGACCTTGCCGAGTTCTTCTTGGGGTGGCGTTCGCTCATCCTTGAGTGTTGGCGTATCATCGCCGTCGATGATTCTGACCTTGCCCTTCAACTGCTTGTTGTCATGTTGAAGCCAGGCTTCACGGCTTTGACAATCGACTCGAGGTAGCTCCCGGCACGGTGTTCCGCCTCAAGCCTCGTCACATTGTCAAGGGTCAGAGCGGTGAGCGAGGTTTCATTCATTTCCACGAGAATCTTCGAGGGCGTCCTGTTATTCTCGCAGAACAATCCGAGCCGGCGGGGGTAGACGTCTGCGGTGATTGTGGAACCGCGTCCAACGTTATCGCACCCCAGCCTCACCTCAGTCTCCGATAGCAGGTGCCTGTGACGGGATTTCTCGACAGAGACTCTAAGCGCGCTCATGCAGAGTCCGTTGCCTGATTTGAAAAGGGGCGTCGAGGTTCCGAACCTGAATCGTGGTGGGCCGGGAGGGATTGGAACCCACGTGCCTGAATTGTCGGATTCCGCAAACCTAGTCTCTCAAGGTTAATTGATCATTGTCTCTTCCACTGTAGACCGAAGATTTCACAAGCTCCGCACGACGAGATCGATCGCTGTGGGCCCAAGAGGGACAACCTAAGTACCTGACGCATGAGAGCCTAGTCAAGCCGGAAAGAGAGATCGTTCCGGATTGTTCCCTAACCTAGACAGAAATGGGAGCAAGGAGAGAGGCGAAGCCGTTGCGTGTGCGCCGCTTGGTGCGGAGAACCGAGTTCGAACCTCGCTCTTTCTGTGACTCTCAGCGAGACGGAACAACCAGCGAATTGTTAATAATGGCTCCTCCGTAGCTACCGAGGACTCCGCGCTCGAAAACGTGGAAAGTCTTGTCTGAATAATACACGTCTCAATCTAGAACGGAGAGATAGCAGATCGAAGGAGCTCGCGGCTATGAAGAGACAGTTCTCGTTCACACTGAACGGCCGCCAAGTCTCTGTATCAGCTCCTCCAGCTCACACCCTTCTCGAAGTCTTGCGGGAGAAGCTAGACATCACGGGGCCAAAGGAGGATTGCGGCAAGGGAGAATGCGGCGCCTGCACCGTCCTCATGAACGGAAAGCCCGTACTCTCATGCCTCGTACTCATCTCTCAAGCCGACGGGTCAGAAGTCACCACGTCAGAGGGTTTCATGAAAGAAGGTATCCCGAACTACGTTCAGAAAGCATTCGTAGACAACGGTGCGGTG
>Ga0129297_10000487_pt1 | contig 18888 bp, 14 predicted proteins | sample I18A1metaG_FD_94708 | JGI IMG/M metagenome (GOLD analysis project Ga0129297, IMG submission 94708) | Lake sediment bacterial and archeal communities from Gulf of Boni, Indonesia to study Microbial Dark Matter (Phase II) - ​I18A1 metaG | ecosystem: Environmental > Aquatic > Freshwater > Lake >... | reverse complement strand
GTGATGCGAGTGAGCTTGCCCGAGCCTTTAGAGGCTGGTGAGGAAGTTCAGCTCGAGATCGAATTTCAATCTAAAATACCGAGAACCATTTTGCGCTCAGGATACTATAAGGACTCCTATTTCATTGCCCAGTGGTTTCCCAAGCCAGGTGTATACGAAGAGGGGAAGGGCTGGAACTGCCATGAGTATCATCTCAGTTCTGAATTTTTTGCAGATTTTGCAGAATTCAAAGTCCACATAACTGTTCCTGAGAATTTTGTAGTCGGAGCCTCTGGAAAGCAAATTGGGGCAGAGCCTGACAAATCTAAGAGAACTGTGACTTATACTTTCCAGGAAAAAAATATTCATGATTTCGCCTGGACAGCTGATCCTCGCTTCGTTAAGGTGGAGAGAGATTTTATTGCTGATCAGGAAGTAAACCCCGAAGAATACGAAAAAATCTCCCAGAAACTCAGAATTCCAGTCGAGGATATTAAACTTAACAATGTCAAAATGATTCTTCTCATCGAGTCAGAGCACAGGGGACAGATTGAGCGGCACTTCAAAGCCCTGAGAAGGGCCCTCAAATATTATGGCCTCTGGTACGGCCCTTATCCCTATGAAACAATTACCCTCGTTGATCCTCCTTTCAGGACTGATAGCGGCGGAATGGAGTATCCAACTCTTTTCACAGCGGGCACCTCCATCCTAAGAAGCAAAAAGGTGCTCTCTCCGGAAGGCGTTATTATTCACGAGTTTGGGCATGGCTATTGGTATGGACTCTGCGCCAATAATGAATTTGAGGAAGCCTGGCTCGATGAAGGGATCAACAGCTATTCCACAGGCAAGGTTCTTGAAAAAGCCTACGGCCAAGGCGTGTTTTCTGTGTTTCCTCTCTCTATTAATGGAATTCCTCTTGCCTGGTTTCTAAGGTTTCCCTCCTATTATGACTATGAACTTGACCGCTTAGGAGCAATAAATATTGTCAGGTTTGACCCGATCACAACTTTTTCCTGGAAATTCTACAGCCGGGGAAGCTATGGATTGAATGTCTACTTCCGAGCTTCAACCTGCCTCCATACCCTGGAAAGGCTTGTCGGGGAAGAGATGATGCTCCGCATCATGCGGACTTTCCAGATGCGTTTTCGCTACAGACATCCTATCACTCAGGATTTTATTGATGTTGTCAACGAGACAACAGGGAGAGATTTCAGCTGGTTTTTCAGAGAATTATTTTTTAACACTCTGAATTTTGACTATGGGATTGGCTCTTTGAAATCTTACGAGAAGCAAAAATATTTTCGGGGAATCTATGACTTAATGGGCAAAAAAGTGGAGTACACAGAAGATAAAATCGAAGAGCTCGAAGACAGGGAGAAGTTGTCTGCTCGAAAAGAGATTTATATCACTGAGGTCAAGCTGAGGCGCTATGGAGAGGCCAGAGTGGGTGGGGAGAGTAATTTAAAATTAAAGGTTGTCTTTGAAGATGGCTCAGAAGAGACGCGCTTCTGGGATGGCCAAAAAAGATGGGAGAATTTTATTTTTGAAAAGCAGGCCAAAGCCAAATATGCTCAAATCGACCCTGATAATATCTGGCTGATTGATTCTAATTTGACTAACAATAGTCTTAAACTGAAGCGATCGAGAAGTGGTGTTTTCCGCCTGACAACCCGAATTCTTTTCTGGGTTCAGAACGCTCTTCAATTGGCAAGTATCTGGAGTTAAAAAAAGGAGACAAAGATGGGAATCAGCAAGATATTCGGCAGAGGCTTTGGGACAACAAATAAGAAGGCAAGAATGATTCTTTATTTGTGGCTTGTGAACTTTCTTTTTTGCTTGATCATAGTCGCTCCTGTTTGGTTTCTCCTCAGTCGAGATTTTTCGCGCTCATTATTTGAAGAGAGGCTGGTCAAGGGATTCGACCTGATCTGGTTGGCTGATCTTATCTATAAACATCAGGATGTTTTTCCGGCCCTCTTTGGCTGGTTGCTCATTCCGGCCATCCTCTTTTTGTTTTTCTCCATCCTTTTGAGTGGGGGAATCATGGGCAGGATTTGCGCTGAAGAAGAGAAAGTGAATCTTTCGAATTTTTTGGCTGATTGCGCAAAATATTTTTCGAGATTCTTCAGGGTTTTTCTGATCTCTCTTATCGGCTACGTCATTGTCTTAGGAGTTATCTTCATAATTATCGGAAAATTATTCAAGCTTTGGACAGACAAAGCTTCAACAGAATGGCCGCTTATCATCTCCTCCAACCTCAAATTCCTCATTTTTATTCTTCTTTTCACCATTGTCAGGATGTTTTTCGACTATGTCAAACTGACACTTGTTATGGAAAAGAGCAAAAAGGCTATTAAAGCCACAGTTTCTACTTTCCGCTTTATGGGAAAGAATTTTCTTAGGGCTTGGTTACTCTATCTCCTGGTAGGTCTTGTTTTCGTGGTTTTTGGTCTCATCTATCTTGGATTGGAAAGGATTTTGCCCAAAGCAGGCCTGCTTCTGTTGATTGTCTTCGTCTGGCAGCAGCTTTACATTTTTTCCAGGATGTGGACAAAGATTCTGTTTTTTTCCACTGAGTATCATCTTCTCTGGCTGCGCAAAACTCCTTGATTTTTATAGAATAGGCGAAAACTCCAAATAAAGAGGTAAAACATGCCTATGAAACGATTTTATTTTGCTGAGGATATTCCTCGCCGTAAGTTTCTCGAATTGAGCCTCAAGGGAGGAATGGCCCTTGCTGCGACACCTTCCCTTCTCGCTCAACTCCTATCAACTCCTGCCTCAAAGCCTTCACCTGTCAAATCTGTTTTAGATCCCCAGCTCCTCAACCGAGTGATGAGGAGGGCTTCGGAAAAGGGAGGTGAATTTGCTGAAGTCTATGTCGAAAATAGGATATCTCGCAGCATATTGATGGAAGAATCCAAGTTCAAGAGCGCCGTTTTCGGCATTGACCAGGGAGCAGGAGTGAGGGTGATTTCTGGAGATAAAACTGGCTATGCTTATACAGACGACATATCTGAAGAAAAGCTGATGAGGGCGGCTGACGTGGCTTCTTACATCGCACGAGGAAGCAAAGCCACAAAGCCTGTTGATATTCAAGAGAAAAAACATAAATCCTTTATCACGGTCAGGCTCCCTCTCGAGCAAATTGCTGATGCCAAGCGCCTTGAAGTGATGAGTCGGGCCAGCGAGGCTGCCCTTAACTATGACCAAAGGATTAAGATGGCTTCTGTGGATTATTATGATGAAACAAGAGGAAGAACTATTGCCAACAGTGAAGGACTTCTTCTCAGCGACGAACTACCGCTTTTCTTCTTCATCGTCCAGACTCTAGCGGTAGGAAATAATACTTCGCATATGGGGCGGGAGAGGCTCAGCCGCCATTCCGGTTTTGAGTTGTTTGAGGAAGTCGCTCCTGAACAGGTTGCTCGCACCTCTGCCCGTGAATCCGTTGTCATGCTCGAAGCCAAAGATGCGCCAGCAGGGAAAATGGATGTCGTCATGCAAAACGGCTGGGGAGGCGTTCTTGTCCATGAAGCTGTCGGCCATCCGCTGGAAGCAGACAATATTGCTAAGAAGATTGGCATCTTTACTGACAAACGGGGGAAAAAAGTGGCCTCTGAAGTCTTCACCATGGTTGATGACGGAAGCTTGCCGAATTTCCGGGGAACAACCAACTTTGACGATGAAGGAACCCAGATGAAGCGCAATGTCCTGATCAAGGATGGAGTTCTTGAGAAATTCATGTCTGACATTCTCTCGGCCAAGCAGCTCAACATAGAAAGGACGGGAAATGGCAGACGGGAAAGCTTTCGATTTATCCCCATTCCGCGGATGACAAATACCTTTATTGAAAAAGGAAAGTCAAAGCCTGATGATATTCTGGCCTCAACTAAGAGCGGTATTTATGTCCAGAGTCTGAGCGGGGGAAGTGTTAATCCCGTAACCGGAATCTTCAATTTCACCTGCCGCGAAGCCTATCTTATTGAAGACGGCAAAAAAACCACGCCTGTCAAAGGAGCAACTCTCATCGGAAATTCACTGGATATTATTTCCAATATTGACGCTGTCGGGGATGACTTGGATTTTGGCCCTGGGATTTGCGGCAAAGGCCAGGCTGCAGAAGTCTCAGCCGGACAGCCAACAGTCAGGATTCGCGGTATCAATGTCGGTGGAACAAGGGCTAGATAAATGACAAAACAAAGGAGATGGCTATGGACTACAATGGATTAGCTACGCAGCTTGTTAAGAAATGTTTGCAAAAGGGAGCGGACGCCGCTGAGGTCTATATCGAACAAGGACGAAATCTCAGCATTCAGGTCCGCAATGGCGAAGTCGAAACTGTTCAAGAAGCAGCTTCCCATGGTGTCGGCTTCAGGGTTTTTGTCAAAAAGAGGATGGCTTTTTCAAGTTGCAATGATTTCGAAGAGAAAGCCCTTGAAAATGCCATAGAAAGAGCCATTGAATTTGCCAAAAGTACAACTGCCGATGAAAACAATGTCCTCCCTGAGGATAAAGGGATAACAGAGGTCGAAGGCCTCTATGATCCCCAGATTGCCAAAATCTCTATGGAGGAAAAAATCGAACTGGCAAAAAAAGTGGAAAAATTGGCCATGAAAGACCCGCGGATCACAAAAAGCGCAGGCTCAGGATACGGAGAAGGGGAGGGTGAATTCTATCTGGCAAATTCCCATGGCCTCTTGAAAAGTTCTCGCCAGTCAGGATGCTCTATGGGAGTCGAAGTTGTGGCTGAGAAAGGTGAGCAGAAATCTTCAGGTGGAGAGTACTGTTCCAGGCGGTTTTATTCAGACCTCAAGCCCCCAGAAAAAGTTGCTGAGAAAGCAGCCAGGGATGCCTATGAGATGCTCGACCCGAGGATGGTCAAAACTCAGAAAGCAGTAGTCATTTTCGACCCCGATGTTGCTTTTGCCATTTTGGGAGGCATTCTGGGTGCGACAAATGGGGAAAAGGTACTCCAGGGAGCAAGCTTCCTGGCAAAAAAGATGAATCAGAAAATAGGATCAGAACTCTTGACCATCATCGATGATGGCACAAGGCAAAAGGGTCTGGCTTCTGCACCCTTTGATGGAGAGGGAGTTCCGACGCAAAAGAGAATTATCATTGAAAGAGGAGTGCTCAAGGGCTTTATGTACAATACTATTGTCGCCAGAAGAGCTGGAGTCAAAAGTACGGGAAATGCCTCGCGAGGCGACTTTTCCAGCCTGCCGGACATTGGTCCTCACAATTTCTATGTCAAAGCTGGAGAGACACCGCCTGAAGAAATCATCCGAGCAACAAAAGTCGGCCTCCTGCTTAAGGAAGTAACTGGCTATGGCATAAACCCTATCAACGGCAATTTCAGCGGAGGGGCCGGAGGATTCTGGATCGAGGAGGGAAAGATCGCCTTTCCCGTCAAGGGCTTAACCATTGCTGGAACAGCAGAAGAGATGCTCAATGGAATTGATCTGATCGGAAATGACCTGGATCTCGATAAAACCCTGACTGCGCCCACTTTTCGTATCAAATTGATGCAAATTGGCGGCGAATAGAACTCCTGGGGCCTGCGATCAGACATTATGCAGGCAAGAGGCTGAATTAAAGGCAACTCGCAGGGCCTTCCGAAATCAAATTATAAAAGTTGTTTGTCTCTTTTCTTCGAGGATCTTTTCCAATAGAAATAGGCTGGAACTCCCAGGCCTATGAGGAGAAGGCCGAGAAAGGATTTTCCGGGCTCTTCCCTGACAGTATTGAGAAAGATCCAGAAATTAATGAGAATAAAGACTGAGGGGACAATAGGGTAACCCCAAGCTTTGTAGGGCCTCTGCAGTTCTGGCTTCCTTCTGCGGAGAACAAAGACTGAAAGCCCTGTCGCAGCAAAAAATAGAACAACAGCAAAAACAACATATTCGTAGAGGGCTTGATAGGTTCCGGAAAGACAGAGAAGTGAGGACCAGATGGCCTGTCCGACAATGGCGATGTGCGGAGTTCGGAAGCGGGGATGAATTCTGGCCATGCTCTTGAAAAATAGCTTGTCTTCTGCCATGGCAAAAAAGACTCTAGGGCCATAGATAACGGTTGAGCTCAGACAGCCGAAGATGGCCACCATGACAACGGAGTTTATCAGAGAAGAAGCAGTGCCGCCGAACATGGAAGTCATGGCCAATTCAGCTATTCGGGTAACTCCCTTCATCCGCTGGACAGGGAGAGCGAGAAGGTAGACGCAATTCATAAGAATATAAATGGAAATAATAGAAAATGAACCGAGGATCAATCCCAACGGCAGATTCCGTCTGACATTTTTTATCTCTCCAGCTGTACAGTTGACAGCATACCAGCCATCATAGGTCCACATCACGGCAATCAAGGCGATACCGAGTCCTCTGAGGAGGCTCCCTCCAGGAAACCCATCACTAGCAAAAAACTGGCTGAGGTGCCAATCGCCTCCTTTCCTGCCCAAGGCTATGCCCAAGATCACAATCATCGCCACAGCCATGATTTTCATCAAGGTGAAGATATTCTGAACTGTGCTTCCTGATCGAAGGCCAATGCAATTGATTATAGTCAGAATCCCAATGGCCAAAATGGCCACAAGCTGGCCGCTGGAGAGAGAATAGGGAAAGCCGTCAATATCGAGCTTGAACAAAATCTCCTGATTGGATAAAGGAGGAACAAAATAACCGAGATATTCAGAAAAACCAACGGCCAGGGCTGCTACTCCTCCGCAATGAATAACAAGAAAATATGTCCATCCGAAGAGGAATCCAGCACTATTTCCATAAGCTTCATTCAAATAGACATATTGTCCACCTGCTCGAGGCATGCTGGCTCCAAGCTCAGCAAAACTTAAGGCTCCGAGAAGCATGATTATTCCCCCCAGGAACCAGACAAAGAGTATCCAGCCAGGGGAGGGGAGGGCTTCAGCGATATACCCCGTTGTCAGGAAAATCCCTGACCCAAAGACTGAGCCGATAAGAAGAAGCGTTGTATCAAAAAGGCTAAGACTTCTCTTTAGGTAGATTCGAGAGGATTCCTTCTCTTGGTCGCTTTTTTCTTCTATTTTATTTATTATCAATTACTTATAAATAAATCCCATCTTATTTATAATCAATTACTTAGCCATACCTATATCTTAATTTCTGGCAAAGAATCGAGACCACAATTTTTTGCCTCACTGAGCATTATTTTTTGAATTTCTTTTAAACTATCCTTTTCTAAGACATTTGAAATTGCCTCTTTAAGGATTTTTTTTACTTTTTCTGAAGCTCTATCCGCCATTGATTTCTTTCCCAAAGAAACCCACTGGTCATAGGCATCTCGATCGATGATTTCAGGAAAGATATGCTCTTCCCGATACCATTTTTTTGTATGAGGCATAGACAAAAAATGGAAATCCTTTTCCTTTGCTTCATATAAATCCATAGCCAGAGGTTCCTCACGCTGGGAAATACTCCTCAAAAGTCTATAGGCTATGCCACATATTTCATTATCAATAGCCAGTTTTTCCAGGCTCTGGCAACTCTCGAAATCCATCATGCCCGGACCAGAAACGATATTGATACCTGAAAGTGCTGCGAGAATAGCTCCGATTCCTGATTCTAGTCCGGCCTGGCTATCATTGATTTTTGAATCGCTCAACCCCATATAGGCATGAGTGGGGAGATGGAGATATTTCCCTATTTGGGCATAGGCAGAATCGATCATCATTGTCTCTATAGCTCCCATCGGTGTTGTCCCTTTTCTCATGTCAAAGCTTGAAGGTGAGCCGCCGAAAATGACCGGAGCTCCTTCTTTTGCCAGTTGACAGATGACAAGCCCAGAGAGATTTTCTGCAACATGTTGAACCAGAGTCCCAGCCAGAGTGACAGGCGAAGTTGCTCCTGTCAGCCCCATTGAAATAATCTCAGAAGGAATTCCTCTCCGAGCGCAATCAACGAGACTCTGTGCTGTCAGGTCGCTCCACTTGAGAGGAGGGGAGGGGCAGGCATCAAAAATGGCCAAGGGTTTTTCGGCTAATCCCTTTTCACTGCCTCTTACAGCTACAAGCATATCATACATGGGTTTGAATCCTTCCTTCCGAAATGTCCCAGTGACAATAGGTTTTTCCGAAAATTGGAGGCAGATCATCAATCTGTAGCTATCTGACATTGCATCTGGGACATCGCTACTAATCAGGCCTGTGCTCTGAAAATGAATATGTTCCAAAGCCTCTGTCAATCGGACAAATGAAACGAGATCTTGAGTAATTGGTTTTCTCTGTTTTTGTGTCTCGTAATCAAGGATTGTTATCGCCGCAGATCCTGGATTGAAATGGACTACATCTTTGCCAACGATATACTCCTTCTTCCCCGACCTGTCATACATCTTGACAATCTTAGGCGCTTTCCTGAGCGATTCTTCGACTATTTTTCTGGAAATATGCACTCTTTGATTTTCCATATCCACTTTTTCTCCTTTCTCCAAGAAAAGCCCAACTACAGTCTGGCTTTCGACAAAGACACCATGCCGCTCAAGTAGTATTTTTGCCTCTTCGATGATTTTTTTTATCAAAGCTTCACTCAAGATCTTGCATTCAGGCTGAATCGTTTTGATCATAATTTATTTCCCCTTATTTTTTGAAAAAATTTATCCTAAAGGATATGGATTTTCTTGGGATCATCATGAATGCTTCATTAATCATGACACCGATCTGGTCTGCTGGAAGCACTTGAAAAATAAAGCTTTGCTCTTTTATGTTCCACTCTCCAAAACCAGGACTAAATCTTTTGCTTGGCCGCAGATTCATCCTTTTTCCCTCTTCTGCGACGATTATGTTTGCCTGATTTGCTACTTCTTCGACTGCCTCAGAACCCAAGGCATCCAAAATCAGAGCCCTGAGAATTTCATTCTCTCTCATCAGCTTTGCACTTTCTTGCTCAAGCTTTGGCCCAATTGTACAGACGCACAACCCCACCTTCTCCGCATTTTGAAAAATGGGGTGTTTGTCTGTCTTCTCGTAAGGGAGAATTCGATAGATGGCTTTTGCCTCAAGGAGATAACCTAGCCTTTTTTTCTCTGAATCAATTATCTTTTTAAGAGATTCCTTGATTTCCTTTGATTTCTTTTTGTACCCAATATGCCTCCATATTCTCTCTTCATCAAATTCTATGGCAAAGCCTTCTATCTTTCTGGGCGCTCTATTCATTTTTTTTCTATTATCTTTTTGGCCACTTTTACCGCAGCCATAGCGTTTTCTCCATAGCCATCAGCTCCAATATCATCAGCCCACTTCTGGGAGATTGGTGCTCCTCCAACGAGGATTTTGAATTTATCTCTGACTTTTTTTTCTTTGGCTAATTCAATGATTTTTTTCTGTCCTAGCATCGTTGTTGTCAGTAAGGCGGAAAGGCAGATGAAATCTGCTTTTTCCTCACTGGCTTTTTCAATAAACGTCTCCGGCCTGACATCAGCTCCCAGGTCGATGACCTCAAATCCGTTTGCAGCTAACATACCCGCCACAAGGTTTTTCCCTATATCATGGATATCTCCCTCAACTGTCCCAATAATGATTTTTCCTTTAAACCTTGCCTTTATTTTCTCTTTTTTCAATTCTGGCTCAAGGATCCCCATCGCTCCTTTCATGCATTCTGCGCTTGTGATGAGCTCAGGCAAGAAATATTCTCCTTTTTCCCACAATTCTCCCACTTTTTGAATTCCCTGAATATAGCCATCCTCAATGATCTTCATCAAATTGAGCTTTTTTCGCACCGCTTCTTTTGCCAACTCCTCTGCATCTTTTCTGTTCCCTTCGATAATTGCTTTCTTTATTTTCTCTGTGAGTCCATTGCTTTTCATTATTATTCCCTTTCTTTTATTTTTTCATATCCCTCTTTTTAGTCTCTTATTATGTTATTAAACGTATTTGAAAATCAAGTACTTTTTTGAACTCTCTTCTTTTCTTAAACTATATGTCGGCATGCCGACATTTTTTTTATTGCAATTTTCAAATTTTTTTTATATCCTAACTTTTAATTGCTATCTCCGGAGAATATTTTTGATCATATCGATTGCTAATCAAAAAGGCGGAGTAGGGAAGACCACCACTGCTTTGAATGTTTCATCTGCTCTTGCCTTAATGGGCAAAACGACCCTCTTGATTGATACAGACCCCCAGGCTCATAGCACAATTTCTTCTGTGAAGGACCTTTCCCAGTACAAAATCTCACTTTTCGAGGTTCTGATGAGTCGCGATGAAAAGATCGAGAGCATCATTGTCAAATCGACAATTCCTGGACTGGATGTTGCTATTTCAAAGATCTCCATGGCCAAACTTGAACCATCCCTTCTAGGGGAGATTGACGGACATTTTCGCCTCAAGGACAGTATTGAGCCTATCCGCAAAAAATATGATTTCATCATTATCGATACCCCTCCTGCTTTGGGTCTGATTACCCTCAACGCCCTTGTCGCTTCTAATTATATCCTGATTCCGATTCAATCTTCCTATCTCTGTTTGGAAGGAACCGATGACCTTCTGGAGACGATTGATAAGGTCCGAAGAGTTGCCAATCCAAATCTTCAAATCATCGGCATCCTCATCACCCTTCATGATAAAAGGACAAATATATCCAGAGACGTTGTCTCCCGAATAAAGAAAGTCTTCGGAGAAAAGGTCTTCAAAACATTAGTCTCCAAAAGCGTTAAGCTTGAGGAGAGCCCAGCTTACAAAGAATCCATATTTACTTACGCTCCAAACTCTGTTGGAGCGTTTCAGTATAAAAAAATCGCTGAGGAGATTATCAAGCGTGCAAAGAACTAAAAAAACAGGGCTGCCTGATTCTCTTGTCATGCGTCATGACAATCACTTTGTGGAACTCATATCGGCCAGAGCCCGAGGCCCGCAAATACGGATGATCGCTATCGACAGAATTGATCCTAGCCCCCAGCAAGCGAGAACAGAATTGGGGAATATGAAGGAATTGATGGCTTCTATAAAAGCCAAAGGAATCCTCGAGCCTATTCTTGTCCGCCCCAAAGGAAACCGCTATGAAATTATTGCTGGTGAGCGACGCTGTATTGCTGCAAAGAGAATTGGCCTTGCTGATATTCCCTGCATTGAGATGGATGTTAAGGATAATGAGGCCATGGAACTCGCTTTGATTGAAAATCTTCAGCGCAAGGATCTCGATGTTTTTGAAGAAGCCGATGGGCTCAAGTCTCTCATTGAAGTCTACGAATACAGCCACAATGATATCTCCGAAAAGCTCTGCAAAGCCCGATCAACAATTACAGAAATCGTCAATATCAGCAAGATTCCTAAAAATATAAGAGATCTCTGCAAAGAACATGATATCCACAGCCGCACGACTCTCATCGAGATATCGAAGTTAAAAAGCGAAGAAGATATGCTAAGACTTGTCAAAGAAATCATCGAGAGAGGGCTTAAACGCGAAGATACGAGAGAGTTAAGCAAAAAAATAAAAGGCAAAATTAAGAAAATTAAAAGATTTGTCTATAATTATAGCCCAAAGCATGACGATGATTATTATAATCTGAGAATTGAATTCAAAAAGGAATCCGTCAGTAAAGACGAAATTATCAGAATCCTGGAAGAAATCATCAAAAAGCTAAAATCACAGAAAATTTAAGAGGGAAAGCCTTTATCTTGATTCCATTTTTATAAAAGGATTAGAGTATTATAAAAATGATATTAGTTAACATAATATAACTTATGCGACACAATTTCTTTTTTATACTTCAAAAAAAGCCTTTTTTCCCTTTAGGATTGATTCAAAATAGGTTTAAAGATTCTTCTCTACAGAGTCTATTTCTCTATATACCCTTGCTCATCGCTGCTAAGAAATCAGAGTTTGTCTTTGTCTTAGACATTTTCTCCAGGAGTAATTCCATAGCATCAACCTCTGAGAGCTGAGACAAAACCTTGCGGAGTATCCAGATCCTGTTCAATTCTTTATCTTCAATGATTAGCTCTTCCTTGCGAGTTCCAGAGCGGGTGATATCGATAGCAGGAAAGAGTCTCTTGTCGACAAGCCTGCGGTCAAGATTGATTTCCATGTTTCCTGTACCTTTGAATTCTTCAAAAATGACTTCATCCATCCGGCTTCCGGTATCAATCAGAGCTGTGGCGACAATTGTCAAGCTTCCCCCCTCTTCAACTTTTCGCGCTGAGCCAAAAAACTTTTTGGGCTTGTTTAAAGCGTTGGCATCTATTCCTCCGGAAAGCACTTTCCCAGAAGGAGGAACAATCGAATTGTGGGCCCTGGCCAAACGGGTGATGCTGTCCAGCAAAATGGTCACATCTCTTTTGATTTCAACAAGTCTCTTGGCCTTTTCCAGAACAATGTTAGCCACCTGGGCATTTCGCGCCGGAGGCTCATCAAATGTCGAAGCAACGACTTCTCCATTAATGCTTCTCTTAAAATCTGTCACTTCTTCTGGCCGCTCGGCGACTAAGAGGACAATCAAAAAAATCTCTGGGTGATTTTTCTCGATCGACTTGGCTATTGTTTTGAGAAGGGTCGTCTTCCCCGCTCTGGGGGGCGAAACAATGAGCCCTCGTTGCCCCTTTCCAATAGGAGTTAGAAGGTCCATAACTCGGGCATTCAGGTTTTTTGAATTTCCGTCCTGAAGCTGGATTTTCTCAAAAGGATAAAGGGGAGTCAGGTTATCAAAATGAATATTTCTTCGGGAGTCGAGAAGAAAGTCAGGATCGGTGAAATTTATGGCTTCGATTTTGATCAGAGCGAAGTATTTCTCCCCATTCTTGGGTGGCCGGACAATACCGGAGATCGTATCCCCTGTCCGCAACTGAAATTTTCTGATCTGGGAAGGAGAAACATAGATGTCATCCTGGCTTGGGAGATAGCTGAATTCAGGCGCTCTTAAGAACCCAAATCCATCGTCAAGGCATTCTAAGACGCCTTCGGAAAAGAGCAGGCCATTCTTTTTTGCTTGGGCCTCAAGGATCTTGAAAATAAGGTTATGCTTGTTTGAATCTTCTATTTCATCTTCAGAAACGCCCATGGGGCCAGCAATTTTCAATAAATCAGAAATATCTTTTTCTTCGAGTTCGACTAGATTGTAATCTTTCATTTTTTTACCTCTCTATTTTTTTGATTTAATTAATTTAAGTGGTTAGATGGTTTCCATAAACCTATTATTATCAATGAGTTAAAGGCGGCTCCTGAGGCCCCTCCCCTTTCCCTTCTTGCGAAATTTGGGAGGGAAGAGACACCTCCTTCTCTTTTTTTTCTCTAGTTTTCTTAGGCAATTCTCTTGTCAGGACAATTTTGAGGACTTCATCCATGTTTTCGACGAGATGAATTTTCATATCCTGTTTGATAATCTTTGGCATGTCTTTCAAATCGGGCTTATTGTCTAAAGGAAGGACAATTTCTCTGATACCTTCTCGATGGGCGGCAAGCAATTTTTCCTTTATGCCACCCACAGGGAGGACTTTTCCTTTGAGAGTGATCTCGCCACTCATGGCTACCTTTTTGCTGACAGAAATTCCTGTCAAAAGGGAAATAATAGAAGTGGCAATGGTTATCCCTGCCGATGGGCCTTCTTTTGGAGTTGCACCTTCAGGGGCATGAATGTGAATATCAAAATTCTTGTGAAGGTCTCTGGCAATGTTCAACTCATAAATTTTTCCTCTGACAAAGCTAAATGCTGCCTGAGCTGACTCCTGCATGATTTCTCCGAGCTGCCCGGTTAAGGTAAAGTTTCCTTTGCCGTGAATTTTTGTTGCCTCAAAGGTCAGCATCTCTCCTCCAAATTCTGTCCAGGCCATTCCAACGGCGACACCCACCTCATCCTTCCTATCTATCTCTGAGCGCCTGAACTTTGGAATACCCAGGAAGGTTTCTAGATTTTTGGTGGTGACCTTTTCGCTATAATTTTTTCCTTTGGAGACAACTTTCTTGACCACTTTCCGGCAAATGGAGGTGATTTCTCTCTCTACATTTCTAACTCCAGCTTCCCTTGTGTATTCGCGAATAAGCTTCAGAAAGGCTTTGTCGGCGATCTTCAGGTTATTTTCATGGAGACCATGGGCTTTCATCTGCTTGGGCAAAAGAAATTTTTTAGCGATCTGCAATTTTTCATCTTCCGTATAGCCGGGAAGGCGGATAACTTCCATGCGGTCAAGCAGCGGCCGGGGGACAGGTTCAAGCATATTGGCCGTAACGATAAACATCACCTGAGAAAGATCGAAATCTGTATCGATATAATGGTCGAGAAAAGTGTTGTTCTGTTCTGGATCCAAGACTTCCATGAGGGCAGAGGCAGGATCTCCGCGAAAATCCATGCTCATCTTATCGACTTCATCAAGCAGAAAAACAGGATTTCTTGTTCCTGCTCGCTTGATCATCTGGATAATCCTTCCTGGATAGGCGCCAATGTAAGTTCTTCGATGGCCACGAATTTCCGCCTCATCCCTTACTCCTCCCAGAGAAAGGCGGACGAATTTTCTCCCAGTTGACCGGGCAATAGAACGACCGAGAGAACTCTTCCCTACTCCGGGAGGTCCGATGAAGCCTAGGATGACTCCCTTTGGATTTTTCACTAACTGCCGTATAGAAAGATATTCGAGAATCCTTTCTTTGACTTTTTCTAACCCATAATGGTCTTCTTCCAAAATTCTCTCAGCTTCACCGAGGTCTCTTTTCTCCCGCGATTTTTTGTTCCAGGGCAAAGAGAGCAACCAGTCCAAATAATTCCGGCAGACTGTCGCTTCGGCAGACATGGGCGGCATTGTTTCTAGCCTTTCTATTTCTTTATAAGCTTTTTCTTCTGCGTCAGGAGGCATTTTCGCACTGGCGACTTTCTGTTTGAGTTCTTCGATCTCGTTGGGCTGGTCCTCTTTTCTATAGCCAACTCCAGCAGGAAAAACATTCTGCCCCGATTCTCTAAGGGTCATCCTCCGCCGGGGTGTCTTCTGGCCTTCTTTCCTCAACTTGGCATTAATTTTTAAAATTTCATTCTCCAAGAGAAAGTTCAGCCTTCTCAATCTCTCCAGGCCATTGATTGTCTCCAGCAAATTCTGCTTCTCTTCCACAGGAAGATAGAGATGGGAGGCAATGATATCAGCAATTCTATCAGGCGTATGGTCCCTCAAGGCAGGAATAATGGACTGGAAATTAACATTTTGGCTAAGCTTCAAATAATCCTCAAAAAGAGCCAGGACCCTCTTCAGGAAGTCTCTTGTTTCAGGGCCGCTCTCTTCGATCTCTTTGATTTCTTTAGCCAAAACTTGATAAAAAGGATAAGTGCTCAGATATTCAATAATCCGTGCTCTTCTTTTTCCTTCGCAAATCACTTTGATATTCTTATCATCCATCTTCACCCAGCGGATAATTTTTGCCGTGACTCCCATAGAATAAATGTCTTTCGGGCCGGGATTATCTAGGGAGGCATCCATCTGGGCGGAGAGAAAGATCAACTTCTCTGATTCCATAGCCTTCTCAAGGGCCTGGATAGATGATGGACGACCAATGATAAAAGGCACCAGAGTTGAAGGGAAAATGACGAGATCCCTGAGCGGAATCAGGGGGACATTTTTGATGACTTCAGAATGTTCGTTTGCATCCTGCATCTTAGACTCCCACAGCTTTCTTGAATTGATCAAAACTCAAAATGTTTTCTTCAACCATCTTCTTTGTGATTTCAATCTTCATTGATTTTTTAGTCGAGGGAAGATGGAACATAATGTCGAGCATCAAATCTTCGATGATTGTTCTCAAGCCTCGAGCTCCGAGTTTCCTCTCCAGAGATTTTTGGGCAATAGCACCCAAAGCATCATGACTGAATTTGAGCTCTACTCCTTCCATCTCAAAAAGCTTCTGGAATTGTTTGATGATGGCATTCTTGGGTTTGGTGAGAATAGTGATAAGGTCATCGATATCCAGCTCAGAAAAGCTAGCCAAAACAGGAATTCTGCCGACAAGCTCTGGAATCAGGCCATACTTTATCAAGTCCTGGGGTATCAACTCATTAAAAATTTCAGAGGAGATATCCATTTTCGGGATTTTGGCACTTGTTTTAAATCCCACCGTTGATTTTCCAATTCTCTGAGCAATAATTTTGTCCAGACCGATAAAAGCTCCTCCGCAGATGAAGAGAATATCAGTCGTATCAATAGGAATGAACTCCTGATAGGGGTGCTTGCGTCCTCCCTGAGGAGGAACGTTGGCTACGGTTCCTTCGATAATCTTGAGAAGGGCCTGTTGAACCCCCTCCCCTGAGACATCCCTGGTAATGGAAGGGCTATCACTTTTACGGCTGATTTTATCGATTTCATCAATATAGACAATTCCCTTTTGAGTTTTTTCAATATTCCCTTTAGCGGCCTGAAAGAGCTTAAGAATGACATTCTCCACATCCTCTCCGACATAACCAGCCTCAGTCAGAGTTGTTGCATCAGCGATGGCGAAAGGAACAGATAATATCCTGGCCAGGGTCTGAGCCATAAGCGTCTTTCCGGTGCCCGTGGGTCCAATAAGAAGAATATTGCTTTTTGCGATTTCAACATCAACGCTATGCTTCTTTTGATGGATTCGTTTGTAATGATTGTAAACAGCCACAGAAATCTTTTTCTTGGCCATCTCTTGACCTACGATGTATTCATCCAGAGCATTTTTGATCTCAAGGGGTTTGGGGAAAATTGGCTTCTGCAATTGTTCTTCTTTGATCTCGTCTGAAATTATAATAGAATGAGCAACTTCCACGCAATTGTCACAAATGAACACTCCCCCTGGTCCAGCAATCAACTTTTTCGCTTGATTCTGACTGCGGCTGCAAAAACTGCATTTGACAAGAGTGTTCATCTTCTGTTGGAGAGTATCATCCATATTTTTCTCTTTTAATTTATGATCAATGGCTTCAAGAAATGAAAGCAAAAAATTATTTTTTTGATTGAACTCTGGTGGTGATAATATGGTCAATCAAACCATATTCTTCAGCCTGGGCTGCAGTCATGATGAAATCTCTCTCGATATCTGCTTGAATCTTTTCTTTGCTCTGATGCGTGTGTTTAACGAGAATCTGGTAAATATTTTCTCTTATTCTGAGAATTTCCTGAGCCTGGATGGCAATATCGGATGCCTGTCCCTGGTATCCTCCAAATGGCTGATGGAGAATAATCCGTGAATTTGGAAGAGAAAAACGTTTACCAGGAGTCCCTGAGGCAAGCAGCACAGCAGCCATGCTCGCTGCTTGACCGACACAAATTGTTGATATATCTGAATTTATAAACTGCATCGTATCATAAATAGCTAAGCCGGAGGTGATGCTTCCTCCTGGAGAATTGATATATAGAGAAATTTCTTTTTCTGGATTTTCAGCCTCGAGATAGAGAAGCTGAGCAATGACAGAATTAGCCACTTCATCATTTATTTCAGAGCCTACCAGGATAATATTATCCTTAAGAAGTCGCGAATAGATATCATAAGCTCGTTCGCTTCTTCCATTTTGTTCGACGACAAAGGGGATCAAAGCCATAGGGTAGCTTTCATTCTATTATAGACTTTTCCACCAAAAAGTCAACTGTCTTTTTGATTAGCATCCTATTCCGGAGAGCATCCCTTCTCCCTTCTCTATTTATATTCTCTATGAGCCCTGGCAGAGGGATATTATTCGCTCTAGCAATTGCTTTGATTTCCTGGTCAATTTCCTCCTCCGTGACACCTAAATTCTCTTTTTCTGCAATCTTTCTGAGAATCAAATGCCTTTTTAGATTTTGTTCTGCCTGTCTCCTTGCCTCAGCTTTTATATCTTCATTTATCTCTTTTTTTAACTCCTGCTCGGAAAGAGAGGAAGATAGATTCTTCAGAATGTCCTTAGATTCCTGCTCGACCAAAGTTTCTGGGAGCTCGATGTTCAAATGATCGGATATCTTCTTCACAATTTCTGAAGCCATTTCCTCTTTTAGAGCATCTTCTTTTCTCATTTTGAGTTCGTTCTCTATTTCTTCTTTTAGCTTTCCTAGATTCTCATATTTTCCTAAATCCTTGGCAAAGTCATCGTTGATATCAGGAATCTTCCTCTCTTTGATCGTAATCACCTTTAATATGTATTCAATCTCCTTTCCGGCGAGCTTTTTATTCTTATGATCTTTATCATAAAGGAGGACAAACTCACGGCTTTCATTTGGCTTTAAGCCGATCAAGCTCTCATTGAGGACTTTCTCGTTATCAGCATGACCGGCCAGAATGACAACCTTCTCTGTAGCAAAGAATTTTTTTGTTTTTAAGTTCTTGCCTTGGAGTTCAACGACAACATAATCGCCAGCCACCACTCCCCTGCCCTGGACAGGAACATATTCAGCAGACTTCTGGCGAAGCTCCTCGAGGGATTGATCAATTTCTTTCGGATCGACATTGATCTCCCTTTTTTTTACCCGGATTTTTTTATAATCGGGAAGGTCAAATTCCGGCCAGACTTCAAAAGACGCTTTAAATCGGAGGGGGTGTCCCTCTTCAAAATAGAGATCACTAATCACAGGCACAGTGATGGGATTGATATTCTGATTTTTAAAGATCTCGGTCAAAGCTTTGGGAGCCAGGGAATCAATCAGAGAATTCCTAATTTCGGGGTAAAACAGACGTTTGACCATGTCTTTGGGAGCTTTGCCAGTCCTGAACCCATCGAGCTTTGCCCGAGAAGAATACTGATTGACAATTTTCTCCAGTTCTCGGCTCACCTCAGGGGCTTCGATTTCGAGCTCGATTTCCCGTTTAGAATTACTGATGGTCTTTATTTTGCTTTTCATTGGAAATCAAAATGGGCAGAGCGGGAGTCGAACCCGCACTCCTTCATCAGGAACTAGGTCCTAAGCCTAGCGCGTCTGCCGATTCCGCCACCTGCCCTCAAATTTTGAGATTTTTCTGCGCTCAGAATCTGAAGAATATATTG